>Ga0209279_10000278_pt1 | contig 34894 bp, 33 predicted proteins | sample CoawatmetaG00DNA_3_FD_187508 | JGI IMG/M metagenome (GOLD analysis project Ga0209279, IMG submission 187508) | Marine microbial communities from the West Antarctic Peninsula - Coastal water metaG006-DNA (SPAdes) (version 2) | ecosystem: Environmental > Aquatic > Marine > Coastal ...
ATGGCAATGAGATAAAGACCCAATTAAGTGAAGTTGTAAAAGAGCCATCGGATGGAGCTAAAATATTTGCATATAAGGTATCAGATCCTGAGAGGTATGGTGTGGTTGAGTTTGGTGATGGCCTCGAAGTTTTGTCAATAGAGGAAAAGCCAGTCTATCCTAAATCAAAGTATGCTGTAACAGGCTTATATTCTTATGACACTAATGTATCAGATTTAGTTAGATCCCTCGAGCCATCCTCAAGAGGAGAGCTTGAAATAACAGATCTCAATAATTTGTACCTAAATAGTAATAACCTTGATGTTAAATTAATGGGTTCCGCTGATGCCTGGTTAGATGCTGGAACACCAGACTCTTTATTAGAAGCAGCTCACTTTGTGCAAACAATTCAAAATAGTCAGTCTATACAAATTGGTTGCCCTGAAGAAGTTGCATTGAAGCAGAATTTTATTTCTAAAGAAAAATTTGAGCAAATAATTCAGACTGCTCCAAAGAATAAATATGGAGATTATCTAAGATCGCTTCTAATTGATTGTTAAGTCTTAGACTTAACACTATCTCTCGTAGCAACATAATACATAGTGATGAGAAATGGAAGGAATAACGAGAATCTATACCTAACGAAAGTTCCTACATTTTCTGATAAAAATGCATAGAAAGAAAGGCCTATCAATAAAACTGAAAATAAGAATATAAATTCTTGATTGCGAGCCATTTTATAGTTTTGCAAAATGTAATACAGTCCATATATAAGGGCAATACTCTCAAAACATTGAACGATGTATAATGGGTTTCCCCAATCCCATGGCAAAGGCATTAGTAAAAACTCTGGGAGTTTTGTAAGACTTACGAAGAAGACTTCAAACAATGTATCTAGGTGATACAAAGAAGCATCTCCAAATCTTCCCCACATTGCATAGCCGCCAGCCATATTTTCTGCAATAAATCCAATTCTGTAATAGTTCAACCAAAGCAAAAGAAATTCTTGTACTGCAAATGCAGCTACTAGTCCCAGCCCAAAGAAAGTAACCATGCCAGCCATGCTTTTATGAGCTTTAAACAATGTTCTGCCTACAAAATAAACTGCTAGAAATAAGAATAGCTGTATCTTAAGGAAGTAAAGTGGTATCAGAAATAATAATCCAAAAATATTCTTTAAATTCACAAAATTAATTAATGAAACTATAGCCAAAATAATTACAAGAGAATCTCTTAAAGAGAGAGAAGAATATAGCACAAAGCTAGGTACCAAAAAAAAGAAAATCAACTTCTCTTCCTTAATGAAGCGAGCCAGCCAAACAAAGAGAGCAAATGACATTAGCTTATTAATAAATGCTATCGAAGTAACAGTCATAAAGTTAGGAAGTGGCACTGCTCCAAAAATTTTTGATGCAAAAGTTATCTCAGATATGCCTCCCCCTAGTCGCTTAGTTTCTATGAGACGATCTGTTGAATTTCCAGTAGTTAGCAACGATGTTGTTTCATGAAAATATTCAAATTGATCTGGAAATGTATACGGTGAGAGCAGGAAATAGTTAAGAAATAATGGGAGTAATGCAAGCAACAACCAAATAGTCAAAGACAAAGAATTAATTAACCTAATGTGATATGCAAAAATTATAATAAATGCAACAAAAGAGAAATTAGCTAATTCAAATATATAATAATAAAGGGAATCCCCATAATTCTCTAGGTAGCTATAAGCATTAACATTCATCTACCATAACTCTTCTTTATTCTTTGAATAGAAACCAGAAAAAGTACCCAAGAAGATAAATATTATGAAATTAGAAAAAAAGATAGCAGAAATATTCGGGCTTACTGGATATGTTGAAGCATGAGGTGGATTCATATAGAACACCCAATATGGTAACTCATTGCTGAGATATGCAATTGCATAATGCTCAGAATTAATTTTTTCTGCAAAGGCTGCTGCAATTGATGAATTTTTTACTGACCGTAAATCTTTAGTTAATGTGGCAATAAGACTTTTTGATTTTTGAATTTCAATATTCTTCGACACTCTGTCAGCAGCCATAATTAAATCATCGATAAATTCTAACCCAACATCTTTGTTTCGATAATACATATCAACTTTCATTTCATATTCTATGTAATCAGTCTTAATTTCGACTGTAGATTGAATAAATTCCTGAAGATCTACGTATGTATAATATTTCTCAAGATTGTAGCCAAGCATAAAGCTGCCTATTCTATCTGTCAGGCTATGACTACGGGGCATTTTGTAAGGGTCCGTATTTTTTGGGTCTGAATTAAAAAATCTAATACCCCATTTTTCCCATAATTCTTTTGAGACAGGAGAAGCATCAATTGCAGATATAAACATTGTATTTTTTTGAGCACCATCAAGCCCAGCACCAAGTAATATTGCTCCAATGCCCTCAGCTTTATAACCTGTAGTAGGTTTTGTATTAGTAGTAAGTAAAGTTGCACTAATATAAAACTTAGGAGTAGCATTCAGGACTAGAAACAAGCTGGCAAAAATAGAAGCAATGGCTAGGTTTAAGACTAGTCTTGTGAATATATACTCACTAATAAATAACTTTGTTAGATTAAAGTAATCAGGAATCTTAGATACATATGATTTTAGGTCTGAAATATCCATAATTTATATAAGTCTCAAATTGTTTATAATATTATAATGCTCGAAGGCAAGAAATAGTAAATTCTAATTATTTATTTTGAATTTTCTAACCAGCTTTGAAACATCAGTATGCTCCAAAGTCTATTCGTCCAGTTCTTTTTACCCTCTAAGTGTTCATGCCAGATTATCTGAATGTAATCTGAGTTCAAGTACCCTTCACTCTTAACCCTAGATGGATCTAATAAATTTTCTGCCCAATCACGAAGAGGTCCACGGAGCCATTTTTCAAGAGGTATGCTAAAACCTGCTTTTGGTCTTTCAATTAGTGACTTAGGGACATTTTTATATAGAATTTTCCTGAGAATACTTTTTCCTTCACTGCCTTTAATTTTCATGCTTAATGGAATGCGCCATGCCAGCTCAACTATTTTATGATCCAAAAAGGGTACTCTTGTTTCGAGGCTAACGCTCATAGCAGCTCTATCCACTTTACACAGAATATCATCTGTAAGATATGACTGAATATCTCGAAACATCATTCTGGAAGATGGATCATCCATCTTTATTAACGGCAATGGATCATCAAGAAAAATAGGATAGCTTTCAGTTGAATCTAAGATTAATGAATCTATATCAGGCTCTTCAAGCAGACTACGATATAAATCATCTATTGATCTTACGTTGCTGAGTCGAGAGGCGGTTTTGTGAACTTTATCTCCAAAATGCACAAAAGATTGCTTACTTTTGCCTAGCAAAGAATTAATAATTCCATCCCACTTTGATATTGGAACACTCATAAGCATTTTTCCTAGAATCTTTCTCGCAGGAAAAGGAAGCCAATTAATCTTATTCCAAAGGATAGGAGCGCTAATATGGCGATTATACCCTCCAAATAACTCGTCCCCACCATCTCCAGATAAGGCAACTGTCACTTCTTGTTTTGCAGATTTGCAAACAAAATAAGTCGGAATTTGCGAAGAATCTGCAAAAGGCTCATCATAAATCTTTGGTAAATCTGGGATAATTGATAAAGCATCTTCTGAGGTAACTATTAGCTCTGAATGATCTGTACCAAGATGACTTGCTACTTTTAAGGCATATTTGGACTCATCATATTCTGGATCTTCAAACCCAATAGTGAATGTTTTAACAGGCTGAGTAGCCTCTTGCTGCATAAGGGAAACAATTGCAGAAGAGTCCACACCACCAGATAGAAATGCTCCTAAGGGAACATCTGAAATACTCTGCAAAGAAATTACATTTTTTAATTCAGCCTCCAAGACATCCGAAGCTTCAACTTCATCGCTAAATGTACTGCTATCTTGGTCAATAATATTTTTTAAATCATACCAACGGTCAATAGATAAATTCTCATACGTGATAGTTAAATTAGATGATGAGTGCAAAGGAATATCTGAGGGTTTTAATGTTGCTTTTTGATCAATTGTCAGCAAGCACCCAGGCTCTAACTTAAAAATATTTTCATAAATACTGTAAGGACATGGAACATACATATACTTAAAATATTCCTTTAAAGCTGGTTTTGAAATTTTATTACTAAAACCTTCAAAAGACGATAAAGATTTTAACTCAGAACCAAATGCAAAAATATTCTTTGTGCCAGATTTAATCCATCCATAATATAGGGGTTTTTCCCCAAATCTATCTCTGATTAATGAAAGTTGATTGTTTTTTTTATCCCAAAGAGCAATAGCAAACATTCCTCTAAGTTTCATTAAAGTAAGCTCAATGCCCCAGGTAGTAAAAGCAACCAATAGAGTTTCTGTATCAGAATTACCTAGCCAAGACTTGGGACTTACCTCTTTATCAAGGAGGGCTCTGAGCTCCATATGATTATAAATTTCTCCATTATAAGCAATAGCATAATTATCATTGATGCTCATTGGCTGATGCCCAGCAGAAGAGAGATCAAGGATTGATAACCTGCGATGCCCTAGCGCAATGACTTTATTGTCATCAATCCAGCTACCAGAATCATCTGGACCCCTGTGAGATAAAGCGGAGGTCATAGAATTTATTAAGTCTTTAGAGGCTTCGTTTGAATGTGATTCGTCAATGTAAAAACCTGTTAGTCCGCACATAAAAAACTTGGTTAACTAGAAATGATAATGTTTGCTTTAAATATAATCTTTATTTTACTTGAAATTATTGATATGCCATGCAACTAATTCCTTGATTCCAGGACGAATTTTGTGTGTTGGTCTGTAGCCTAACAATTTCTTTGCCTTAGAGATATCAGCTTGAGAGTGCTTCACATCGCCCTCTCTAAAATCTTGATATTGAGGGAGCATGGTTTCTATGGTTTTATGTTTTAAAACTTCTTGGTGAATAATATTAAATAGATCTTTTAAGCTAGTTTTATCTCCAAGTGCAATATTGTAAATTTGATTAAGGGCTTTTTTATTAGTGGTGCATGCCGCCAAAATATTGGCCTGAACGGCATTATCAACATAGCAAAAATCTCTACTAGTGGAACCATCTCCATTAATTTGAACAGATTGATTATTTGCGATTGATGCAAGCCATTTTGGTATCACTGCTGCATAGGCTCCATTTGGTGATTGTCTTTTTCCAAAAACATTAAAATATCTTAAGCCTATGGAATTAAAATTATAGGACTTAAAAAATATTTCAGCATAAAGCTCATTTACATATTTGGTAATAGCATAGGGACTCAGGGGCTTTCCAATTCTATCTTCCCTCTTAGGTAAAGCTTTATGATCTCCATAAGTGGAGCTACTTGCAGCATAAATAAAGTTCTGTACTTTTGAGTCTCTTGCTGCCACCAGCATATTTAAAAACCCAGTGATGTTGCTATCGTTTGTTTTAATGGGGTCTTTAAGACTTCTAGGAACTGAGCCCAATGCTGCTTGATGCAGAACATAATCCACATCTTTGCAAATAGATTTACAAAAATTTATCTTAGAAATATCCCCTTTATGAAACTTGAAACGACTCCATTGCTTCTTGGTAACTTTTTTTTGTACTTCAGTAAGATTGGATTGAAAGCCAGTAGAAAGATTATCAGCCCCAACGATAGTTTGATTTAATTCTAATAACTCTTGTAATAAATTACTGCCTATAAAGCCGGCAACACCTGTGATTAACCATGTCTTTGGCTCACTTAATAGGTTATCTTTTATCTTTCTATATTTCGACATAGTGCTACAGACGTAAATCTACATCAGCTTGATCAAAGATATATTTTAAATCATAAATTACATTGGATGGTTTGCAGTAAGTCAGAATTTTTTTTATACCCATGTTAGAAAACTCTTTATGAGCAACAGCAATTAATACGCCATCATATGAGCGTTTTTTCAGAGATTTTATAGGCTTGATTCCATAACTTGCATCGGCATCCTTACTACTAACCCAAGGGTCATAAACATCAACATTGCAATTAAAACCTTGTAATTCAGAGATCACATCAACAACTTTAGTATTTCTAATATCAGGGCAATTTTCTTTGAACGCTAGGCCGAGGACTAAAATATTTGCATTATTTATCTTAATATTTTTATTTGCTAAAGCTTTAATAAATTCTCCAGAAATAAATCTACTCATACCATCATTAAGACGCCGGCCTGCTAGGATTATTTCTGGGTGATAGCCAAGCTCCTGGGCTTTATGTGTTAAATAATATGGATCGACTCCTATGCAGTGACCTCCAACCAATCCTGGCCTAAACGGCAAGAAATTCCACTTTGTTCCAGCAGCTTTAAGTACTGATTCTGTATCTATGTTCATTGCATTGAAAATAATAGCAAGTTCATTAATTAGAGAGATATTTAAATCTCTTTGTGTATTCTCAATTACCTTAGCCGCCTCAGCAACTTTAATACTTTCAGCTTTATAGGTTCCTGCTGTAATAATTACATTATAAAGTTTGTCAATAAAAGCTGCAGATGCCTTACTTGAACCTGAGGTAACTTTTTTTATGTCTTTAAGTTTATGTGTTTTATCGCCTGGGTTAATTCTCTCTGGTGAATATCCTACAAAAAAATCTTGATTGAATTTGAGGCCTGAAACTTCCTCAAGTACTGGTACGCAGTCCTCCTCAGTTGCTCCCGGATATACAGTAGATTCATATATGACCACATTACCATTTGATAAGACCTTACCAATCATCGAGCTTGCTTGTATTAATGGGCTCAGATTTGGTCTTTTGTATTTATCTATTGGCGTGGGAACAGTAACAATAAAAATATTGCAAGTTGATAAAGTGTCTTGATCGTTCGTAAACTTGAGATATTTTGATTGTTTTATCTCTAACTTAGAAACCTCAAGGGTAGAATCGTTTCCTTGATTCAAACTATTTATACGATTTTCATTGATATCAAAGCCAAGAACAGAACATTTCTTTCCAAACTCTACGGCCAATGGCAGGCCAACGTAACCTAGTCCTATAACAGCAATTTTTAAATTGCTAAGCTTGAAACGATTAATCATGATTCAAAATTAGAAATATACTCTTCGATCTGTTTATTTGTCTTTGTAAAAACATCATTATTATTTTGCAAAACTTTGTACCACTCTGCTGTTTCAAGAATTGCTTTCTCAACATTCCATACGGGGTGCCACTTTAATCCAAAAAAAGCTTTACTGGAATCTAGGCTTAATGATTTGGCCTCATGATGATTTTCAGAATTTTCATCTTCAATAATATTATCCATCCCCCAGTGAGAAGAAAATAATTTAGCTATTTCTGATACTGTTCTTATATCGGTAACATTGGGCCCAAAATTCCAGGAATCATTACGCTTGTGCCCAGATAAAAATAAATCCTCTGCTACCATCAAATAACCTATTAATGGCTCTAAAACATGCTGCCAAGGTCTTGTGGCTATTGGATTTCTTAGCTTAACCTCATGGTTATTGATGATTGCTCTGTAAATATCTGGGAGTAATCTATCCTCAGAAAGATCCCCACCCCCAATAACATTTCCAGCTCTTACTGAGCTGATAGCAAGAGATTCACTTGAAAATGATTGCTGATATGACTTAATGAGAAGTTCTGCACATGCTTTGCTACTACTGTAAGGATCAAAGCCCCCCATTGGATCATTCTCTCGATATCCCCATGCCCATTCTTTGTTTTCGTAGCATTTATCAGTTGTAATAAATACGCTTGCAGCCACTGAAGATGATTTTCTAATATTCTCTAAAATATTTAATGTTCCCATGACGTTAATATCATAAGTTTCAAATGGAATTTCATACGAAGCTCTAACCAAAGGCTGAGCAGCCATATGAAAGACTATGCTAGGCTGAAACCTATCAAAGACCTCGGCGACTTCACAATTTCTGATATCTAAATCATGCGAATCACAATATTTATCTAGATTTAAAGCGGTAAATAGTTCCTGATTGTTATTTAATGCAGCAGAGGAAATGCCACAAACTTCTGCACCCAAGTAATTTAGTAACAAGGTTAACCACGAGCCCTTAAATCCGCTGTGCCCAGTAATAAGAACTTTTTTACCATTCCAAAAAGATTTATTGAATGCAATACTCAATTAGAATCCTGAAAGTTTAAAATTGTCATAACAAATTAATTTAACTGTGACTAGAAATAAAATCGGAACAGGAATTATGAACATGGGACATCATCTCATCTGTGACACCGTGATGTAATGCTAAGAGTATCCCGCCTCTCATTACATTATCAGCATTGACAAAATCATCAGCTGAACCAATACAATCAATATTTTTGTATCCAGGCTGCCTTAATATATTGCCTGTAAATACTACTCGGGTCTGAATATTTCTTTTTTCCAGATAAATTTGCATGTCCGTTCTGGTAAAAGGAGCATCCTCTTTAACAATTAATGGATAGGCAAGCCAAGCTGTCTCTGCATTAGGATTCTCATTAGGTAACACAAAATAATTTTTATATTGTCCAAAAAAACTAGTGTGCTTTGCAAAGTTACTTTGCCTTTGCTCCATGTTGTGGTCTAGTTTTTTCAATTGCACATTTGCAAATGCTGCACTTATCTCAGATGGCTCTAACTGATATCCAATTTCTTCAAAAATGAATTTTGCATCATAAGTTATTCCATCTAATGCTACGTTAAATCTATTTTCAATAGCCTCACTATCAGAGAATAAGGAAGAACTTCTGCCCCAAGATCTTAAAAGCTTTGAATGATCAAATACTTTCTCATCATTAGTTACTAACATTCCCCCATTGCCAGCTCCATTGATAACGTGAGAGCCATAAAAGCTTGTAATTGCCGCATCGCAATACTCACCAGTAGATTTCCCATGTAATTTTGCACCAAGGGTGTCGGCTGAATCACAAATTACTTTAATATCATGCTGCTTAGCTAAAGCTTGAATACCTTTCCAATCACAAATATTACCCATTAGATCAGGCGCAATAATTGCTGAAGTATTAGCATTTATGGCCTGGGAGATCTTCTCAAGGTCAACGCAATATGTATCTAAGCCAACATCTACAAAGTGGGGTTTCAAATCATTTTTTACTAAACAGCCGACTGTTGTAGCAAAAGTAAGAGCGGGAGTAATAACCTCTGAGCCCTTAGGCAGATTAAGTGATTCAATTAAAACATATAAAGCAGATGATCCAGAATTCACCATAACTCCATAATCTTTTGCGAAGAGCTTGGCTATAGATTTCTCAAAAGATAAGACATTTTTTGACATCTGTGTCGAAGTTCTTAAAACCTCTACAACAGCCTCTATTTCTTCCTCGCCATGAACCGAAAGACCGTATGGAACTCTGAGTTCCTCTTTGCTGTTTACTACATTTTCCATATTTTTTTTACGTTGAATATTTAATAAGTTTCAGTGGTGGTAATTATAGCTAAAAATTGAGAGAGAGATTAAAAAAAATTAATCTTTTAATTATTAATAGTAAAAGGTGTAATTCTAAAAATTTTATTTATGATTTTATTTACCTTGTCGAGAAATAGGTCTGGCAAAAGCATTAAAATAATCCCAAAAATTACCTTGGACTGCAATAAAGCTAGGGGATGAATTTTAATTGCTGAAATCAAGAGCTCTCTTGCAGTTTGAACATTAAAGTTTGTTCTTAGGCAATGCCATGCGGCATTAAATAACCCCATGGAGCGATGAACTTTTATTAAATCTTGAGTTTTAATAGGCAATGTATCCATGGATGCTAAGCGTGCTAAAACTAAATCATGATTGCGAATATTTGATATAACACTCTTGCCATAATTATTTTCATGCTCCGTCATTACGGACAATGGCTCAGACAAATAGAAGAATTTATAGTCTATAGCTATCCTTAAAAATACTCCTTCGCCTTCTGTAAAAATATCCTCGTAGTTCAAGTATTTTTGATAGCATTCAATTCTGGTTAAAGGAACTACGCAATTCATCATCCCTCCAATATGCCAATTTTTTAATAATTTATTTAAAACATATCCATCTTCTCTGAGGCCCTGCATGACACCATAATGATTGGTTAGTTGATTCTTAATTCTCGTAGGTCCATAGACAACGCCCCAGGAAGAATCTAATACAGCAAATGCTGTAACTTGTTTTTCTATTTTGCATGAATCGTAATAATCATCTCCAAATAAAATTGATACGAACTGCCCCTTTGCAAGACCAATACAATGATTATGTCGCGAGGTAATACTTTCATTTTCAGAGAAATTTAGATAAATAATATCTCCATGGGAAGAGATAATTTCAGAAATTACATTTTTTGTTCCATCTGTAGAGCCATTATCACAAATAATTATCTCAATATTTGTGTAAGTTTGATCCAAAATACTTTTTAGGGCTTTTGCTACATAAGGCTGTTGATTATAAGTTGCAAGGATTACTGTTACTAATGGTGCTGACATTGGTTCAAAGTTTTCTATATACCAATGCCGATATAAGATAAATTATTTTCTTTCAAAATTTTAGAATCTAGAATATTTCTTCCATCAAATATGATTTGATCTTTCAATTTTTGTAATTCCTGTATTTTAGGGCTTGCAAAGTCATCCCATTCTGTGCAAATAATCAAACCATGAGCTGAGCTGAAGTTTTCATATTTCGTATTTAGGAACTGAATATTCTTATATTGGTTTAAGCAGTTTAGGGAATCACTTGTTACCTTCGGATCAAATAAATATAGTTGCTTCACATTTGGTGAGAGTAATTTAATAAGCTCAATCGCAATAGAGTCTCGAATATCATCTGTATTTGGCTTAAATGAGAGGCCCCATATTATGAAAGATTTATTTTTTAAGTTGGAGCCAGCATTTCTTTTAATCTTGCTAAGAAATAGCTTCACTTGATTCTGGTTAATTTTTAGAGCCTCAGCAATGATGCTATTCTTTATCTTGCTTTTCTTTTCAAAGCTTATGAGAGCTTTCATATCTTTTTGGAAACACGAACCACCAAATCCAAGTCCCGCATATAAGAAGTGAGAGCCAATTCTCTTATCTGCGCCCATTCCTGCTCTTACCTCGTGAATATTTGCACCTGTTTTTTCTGCAATTTGAGCAACTTCATTCATAAAACTAATCTTAGTTGCTAAAAAAGTATTTGATGCATATTTAGTGAGCTCAGCAGATTCTACGCTCATATAAAAAAAACTATTTGATGAAAGTTTTAAAGGTTTATAAATTTCAGTTAGTAGTGATTTTGAAAATTTATTTGGCGTGCCTAGAATAATACGATCAGGATGCATGAAGTCTTTTACTGCCGAACCCTCTTTAAGAAACTCGGGATTCGAACACACATCTATATTAATATTTTTAGAAAGAAAATGTTTATCCATGGACTCGGCAATACTCTTATTAGTTCCAATGGGAAGAGTTGATTTTAAGACGAGAATTGCATCATTTTTAATCTTATCTTTAAGGGTTGCTAGAACTGAGTTTAAACTTTTTAAGTCTGGAGAACCCGCCCCATCGTCTGGAGTATCTACACATATAAATAAGATATTATTTTTACATCCTGTAAAGTACGATGTAGTGAATTTAAGCCTCTTCTTGAGAATATTTTTTTCAATAAGTCTGTTGAGGTCTGGCTCAAAAAAAGGTGCTTTTGCCATCTTTAATTGGGCAATTACTTTGGGATTAATATCTAAACAAATTACCTCATGCCCAAGCTCTGCAAAACATGCGCCTGATACTAATCCAACATAGCCAGTCCCAATAATTGTAATTTTCATTAAAATTGATTGCTCATTTGCCGTCTCTGCGATATTTATCGCTCAATCTAACGATATCATCCTCATTTATTATATCTCCTGACTGTATCTCAATTATCTCAGCTGGCTGCAAGTGAGGATTTATAATTTGATGCTTGGACCCCTTGGGAATATATAAATGATCGTTTGACTCCATTTCATGGTGTTTACCATCAAGCATGACTTCTATTGCACCAAAGACTAAAATCCAATGCTCATGACGATGCTCATGAAATTGACTAGAAATTTCCTCGCCTGGATTAATGGTCAGTTTTTTAACTAAAAATTTTTTTTCTTTTTGAAGAACTTGATAAGTGCCCCAAGGTTTTTGAGTAATGTTTTTTATAGAAATATTCTGTGCAATATCTTTTTTATTACTCATAAATGAAAATAAATTTTCTGTTAAATCCGAGCTTGATTGAGTTTTACCTCCACCAATCCCAAAAATTAACTCTATATTATTTTTTATACACACTTCTGATTCTGGAATGTCTGCTAGAGTCTGCCTATCACCGCCATTAGCAAAATATTTAATGCTGTAACCATCATCCATTAACTTTTGAATCGACAATGAGACAGTATTATCTTGATCTACAGATACTATTGCTTCAGAGATAAATTGATTTGAGGAAACAACTTCTAGCCTCTCGGCTATTGGTAAGAATATATATTTTTTTTTTCTAAGTAAGAAATTATCATTATTAATGATTGCTATAACACTTCCATATTTTGATGCATTTTTAAAAAGCGCTATGTGACCTGAGTGCATAGGATCAAAGCCTCCACTCACAACAACAAAATTTTCTTTTTCTTTCATTTTTAATACTTTAACCCATGGAGGCTGAAGCCGGAATCGAACCGGCGTAAACGGCTTTGCAGGCCGCTGCATGACCACTCTGCCATCCAGCCAAATTGAAATTATAGCTAATATTCGTTTAAGTGCGATGATTTTAACTGAATATACAAATTGTTCATTGTATAATTCAAGTTAATTTTTAGGAGGATATATGAAGGCTGTTATTTTGGCTGGTGGATTAGGCACCCGTCTATCAGAAGAGACAACTCTAAAGCCTAAGCCTATGGTTGAAATAGGAAATAAGCCAATAATTTGGCACATCATGAAAATTTTATCCTCTCATGGTGTAAATGAATTTATTATCTGTTGCGGGTATAAAGGGTCTGTTATCAAAGAGTATTTTGAGAATTACAGCCTCTCAAACGGGGATGTTCTATTTGATCTAAAAAGCAAATCCTCAGAGGTTGTTTCTGAGAATCATGATGAAAATTGGTCAGTGCTCTGCGTTGAAACCGGAGAAGGAACGCTTACTGGAGGTAGAATTAAGAAAATTAAGAATTACCTTGAGCCAGATGAACCTTTTTTACTTACATATGGTGATGGAGTAGGTAATATTAATATTTCCGAGTTAATTAAATTTCATGAAAGTCACAATAAGCTTGCTACAGTAACTGCAGTTAATCCTCCATCTAGATTTGGAGTGTTATCTATTGCGGAAGATAGTTCTGTAGAAACTTTTAGTGAGAAGCCTCAAGGTGGTAATGCCTGGATCAATGGAGGCTTCTTTATTTTACATCCCTCAGTTATAGATTTTATAGACTCTGATATGACTGCCTGGGAAGACGAGCCCGTAAAAAAGATTACAGATTTAGGGCAAATGAGTGCCTACAAGCATGATGGTTTTTGGCAGCCAATGGATACCCTTAACGAAAAAAAATATCTTAATGATTTATATGCTTCAGATGATGCTCCCTGGGTAACCTGGATTTAAAGTATTTATGATTTCTTATTCTGAGCTTGAGTAATCAATCTGGGCTTTATTGAAATCCTCCAACCTTCCAATATCTAACCAATATTCATAAATTGGAAACATATGAACAGCATTTCCTACAGAAATATTATTACTAAGAATATCGGTCATATCTATCCTGGTATTCTTCTCTGCAGATTCTGCTATTGAGTTATTTAGAACATATATGCCAGCATTAACTTGCCATTTTTGAATTGGTTTCTCATGCATCGATAATATTTTTGTCTCTTCTCCCTCCACAACACCAAAAGGGACTTGATACTCGTAGTCGCGAACACACATAGTTGCAATACCTTTGTGTTTGTGGTGATAGTCAAGCAGAGCAGGAAAATCCACTGATGTTAAAATATCTCCATTCATAACAATGATCGGAAGATTCTTGTTAAATTTTGGCAACAGACCTAAAGCTCCACCTGTTCCCAAGGGTTCAGTCTCCTCAATATAATTAATTGTTACTCCAAATTTTTCTCCATCACCAAAATAATCCTTGATAATCTCTGGGAGATATTGAACAGAAATATAAAAATTACTAAATCCGTGATCAACAAAGTTTTTAAGAATTAGTTCCAAGAGAGGTTTGCCTCCAACTTTCAGCATTGGCTTCGGATTATTATCAGTTAATGGCTGCAGTCTAGTCCCCAGCCCTCCTGCCATTAGAAAAACAGGATTTTCGTAAGTATCATTTCTAACAATATTATCTTTAAAAGCAGTCTCAACATCTAGGATAGACCCATCATCATCAATAATCGGTATGGCTGAAATTTCATGGAGACTCATTAAATGAATTAACTCTTCGTGAGATTGACTAATATTGCCAGTAATTGGCTCTTTATTCATTGCATGGAGAATAGGGCTTGCTATACCAGACCCTTGCAATAAAAATCGTCTCAGGTCCCCATCAGTAATAGTGCCCAGCAAACTAAGATCTTTATTGACAACAAGAATTAGTTTTATTTCATTTGAATTGATTAACTCCAAAGCATCTTTAATTGTTTTCGAGCTATCAAGCATCATATTTTGCAAATTAATCATTAAATAGTGCCTCTAAATTTATTTTTAATTTATTCATTAAGAGTTAAAAATTAAATTTTCCCATCACATTTTTTCATCTAAGTATTTCCCCTTATCCTTATGGTCAAAGTTAGGTATGGTCTCATTGAATAGATCTACGAGGCATTCCTTTGTCCATGAACCTGAGTCACGTAACTGTTTAATTTTATTTGAAAAATTAGCAACTTGAGTGGGATCAAAATCTAGCGTATTTTTAATAACACCTAAATTGTGAAATGACTCCAAATCTAGAAATTCATCACTTGCAAAAAACTCTTCAAAATCTTTTTCGCCAGTAGTATCGCTAGGGGAGAAAAAACATGGCCATAGGCCTTGTTGAGGGAGGCTAATAGCAAGCTCTCTGGCCTCATCTTCAGATTGGCATATATAAGGTTTATAACCTTTCATGGTTAGGTAATGTTCTGCAATTTCCTTAAATGATATGAGATGGAGGTCCTCGCTGAGTTTTGGAAAAAAAATATCTCCGCTCTCTCCAAATAAACAAGATAACAGGCAAAGCTGACCTGACTCTCTAGGTGTAACAAAATATCTTGTGACATCATCGGGAGCTACGATTGGCTGAAATTTACTTAATCTTTGATTGAATCCATGAAGCAATGAGCCATCTGAGAATGCTACATTTGCAAACCTTGAAGTAGAAATATTAATATTTTTTCTTTCCTTCAATAAAAACATCTCCATTATACGTTTAGATGCACCCATCATGTTGACAGGATTTGCTGCCTTGTCGGTTGAAATACAAAAATATTTTTTTGCACCTGTATTTATCGCTTGTTGTATAGATGTTTCTGTATTAAAAATATTGACTTGAATCATGCGCATGAGAGTGTATGGATCTTTTTCTGATCTGACATGCTTCAAAGCAGAGAGATTGAGAACATAATCGTAACCTGAGGCATTAGCCATGAATGAAGTAAATTCTATAGATCCAATATCTAAAGCATAAGTAGCAAAATTACCAGTAATGTAGCCAAAAGAACTTCTTAAGTCTCGTACTAGCTCAACTAAATTATTTTCGCTAATATCAACTACATCTAATTGCTTTGGATCACGTTGAAAGATCTCCTTTACTAGGGCTTGTCCAATTGAACCTGCTCCTCCCAGAACTAGAAATCTTGATTCGTTAATAATCTCTTGGATTTCTGATTCTAATCTGAAAATATCTTTTTCAAATAACTCAGATTTTCTGTGAATAAGCTTTAAAACATCATCGATCATTTTATTTATCCTTTCTCTTAGTTACATCTGGTTAATAGCTTATCTAATCAATTCTTAGTTTATTGTTACTCTTGTCGAAAGAAGCCATTGTATATGAGAGGCCAGTTTGAAGAGTAATTATTGTTGCTAAAAATAAAATAAAGTCAGAAACAAATATTAGCAGAGCACTGTTTACGTAGAGTCCAAATATGTAACTTCCTAGTGCGATCATTTGTATAAACGTTTTAATCTTTGCTAAAAAAGTAACATTAGTTGCACTTATATTTCCTATTCTGGAGTTCATATCTCTCAAAGCACTAACCCAAAACTCTCTTGCTAAAATTATGCTTCCAAGAAATCCGATCAGAAAGCTCTCAAGATGAAGAGTTAAGCAACAAAGCATAAAGGCAACCAAAATCTTATCTGCTATGGGATCTAAAATTGCTCCAATTTCCGAAGTTAATTGGTACTTTCTAGCTAAAAATCCATCTAAATAGTCAGATAAGCTGGCTAATAAAAATATGAATAATCCAAAACCATATGCCTCCATCCATGCAATTAATACAAACAGTATTGGTCCAGCGCAAACTCTTGAGTAGGTTAAAAAATTAATAAAATATTTCATACAATCTAAAGTTTATTTTTTATAAGTGTAGCTATTTTAATACTAATACCGTCTACGCGACATAATTCAATAATTGAACTGCTTTTAATATTTTTAAGAGATTTAAAATGATTTAAAAGTTTACTTTTTTTGGAGGGTCCAAGGCCACTAACAGAATCCAGGATAGAGTATTTGACTGCTTTATTCTTCTTCTTTCTATTGCTCGTAATTGCAAATCTATGAGATTCATCTCTAATTTGTTGTAACAGGTTAAATCCTGGGCTACTAATAGGAATTTCCAGTATTCCTTGCTCAGATAATATAGTTTCTGTTGCCCTAACCCTATTAGCACCTTTAACAATACTTAAAATAAGAGGCTGATGCAGATGATTTTCTTTAAAAACCTTTAATGCTGCATTCAATTGAGCTTTTCCTCCATCTATCAAGATAATGTCTGGCAATGAATTTTCAACTGCCCTATTTAGCCTTCTTTCTAAAACATTCTCAAGGGATCCAATATCATTGCCTTCATAGAGTGCAGGAATATTAAAAAGTTTATATAATTTTTTTTCAGGGCCTTGGTTAGAAAATTTTACCAAGGACGCTACTGCATATTTACCAGCATGATGACTAACGTCATAGCCTTCAATTAAAAGTTTAGTTTTATGCAATCCAAGATAGTAAGAAAGATTTTGCATTGCATGATCATATTTATCAGATTTTCTAATTTTATTTTCTATAACTTGATTAGCATTTAATATCGCTAGCTTTACAAGCTGCTTGGTGCCTGATGGAATGAAGCATGAAATGTTAATTGATTGAGAAAATTTTAGCTTAATTGCTTCTCCTATTAAGTTTAAATTCTTTGGCTGAACTGTGAAAATAATTTTTTCTGGTAGTGAGAAAGTATTTTGATAATAAGAAAATACAAGACTCTGGAGCAAATTATCTGGATCATCCAATAAATTTTCTTTGAAAAAGTATGTTTTGGTACCACGTATTTTTCCGTCTCGTGCCGATAAGATACAAGCGCCTGTTTTGCCATGCTTTTCAATGCAAGCAAAAAAATCAATACTGCTTAGGTTAGTGGAGAAGGATTGCTCTTGCTGCAAAATATCTAAACTTGCAATTCTTTGCTTGAGCTCTTGAGCTTTTTCAAAATTACACTCATCAGCATGTTTTTTCATTTGCGCTAACATAAGTTTTCTAGATTTTTTACCTGTTGAAGCAAGGTAATTCTGGGAAGAGGAGATGTCAGTGTTGTAATCTATTTCACTAACTTGCTCCACGCAAGGAGCAGAACATCTTTGCATTTGATGCTCGATACAAGGTCTAGATCTGTTCCTAAAAGTGCTATTACTACAGTTTCTAATTTGATATATCTTTTGCAAGTCTTTAATCGCAGATTTAACAGCATAAGCACTTATAAAAGGACCAAAATAATCTTTTGAAACAGCATGTTTTGATCTCTTCATGCTTATACTGGGAAATTTGTCATCCATTGAATAATGAATATAAGGGTAAGTCTTATCATCTCTTAATAGGATATTAAATCTAGGTAGATTTTCTTTAATCAAGGACTGCTCTAAAAGCAATGCCTCTGCCTCAGATGAAGTTGAAAAAGTTTCAATCTTATCTGTTAATAATTTTATTTTTTGAGTTTTACGATCCTTCAAACTATTTCCAAAATAAGATGAAACTCTACTCTTAAGATTTTTTGCTTTGCCAATATAAATGATTGAGCTATTTGAAAAGAACTTATAAATTCCAGGGGTTCTTGGAATCCCTTGTAAATTTAAGTTGTGTTCAGCTTCTTGCATTACCTGCTCAGCAAAGTTCTTGCAACGTTGAGAATTAGCCCTGCGGAGCTAAGACTAGGTTCATAGCCATAATTTTTTGCACAATAATTTTTTGAAAAGTAGTGATCCTTGCTACCGGAAGCATTTAAACCAACTTCAGATTCAGTAAATTCATATCTCAAATTAAAATTTTTTTTCAGCATCTCTAGAATTGAAAATTTCTCAATTGGTCCTAAAGAGTAGGCATCGACCACAGTATTCAAATTATCCCTTGATGTTAATTTTAAGATTAATTGATATAAATCATCTGCTCCGATGTAGTCTCTTGCAATATTCTGATTGCTTGTTAGGAAGATTTTTTTTTCTTGAATCGACCGCAAGGCATCTGTTAAAAAAAATCTGCTATTGAGGCTAGTCTCAGAATCAAAATAGCTAAAAATTCTTATGTCCATAATTGAGTATTGAGGCTTAGCCCTGTGAGCAAGTTCAGCTTTAATCTTTGAAATAGAATACATGTCTGATGGTTTGGTTGATTTCATATCAAGGCTAGTAGGTAAATAGTCCTCAGGAGGTGCTGAAAAAATGTTTCCGTAAGCAGCGCCAGAGCTTAAAAAAATATATTTTGTTGAAGGGTTCAGAGCTAAATACTCCAAGACTTGCTCATCATACTGCTGAGTTACCGATACGATAGTAGAGCTCATTTTTACTGCTTTTGCTGGATCTCCAGCACCAATGCAATTAATGAATAAATCAATATTTAAAGCACTAGACAACTCATCGTATGTCTTAATTTGCTGTTGCTCAAAACTTAGTTTTTTCTCTACAAGCCATATAGCGAAAGACTCTTTATTCCTCACAAAAAAATATAGTTTATTAGTCTTAGATTTAGAAAATTTTTTTATTAGCCCTTTTGCTATTTGGCTGGAAGCTCCAAAAAATGCTATGTTCATGGTTATCTAAAACTGCTAGCCTCTATTCTGCAGGTTAATCTAATGATGGGACATGATGCTTAATTGCATCTTCCAGAGAATCAAAATCTATCTTATGTTCATTTAATAAATATTCATAAGATCCACAGTGCTCTGAAAATCTATCCTGAATACCTAATTTTTTTACCGTTGCATGAGCAAGAGTAGCTGCTACATCTGAAATAATTGATCCCAATCCCCCAACAATAGAATGCTCTTCCAAAGTTATAATTGTTTGATTATTTAAACATAGATCTCTAATTTGCTCCTCATTAATAGGCTTTAGGGATGGTGCGCTGACCAACCCCAGTGACGGAAACCTCTTGCATAGCATGGTAGCCAGTTTTAACATTGAGCCTGTTGCAACAAGGGTAACACTGAAGGTAACGTCAGTAGGTTTCTTTAAAAAAATTAGATCGCCAAGGTTAAAATCTAAGTTTTGAGAATGCACATCTCCTCTATCTGCCTTACCAAGCCTTATATACACTGGTAAATTTTCAGCATAGGCTAGGTCCATGCATCTAGATAATTCAAATCTATCTCCTGGAGACATTACAATAAGATTGGGAATAGCTCTTGTGACTGCTATGTCTTCTGTAGATTGATGGCTAGTTCCAAGATGGCTGTAAACAAAGCCAGCTCCATCGCCAATAAAAATTACAGGTAAGTTATCATGGCAGACATCAAGTTTGATCTGCTCCAATACTCTGATGGGAACAAATGCGCTTAAACCATAAACGATTGGTTTAAAACCAACCCTAGAAAGCCCAGCAGCCACACCAACCATGTTTTGCTCGGCAATCCCCATATTGATGAATTGCTGAGGCTGTGCCTCACGCAAACCATTAAACAGTCCGTAACCATGATCACCAGTAAGAAGTAATACCTGAGGGTTAGATTGAGCTAACTCTACTAATTTAGAAGAAAAAGTATCTCTCATGTCTCTAGCTCACTTATAGCAGACTCATACAAGGCTTGATCTAGCCTAAGATAATGCCATTCATTTTTGTTTTCCATGAAAGAAATGCCCTTGCCTTTTACTGTGTTTGCAATAATACAGCTTGGCTTGTTGTTTCTTAGATCAAATAGATCTTGAATTGCTTGATCTAATGCTTGTTCATCATGTCCGTCCAGATCTACAACATTAAAGTTAAAGGATTCAATCTGGATTTTTAAATTCTCTTGATTGATAATCTCAGAAGTTGCATCCATAGCTTGAAAATTATTTTTATCCACTACAATCATTAAGTTCTGGAGCTGGTGGTGACCAGCAAACTGAATTGCCTCCCAGCAAGCCCCCTCATTTAATTCTCCATCACCAACAATAACAAATGTCTTTTGATTAACTTTTTTTAGATGATGACCAAAAGCAATGCCCGCACCAACAGATAAACCATGACCCAGAGAACCAGAAGTGACCTCAAGCCCCTGCACTCTAGAATCAGATAGGCCCTTAAGGTCTGTTCCATCAGCAAAATAGTTCGATAAAGTTTTTTCATCCAACCATCCTAGCTCTTTCATGCATGCGTACTGAGCCATAACTCCATGACCTTTACTTAAAACTAGGAAATCTCTAGCTGGATCTGAGGGATTAAAAAAATCATAGTTAAGATGACTCCTATAGATGACAGCAAAGATTTCAACCAAGCATAATGCGCAACCCAAATGAACAGTGGATCCACTAAAGGCCATATCTAAAATATTTTTTCTAATTTTTTTTGCAATTAAGGTATTTTGCATTTTAGTTAGTTACCAAGATCATTCTTAAGATTTTTTTAGTTTTTTCTGAGCTGCTATTTTACCTGCATTGACACCATATTGATCAAATGGATTAATTCCTAGCATTTGAGATGTTAAAAAGACTCTATGCTCCCAAGATGCAATGAAAAAACCTAGCCCTTGAAGCGATAGAGACTTAAGTTCAAATAAATTCACAGGGATGTTGCTATTGGTCTGCTCTAAAGCATTTAATGAAAACTGCTTATCTCCTGATAATAAATCAGATTGACCCTTAGCTTGAGCCTCAAGGAGTAAGCTGTTCTCTGATCTACAAAAGATAATATCAGCAGCGGTATCCGAAGTTCCTTGATGAAGTAATTGAAAGTAAGAATGTTGTGCTGTCGACCCGAACCCACCATAAACAGTCTGACCCGTAGAATTAAAAATTGATGCAGAATTAAGAGGCTTACCCAATGACTCCATTTCTAATTGTTGAATATAATTGGCAAAAGACCTTAATTGCCAATTATAGGTTAGCAAAACTCTATTTTTTTTATTTCGAAAGTTACTAAACCAAAGATCAGAGAAAGATAAGATTTTAATAAACTTTTGATATCTCTTCGAATCTGCAGAAGTTCCTGATAATAAGGTGTCCGCTTGACCACCTCCGCGGAGAAAGTCATTAAAATTATTTTCAATGGAGACGCTAAATGAAATAGGTGACCAAATAGAATACCTACCTCCGACTGACTCAGGGAATGGAATGATAGATTCTTGAGAAAAGCCAAGGGACTTGGCGCGCTCGTTATTCGCAGTGATGACTACTGAATTTTCATCAGTACGCTTTTTTCCAAGCCAATTCAAACAGGTCAAAGTTTCATCGGTAGAAAGCGATTTTGATGCAAAAATATATAAATTATTTTGTCCAATTACAGGGTTAACAATTGCATTGAACTCCTCTTTATCTGGGCCAGAGACAAAAAGATAGTTAATCTTCGATGAGGCATTAAATAAGTATTCTTGTAAAAGCTTTGGGCCCTCATAAGAACCACCAATTCCAAATGTAATAATATTCTTGAATTCTCTTTTCTTAATTCGGCGCAGTATTGGTTTGCATATTTTTTGAAAATCAAATTCTAGCGAAGGATTATTTTCTCTATATTTATGATGAAGTGCTGGTCTGCCCTCAGTTGTATTAAGTATTTTTCCATCAAATAGGCTGTTGATAGAGTCTTGGACAGAAATCTCATCAAACAATGTATCAAATAGTTTAAATTCTGTAGATGAAAAATCTCTTAAAAGTGATTTATATTTTAAGTTGTCATTATCATAAGAAAAAGAAAGCTTTTTCTGAGATTCATTTTTTTTAGAGGACTCTATCAGTGCTTTATGAATGCCTTGGACTATTTTATTTTTCATCAATCGATTGAGTAAAATATTTTAAAGCTTCAGATACATTCGGCGCTTGAGAGATGGGTCTGCCAATAACCAAATAGGACGCACCATTTTTAATAGCTTCCTTAGCAGTCATAATTCTAGATTGATCATCATTCGCCGCAGCATCTCGAATGCCTGGTGTGATTTTTAGGACCTGCGGTGATAAAATTTGTTCGGCTAAATCAAGTTCTAAAGGAGAGCAAACGATTCCATCTATGCCAGTTTCATTGGCCAACTTAAGCAGCTTGGCAACCTGAGCTTTAGTCGTACTGTGAAATAATTCTGAGGCGTCTTCGTCATTAAGACTAGTCAGCACAGAAACCCCTATTATCTTAGTCTTAATAATTTGCGCTGCAGCCATAGCTGAAGTTATCATTTTTTTGCCGCCAGATAGGTGAATGGTCAGCAATTCAATATTAAACCCCTCAAAACCTAATATGGTTTCATGGACAGTATTAGGGATGTCATGCAGCTTTAAATCAAGAAAAATCTTAAACCCACGCTGATCCACCAGTCTGAGAAAATCTTTGCCTAATGCATTAAAGACTACACTTCCTACCTTCACTTTGCAGAGTTTGGGATCTAATTCATCTAGCAAAGCCATTGCAGTTTCAGAGTCATAGGTATCGATGGCAACAATTATCTTAGGATCAATCATAGCTCGTGAGAAGTTTATCTGATGCTTTAAAGTGAATGGTTGATGTCTCGCCAAGATATGAGATTTCCTTGGTCTTAGGATTAACAAACTTTCTTGGTCTAATATTTTTTTTAGAAAAAACACCGAATCCCCTGATTTCAATTCTTTGATCTAAAGCGGCATGATTAATAATTTCTTGAAGCAAGATATCCACTGCATCAATAACGGTTTCTTGATTAAGATGTGAGAACTTTCGCTCCAATTGAAGTATTAAATCTGACTTATTAAAAGAATTTATAGATAGACTCATAATTAATTTAAAAAGCCTTTTGCTTTTGTTGTTGCTGTAAATCTAATTTTATTGCGAGGTAAAATAGGAAAAGCCTCCATGGTCTTAGGGTTTCTGCCTAACCTTGCTTTTGTCTGAAAGACTTCAAAAGTTCCAAATCCTGAGAATTTTACAACCTTAGAATCACGAAGTGATTTTTTAATCGTGCTAAAAAATTCATCGACCAGTAAATCAGTTGTCTCTAAGGTTAAGTTTAATTCTTGCTTTAGCTTTTGACTAAGATCTTTCTTGGCGAGGCTCATGATCTAATTTTTGCTTTTAATGCTTTATTTAAGAGGTTGAATGCATGATTCATAGATTCGTTAATCTCAGATTCTTGCAAGGATTTACTAGGACTTTGAAACATAAAGCGTAAGGTCATGCTAATTGAGCCATTCGGGATACCGTTACCCTCAAAAGTATTAGCAAGTGCTAAGCTGTGAAGAAACTTAATTTTGCCATTTAGTACAACTGTCTCAATTTCAGCATATGAGTAAGATTGGTTAATCAAAATATTTAAATCTCGACTGGATGATGGAAATTTACTTACAGGTTTTAATTTAAGCTCCGAGGACTTGGTAGAAATATTCTCTGGATATATCTCAAAGCCAAAAACAGGATTCTTAATAAGCTTTTGAGTTGCAGTAGGATTGATCTCCCCAAGCATTCCAATTTTTCTCTTGCCTACAAAAATATCCATAGCATTTGCTGTAAAAATAGTCGTTGAAGAATTAGGCACAAGCTTAATAGACTGCACTCTTAAAGTTTCCAGTAATTTCAATACTTCTGCTTTAAGCGAATAAAAATCATATTGGAAAGATTTATCGTTCCATGTTTTTTGTGATTCATGAAAGTAAATCAAGCCTGAGATATGAGACTCTTGAGCGAAATCATTTTTTATTTTATAAAATACATTGCCGTGTTCAAAGAATTTAATTGCTGAATACCCCTTCTTTAGATTGAGAGTAACAGCAGAAAAAAGTGAGCCGAATAAGCTGCCACGCATTAATGGTTCATTTTCATTGATGGGGTTTGATAGTTCTGCTGGACTCCAATCATTAGAATTTAATGCATTAAAGGTTTCAGTGGACACAAAAGGCATATGCATAAGCTCTTGAAAGCCTCCAAAAACTAGACCACTTTTTAACTTTGCAGACGCTGAATCATCAGTTGCTGTTACTACTGGTCCAGATTTAGGGGGATTGATTGGGATATTATCATAGCCATAACACCTTAAAATTTCTTCATATAAATCTTCCTCAAGCTCCATATCAAACCTATGACTTGGTACCAGAAACTTAAGATGGTCTGTCTTGATGGACATGGAAGTAAAGCCTAGGGTCTCTAAAAATAATTTAATCTTCTTGGGGGATAATGAAAGTCCCGAGAAATGGTTGAACCTCTCTACACTTAAAGAAATAGCTCTAGGCTTTACTTTTACTGAGCTCCCCTCATAGCTCTCAATCGAATCATATCGAGCTATCTCTTGAAGAAGAAAAAGAAATCTTGCCAGGGCTTGTTGTTGAAGCGCAGGATCAACGCCCCTCTCAAACCTATGTGAGGCATCAGTTGCTAATCCATATTTTCTTGCCTGGTTTGCTATTTTATCTGGATTAAAAAATGCAGCTTCTACAGCGACACTCTTTGTGTTCTTTGACACGGATGTTTCATGCCCTCCTATGATGCCAGCAATAGCCTGAATACCTTTTTGATCCTGAATGGTTAGAGATGAAGGTTCAACAGTTTTGCTATCGCCGCCGATTGCTTGAAATGAATTTTTGTTAGATGCAGGGAATGCAATGTTAAGAGGTAGCTCTAAATGATCCAAATCAAAAACATGCATTGGGGTACCCATCTCAAGCATTACATAATTTCCTAGATCAACAAGAGGATGGATAAGGGGAACGCCTGCTGCTGTAAGAAAGTTACGCTTCTTTTTATCTAGCGCCTTAACTGAGTGAAGCCCTTGAACTAACATTAATTGATAATTGCCACATCCACTCTTATCAATTTTATTGATAATAGTTTTATCTTTCTGAAAAGTAAGTTTCTCAAACTGCGATTTATCTTTGAAGGGCTTGGACTGCTGAGCTTGAAACTCTCTCTGCAAACCTCTTAAAGATAATACATCTCCGCGATTAGGTGTGATATCAAAATCAATAATTGGGCCATCAGATTCACATTCAAAACCAACTTTTGTAAACACATCTGCTAGCTTTGGTTGTGAAAGATCAGTGGATAGATAATCTTTTAGAAATGAATACTGAACTTTCATGATGAAAATTGATTCAAAAAATCTAAATTAGATGAGTAAAAATCTCTAATATCATCTACCCCATAATACAGCATGGCCAGTCTTTCAATTCCCATGCCAAAAGCAAAACCACGATATTTTTGCGTATCGATATTGCAGCCTTTCAACACATTAGGGTGAACCATGCCGCAACCCAGAACTTCTAACCAGCCGTTAGCCCCAAATTTGATATCAACCTCGGCAGAGGGTTCGGTAAAAGGAAAATAAGAAGGTCTAAATCGTACCTCCATTTTTTCATTAAAAAAGTACTCTAGAAAATTAATAATAATTCCTTTTAAATCTCCAAAACTTACATCCTCATCAACAACCAAACCTTCGATTTGAGTAAACATGGGTAGGTGTGTTGTATCAGAATCACACCTATACACTCTCCCTGGAGAAAGCATATACAAAGGCAGTGGCTCTCTTAGCATTGCATGAATTTGAGAATTAGAGGTATGAGTTCGTAACAAGTACTCAGATTTTGTGCCTGCATTTAAATAGAAGGTGTCGTGCATCTGCCTGGCTGGATGGTTTTCAGGGAAGTTTAATGCCTCAAAGTTAAAGAAATCAGTTTCAATTTCATTGCCCGAAAAGACTTGATAATTTAAAGGTGAAAAATAATTAATTACTCTTTGTGAAATTTCTGCGATTGGATGCTCGGCTCCAACGAAATAGGGATCTGCAGGGAGGGTTGTATCAAGAAGGTTCACATCCGTTGTAGCTTGTATACCTTCCAATGCAACTTCAAATAAATGATTTAACTTACTTTTAAGGATATTTAGCTCTTTAGCAGCAGCGACTTTAGAATCGGGATCAAGAGATTTTAGCTCAGCAAAAGAGGAGATAACAAAGGACTTTTTACCAAGATACTGCGATCTTAGTTGAAAAAATTCAGCCTCTGATTGAACGGATTTTAATTTGAGTTTGGCTGTATCAATTAAATCCTGAGGGATTTGCATGAGAACATTATACCCTGACTTTTTCTACTATTTTCTTAAATGTCTCAGGGTCTGAGAATGCCACACCGGCTAAGGATTTCCTATCTAGTTTAATATTTGCTCCATGGAGCTGATGAATAAACCTGCTATAAGAAAGATCTAAAGGAAGCAATGCTGCTGAAATTCTAGAAATCCATAAAGAACGAAATGTTCTTTTCTTATTTCTTCTGTCTCTAAAAGCGTACTGAAGAGCTTTGACATTAGATTGCTTGGCAGTTCTGAATAGTCTGCTTCTAGCTCCATAATGGCCTTTAGTAGCTTTTAATACTTTCTTGTGTTTTGCTCGCGCTGTAAGGGATTTGGTAACTCTAGGCATGATTCTTAAGTGTTATATAAAAGTTTCTGTGCTATTTTTTTTGTTTCATCTGACATCTTAATCAGTCCGCGATTGTGACGTTTTCTCTTAGTGCTTTGTTTAGTCAAAATATGTGCTCTACTTGCGCTGCGTCTTTTTAAGCCACTGCCGGTAGGTTTGAAGCGCTTCTTCGCGCTTGAATGTGTTTTTAATTTGTAGCCCATAATAATTTAATTATTTTTTTCTAACCTGCGAAAGAACCATTAGCAATTGTCTTCCTTCAAGTGATGGCTCTTGATCAACTTGAGCTATATCTTGAAGGTCATCCCTCAATCTATTTAGAAGTTCAAGACCCAAATTACTATTCAGAATCTCCCTTCCCCTAAAACGAACGCTGATTTTAGTCTTATCTCCATCATTAATAAAGCTTTTTATCTTTTTTAATTTAATATTGTAATCACCAATATCTGTTGTGGGTCTAAATTTAATTTCCTTGAGTGATTGTTTCTTAGGTTTTTTTACTCCAACAGAACTTTTTTTCTTTTCAAACTGAAATTTTCCAAAATCTAGTAACTTACAAACTACTGGATTAGCATCAGAAGGTGATACTTGCACTAGATCTAAAGATTTAGTTTGTGCAGCAGCGATGGCGTCAGCGATTACCATCATTCCGAGCTTCGCACCATCATCACCAATTAACATCACCTCTTTGGCATATATTTTATTATTTATAGGAGTCGTATTTTTTTTATTCGCAGCGATAGTATGGGATCCTAAAAATTTAAAGAAGAATTAAACAAGGTTAGCTTGTTTTAATATAGAAGAACTGAAGTGATTTTTCATTGGTGGAGATTTTAAAGCATTATTCATAAAAAGAAAACTGCTAAGGCTGGAGCAGAGATTCGCTCCAAGACCCCTCTTCCATAGAGAAAACATGTCTTTGGTTGAGTCTATTTTCATGACCTTCCCAAAATTCAAAGTAATATGGGGTAAATGAGTATCCACCCCAATAGTCTGGTCTTTTAGATTCAGAATCCATTGAGGCGAGTGTTTTGTAAAAATTGTCTTTTACAGAGTCAAAAGAATCAATTTGTTCGGACTGATTAGAGCTAATGGCCAATGCATTTTTCTCCTTAGTACGACTTTGAAAATGAGTATCAGAAAACTCAACAGAGGTTTTATTAATTTTTGCTTTTAAACGAATCTGTGAATTAATTGCTCCCCAGTGAAACAAAGCTGAAATTTGATCATGTGATTCAAATTGCATCGCTTTTGGGGACCGGTAGTTTGAAAAAAATATCCACTCATTGCCAGTAATATATTTAAGGTTCACAAATCTAGATTCTACTTCGTTGCTAGACTTATCATAAGAACTGATTGCAATGGCCTCGATACCTCTCTGATTCTCTTTAAGAGCCTTTTGATATAGATCAAGAAATTTATTATGAGGAAGATCAGAGGTGATGTTAGTCAAATCAATCATAAGGAGTTATATTCTAAGTGGTGCCCAGAGCCGGACTTGAACCGGCACGAAGTTGCCTTCGAGGGATTTTAAGTCCCTTGTGTCTACCAATTCCACCACCTGGGCAATTAGTGTATTTAATCAACAAAATAAGAAGTTATTAGCTTTTGAATTATATTAAGCACTCAATTTAAGAGAAATTCTCTCTCTTTCTGCATCAATACCAAAAATAATACAGGATAACTTATCACCCTTCTTGAAGTTCTCTAAAGCAGATGTAGGATTTTCATCTTCTGTAATATCGGATAGATGAATCAAACCGTCAATATCACCTTCTAGACCTACAAATATCCCAAAATCGGTTACAGATTTAATGCTTCCCTCTACAGCATCTCCCAAGCCATATTTATTACCAAATTCAGACCAAGGATTAGGTTTAGTTTGCTTGAGGCCAAGTGAAATTCTACGTTTTTCATGGTCGATTTCTAACACCATCACTTTGATTTTTTCTTCAAGAGTTACTGCCTTAGAAGGGTGAATATTCTTATTAGTCCAGTCCAATTCAGACAGATGAATTAAACCTTCGACACCCTGTTCCAACTCTGCAAAACAACCATAATCAGTAATATTTGAGGCAGTAGCTTCATATATTCCACCAACAGAATATTTGCCCTCAATAGTTTCCCATGGATCATTTTGAATCTGTTTGAGACCGAGTGAAACTCTTAATTTTTCTTTATCAAAACTCAAGATTTTTACATCAATTTCCTGCCCGATCGCCAAAACCTCAGAAGGATTTGAAACTCTAGACCAAGATATGTCTGTAATATGCAGGAGTCCATCAAGACCACCAAGATCTACAAAAGCTCCATAATCAGTAAGATTTTTAACAATGCCCTTAACTATTTGCCCTTCTTCTATGTTTTTTAATAGTTCAATTTTTTCAGCAGAATTAATTTTCTCTAAAACAGCCTTTCGAGATAAGACAACGTTGTTTCTTTTATAATCTAATTTAATAACTTTGAATTCTTGGACCGTATTTTCTAATTCTGGAGCTTCTTTAACCGGCCTAATATCGACAAGTGATCCAGGAAGAAATGCTTTGACAACATCGACCTCAACTGAAAATCCACCTTTAACGCGCATTAGTACTTTACCTAATACAAATTCACCGCTCTCGAGGGCGTCCTCGAGTTTTTTCCAAGTACCTATTTTCCTAGCTTTCTCTCTTGAGATTCTTGTTTCACCATAGCCGTCTTCGACTGCCTCAAGCGCAACCTGAACCTCATCCCCAGATTCGATTTCTACCGAACCATCGGTATTACGGAATTCATCTAAGGAAATTACCCCCTCAGATTTTAATCCGACATGAACAGTAACCCATTCCTTATCAACATCTAAAACAATACCAGTAACTATAGAGCCTGGTTGCATCTCAAGGGTGCTTAGACTTTCATCCAATAGTGCAGCAAAACTTTCTGACATATTCTTTATATTTCCTTAATATGTTCTTTATATATTTCTAGAACTTTATTTAATACTTCATGGGGATTGAGATTGGAAGAATTAACTTCAATTGAATCGGCTGCTGGAACCAAGGGAGAAATCTCTCTAGCTCTATCAGCCTCATCACGCAATCTAATATCTACAATTAGATCGCGCATATTAACGCCTTGACCAGCATTCTGCAACTCTAAAAATCGTCTCTCAGCTCTCACCTCAACATCAGCAATTAAAAATATTTTTGTTGCGGCATCAGGAAAGACTATCGTACCCATATCTCTGCCATCAGCTATCAATCCATAGTCGCTGGCAAGAGCCCTTTGGAAGACTATTAAATTTTCTCTAGTTTCTTTTAAGCTGCTTAATTTTGAAGCAGATAATGCAATATTTTCATGACGAAGTAATTGAGTAATATTTTTGTTTCCCTCTGTAACCTCCATAGCCCCAGTTACTCCTTCAATTGTTAATTGAGAAAAAGATTCCATAGCTGCATTATGATTTTTTTCTTTATCAAAACAATATGAGTAAGCCCTGTAGAGTAATCCACTATCTAAGAGAGTAAAATCTAATTCTTTTGCAAGCTCCCTAGACAACAAACCTTTACCAGACGCAGATGGACCATCAATAGTAATGATTTTTTTATTTTTCAAGGTTATAACCTAGGGAAGCAGTCAATTCTATGAATTTAGGAAAAGAGGTAAAAATATTATCGCAGTCCAGAACTGTGATTGGCTGGTTAGAGTTTAATCCTGCAATTAAAAAACTCATGGCAATCCTATGATCATCATAAGAATCAATTTGTACTGGTCCAGCAAGATCAAGTAATCTCGGATTACCATTAATTTTGATGCCATCATCAAAATTTATATGAGAAACGCCTAAATTTAATAGCCCATCAGAAATAGCCTTTAATCGATCAGATTCCTTTACCCTCAGCTCAGTCGCATCTCTGATAATAGTCTCTCCTTCTGCAAATGCAGCGGCAATTGATAAAATAGGAATCTCATCAATAATATTAGGAATAATAGATCCATCAAGAACAATTCCAGATAGTTTAGATGGAAGAACTATTAAGTCTGCGATTGGCTCGCACGATTCTTCTCTAGCATTTTTAACTTCAATTCTAGCCCCCATATCTCGCAACACATTTAATACCCCGATTCGACTTGGATTCATTCCAACGCCACGAATCTCTAATTTTTCTGATTGACTAATGAGGGCTCCCACTATTAAAAAAGCTGCTGATGAAATATCTCCTACCACTTGATAGTCCTTAGCTTTTAAAGAGTCTTTGCCTGCAAGGCATATAATATTCTTTGAGTCTTTTTGGGCAATGGTAATATTTGCTCCAAAATTCTTTAGCATTCTTTCTGTGTGATCACGAGTTTGGATTGGCTCAATAATTGTGACTGCTTTTTGGGCTGCTAAACCAGCCAATAAAATACATGACTTCACCTGAGCACTTGCCACAGGTAACTCATAGACAAAATTATCATCAAGAATAGACTTATTTAATGCAATGGGCAGCATTCCATTATTGGAAGTAATATCTGCTCCCATGGCACTTAAAGGATCTAAGACTCTGCTCATGGGTCGCTGCGATAGGGAGTTATCTCCCTTAAACGTAGTTTTTATTCCTAAACCAGCAATCATTCCTAGCATCAACCTAAGACCAGTCCCAGAATTACCAAGATCCAAAGGATCAATGGGTTTCACAAAGCCTGTAAGGCTTTTTTTAACTTGAATAACATTTTTTGGATGAATCTCTATTTTAGCACCCATCTGATTTAGTGCGTGCATTGTAGACAAAGGATCTGCACCATCTAAGAAACCTTTAATCTTTATTGGTTCATTTATTAATGAGGAGATCATTAAAACGCGCTGAGAGATTGATTTATCTCCCGGGCAACTAACTGACCCGGTGAGCGAGCTTTCAGGGGTTGAGGTAAGATTCAATAGTTTTCTTCCTTGAAATTTTTTAAATCTGCTAACAATGCTTGAATACTTGCAGGTTCTTTATTAACAGTAGATTTGAGATGATTTAAATTACCAATAAAGCTGTCAATGCTGGCATTAATATTATCTTTATTAAGAGCAAAAATATCAGCCCACATTTCAGGGGATGATGACGTCAGTCTTAAAAACTCTCCAAAACCTCCGCCAGAGAATTGTGCAATATTCTCTTCTTTTAAATCCATTAAGGTCATTAGAAGAGCATATGATGCAAAGTGAGGCAGATGGCTTGAATGCGCAAAAATATAGTCATGTGTTTTGCTATCCAGATCAATTACTCTTGACTGCAAAGCCTCCCATAATAATTTTACCTTTTGAAGATGCTCTTTATTTGCATTAGGTAAAGCAGACACAATGACGTTTTTATCAAAGAATAAGTTATCTTGAGAATGTTGTTCGCCAGAATTATGAGAGCCTGCAATGGGGTGAGAGAGAATGATATTATCTGGATTATTGAACTCATTTAAAATGATTTCAGCTGGTAATTTGATGCTTGAGGTATCCGTAATGGTAGTGCTGGAGTTAAACAATGGGCTTAACGAACGCAAAATTTCTAGGCTGGCTTTTGGCGGAGTCGCAATAACTATTAAAGAATTCTCATGCTCAGGCAATTGAAGCTCATCGAGATGTGCAATTACTCCATGAATATTTGATTTATTTAGGGCATTTTGAATGCTGTTTTGATTTGAGTCATATGCAAGAATTGTCATCTCATTCTTTGCCATTAACTGCTTAGCTATAGAGCCACCAATTAAACCAAGGCCAATGATGATGATCTTCATAGCAACCCTTTTAGCTCAGACAAGAAGCGCACATTCTCTTGATGCGTTCCGATGGTAACCCGAAGAAAATCTGGCATACCATACAAATCAATTGGCCTAACAACCACCCCTTTTTCCATGAGGCTTGTAAACATCTCCTTGCCATTAAAGTTACCTTTAAATGAGATGAAGTTTCCTACAGACGGAATACATTCCAGTCCAAGCTGAGTGAGCTCTGCAAAAAGAAAATTTCCTTCTGCAAGATTTAAATCTATACTTTTTTTGATATGCTCTTTGTCATTAATCGCCTCAGACGCCAGCTCTTGAGCAAATGAATTTACATTAAAGGGCTGTCTAATTCTATTAAGAACTTCTATTAACTCTGGCTGAGCAATTCCATAACCGATTCTTGCACTCGCAAGGCCTTGAATTTTTGAAAAGGATTTGGTCACGAGCAAATTATCAAATTCATTTAAAAGTGCTAAAGGATTTACATAATCACTTTTTTCAACATATTCAAAATAAGCGCAATCTAATACAACTAAAATAGAAGACGGGATATTTTTGAGCAAACAATGTACTTCTTGATGAGAATTATAAGTCCCAGTTGGATTATTTGGATTCGCAATAAATATTACTTTTGTATCATCTCTGATGTTTACAGGGAATGCTTCAAGGTTGTGCCCCCAATCTATGGTTGGAACTTCTATCAAAGTTGCTCCAGATGACTGCGTCACTATCTTATAAACCACAAATGCATGACAAGATGCAACAGCAGAAGATCCTGGATTTAAAAAAGCTCGAGCAGCTAACTCTAATATTTCATTAGACCCATTACCTAAAATAATATTTTCGCTTAAAAGTTTCTCGTGTGTGGCAATAACGCTCTTCAGTTTAGTTCCGTTTCCATCTGGATAAAGATGAAAACTACCTGGCAAGCTCTTAAGTTTCGCTAAAGCCTTAGGAGATGCTCCAAGAGGATTCTCATTGCTAGCTAATTTGATAACCTCCGTATGACCATATGCGAGCATAACCTCATCAATTGATTTTCCAGGCTCATATGGATGCAGGTCGGCAATCCCAGGGTTAAGATTCTGCAATAAGTCAGCACTCATGATTCTGACGGATAAGAACCTAGGATTCGAACTACAGAACCAATAGACTTAAGCTCTGCAATCGCTTGTTTCAGCTTAGGATCTTTTTGATGCCCATCACTATCTATAAAAAAATTATGGGCATCTGCCAATGATCTTGATGGCCGGGTTTCAATTCTACTGAGGTTAATTTTTCTTTTTTGAAAAGGTTTTAAAAGCTCAATAAGAGCGCCAGGCCTGTTGGCAGTCTGAATTAAAAAAGAAGTTTTATCTTTAGAGGTTCGATGAATATCAATATTCCCAATAATTAAAAATCTTGTTCGGTTTTCTGTAAAATCTTCTATGTCCTTGTGATGGTGATACAAGTTATATCTTGAAATCGCAATAGAGCTAACAATGCATAAAGCATTCTTTTCTGTTTTAACAAATTTAGCAGCCTCTGCTGTGCTTGAGGTTAATTTCCGTTGGACATTAGGCAAGTTACCATCAAGCCATTTGCTGCATTGACCAAGTGCCTGGGGGTGAGAGGCAACAATTTTTGCATCAGAAAGATTAAACTTTTTTGCAGATCCAAGCTGATGATGGATAGAGAGATACGTCTCACCACATATTTTTAAATTTTTATCCGTTAAACAGTTAAGGGTTGAATTCACAACTCCTTCAGATGAATTTTCCACTGGGACAAGACCAAAATTAGCTGCTCCAGTACTAACTTGATGAAATACATCTTCGATAGAAGTTCTAGGATCATCTTTGACTGATGACCCAAAATGCTGAACAAGCGCAGCTTCTGAATGAGTGCCACGCGGTCCGAGATATGCAATGGTTAACTCCTCTTCTAAGGATAAACAAGCAGATATCACTTCTTTAAAAATTGATCTCACTTTCTTATCTGAGATCACGCCATTATTAAGTTTTGCAAGGTTTCTTAGGATTTCAGCCTCTCGATCAGGTCTATAAAGCGAAGCATTTTTATCAAGCAAGCCTTTAATTTCACCAACTTTATGAGCTAAGTTTCCTCTTTTTTGGATCAAGCTCAGTAATTTAAGATCAATGGCATCAATCTTATCGCGAAT
>Ga0209279_10000280_pt1 | contig 34781 bp, 29 predicted proteins | sample CoawatmetaG00DNA_3_FD_187508 | JGI IMG/M metagenome (GOLD analysis project Ga0209279, IMG submission 187508) | Marine microbial communities from the West Antarctic Peninsula - Coastal water metaG006-DNA (SPAdes) (version 2) | ecosystem: Environmental > Aquatic > Marine > Coastal ...
TATATGAATATTTTATTTTACTGATGGCCCTTTTTTATAGGCTCAAAGAACTCCGTAAACCCATACCTCGATCTAGTGGCAACCTCGATCTACGCGCGCGTAAATGTGTCCTAAAAGTCCTTTTTATAAGCCGCAAATACTTATCTTTTTTATAGGCGGTAAATACTTCGATCTATTCGCGCGTATGGCGTCCATTAAGTCGCGCGCTGGAGTGTCCCGAAAGTCATTTTTACTTTACCCTAGGGTTTCTTTCATCTTTAGGTAAATCGCATTTGTCCAACCAAACCCATGCTGCACCGCATATTCACCACCTGTCGCTAAGTTTTCTACATCCACTACATTATATTTCTCAAAAATACGCCCAGTTCTTAGGTAACCAGATTCTACGGTATGGAGCCAGCAACGAGCTGATTTGTCCGCCAACTTTTTGAAGCCATACCGACGTAGGCCGACAAAACAGATCCATTGTAATGGCGCCCAGCCGTTGGGAGAATCCCACTGATGTGGGGTTCTAACTAGGGTTGGCTATTAACTGGAGGTTTGAGTGACAGAGAGGCTTAGCTGGAGCAAATTATGACGGGCTGTCTTTGAGGCCAGCTTTGATGACTGGGGATCGGTTGCGGCCGCGAAATACTCACAGGGCTAAAACCAAAGAGTACCTACCGCTCAGCCATCTTGTACCTAATATTGTACCTAAAATAAATTACATTACTCCAGAAACGAAAAAACCCCAGCATTAGCAAGGGTTTAAACGATAGTACTTGGCGGAGAGAGAGGGATTCGAACCCTCGAAACGCTATTAACGCTTACACACTTTCCAGGCGTGCTCCTTAAGCCACTCGGACACCTCTCCATAAACTGCTGCCGTTTTCTGTTCTATTAACTAGTCAGGAGCACGGCGTGCTCGTTGCTGCGAACTATCCCACTCGGACAGCTCTTTGGAGCGCGCCGAACTGTACACAACCAGTCTTGCAAAAGCAATCAAGACTGGCCTGTACGGGGATGTTTCTCTGTCGCGGGCTAAACTTCGTCTGTTTCGTAATCGGAGATAGACGGGCAGGAGCAGATTAGGTTGCGGTCGCCAAATACATGGTCGAGTCGGCCAACTGGTGGCCAGTATTTATTTTGACGCAGTGACCTGAGTGGATAAGCGGCCTGGCTGCGGCTGTAGTTGCGTGTCCACTCATCGGCGCCGACAACTTCAGCGGTGTGAGGCGCATGGACCAATGGGTTGTCTGCGAGTTCTAGTTGTCCTGCTGCCACTTGGTTGATTTCATGTTTGATGGCGATCATGGCATCACAGAAGCGGTCGATTTCAGCTTTGGATTCGCTTTCTGTTGGCTCGATCATCAGGGTGCCGGCAACCGGGAATGACATGGTTGGGGCGTGGAAGCCGTAGTCGATTAAACGCTTGGCGATGTCGTCGACGCTGATGCCTACGTCGTCTTTGATCGAGCGTACGTCGAGGATACATTCGTGGGCGATGCGTCCCTGTGCGCCGGTGTAGAGGATTTCATAGTCCTCTTGCAGGCGGGTGGCGATGTAGTTGGCGTTGAGGATGGCCATTTCTGTGGCTTGCTTGAGGCCGCTGCGGCCCATCATGCGGATATACATCCAGGTGATCGGCAAGATGCTGGCGCTGCCGTAGGGCGCGGCTGAGATCTGTGCGCCTTGACGGTCGCCGTCTGGGGTTTCTCTCGGCATAAAGGGTGCTAGGTGTGCGCCGACGCCGATAGGGCCAACGCCGGGGCCGCCACCACCGTGGGGGATACAGAAGGTTTTATGCAGGTTGAGGTGCGAGACGTCGCCGCCGAACTTGCCTGGCTGACAGACGCCGACCATGGCGTTGAGGTTGGCGCCGTCGATATAGACTTGGCCGCCGTGGTCGTGAACAATTTCGCAGATCTCGCCGATTCGCTCTTCAAATACACCATGGGTCGAGGGATAGGTAACCATGATCGCGGAGAGTTTAGTGGAGTGAAGTTCTGCTTTGCCGATCAGGTCGTCAACATCCACATTGCCTTGATCATCACATTTAACCACTACTACTTTCATGCCACACATCTGTGCCGAGGCGGGGTTGGTGCCGTGGGCTGAGCTGGGTATCAGGCAGACGTTGCGATCGCTGTCGCCACGGCTTTCGTGGTAGCCGCGAATGGCCAACAGTCCGGCGTACTCGCCCTGAGAGCCAGCGTTTGGCTGCAGTGACATGGCGTCATAACCGGTGGCGGCGCAGAGCATATCTTCAAGCTGGTCGATCATCAGTCGATAACCCTGAGTTTGATCAGCTGGGGCAAAGGGGTGCATGGTGGAAAATTCAGGCCAGGTGATTGGCAGCATCTCGGCAGTGGCGTTGAGCTTCATGGTGCAGGAGCCGAGGGGGATCATTGCGCGATCCAGCGCTATATCCTTATCTGACAGTTTACGCAGGTAGCGCAGCATTTCAGTTTCGGAATGATAGAGATTAAACGTGGGGTGAGTCAGGAAGCTCTCGGTGCGCATTAACTCGCTCGGCACAGAGTCTATGGCTTGGTCGGCGAGATCGTCGATATCGATTTGGTGTTCGCCAATCAGGATCGTCCACAGCAGGCTGATATCAGCGCGAGTTACGGTTTCGTCCAGTGACACACCCAGAGTGCTCTCATCGATGCGACGGAGGTTAACTTCATGCGCTGCAGCGGCTTGCAGAATCTCTTCAGTGCGGCTGCCAGTGTCAAGAGTCAAGGTATCAAACCAGTGGCTGTTAGTTGGCTTGATGCCGTGCAACGCCAAACCCTGAGCCAATACAGAGGTCATCAGGTTAACTCGTCGAGCGATGCGCTGGAGGCCATCGGGGCCGTGGTAGACGGCGTACATACCAGCGATTACTGCAAGCAGCACCTGTGCCGTACAAATATTGGAAGTGGCCTTCTCGCGGCGGATATGTTGCTCGCGGGTCTGCAGTGCCAATCTATAGGCAGGGTCGCCGTTGGCATCTTGCGAGAGGCCGACTAGGCGTCCGGGCAGGTTGCGCTTAAAGGCTTCGCGAGTCGACATATAAGCGGCGTGTGGCCCGCCAAATCCGAGGGGTACACCAAAGCGCTGGGTTGAGCCTATAACCACATCTGCGCCCAGAGAGCCGGGTGACTCGAGAAGTACCAGACTGAGAATATCGGCGGCCATAACCACTAAAGCGCCCTGCTCTTGCACCTGCTTAATAACCTCGCGGAAGTTGCGGATTTCACCACTCGCACCGGGATACTGAAACAGTGCGCCAAATAGATCTTCTGGCAACTGATCTGGATTGCCGACTATCACTTCAATGCCGACGGGCTCGGCACGGGTTTTGATGACTTCGATGGTTTGGGGCAGGCAGTCACTGTCGACAAAGAAGCGCAGGGACTTGGACTTAGACATGCGCTGGCAGAGAGACATGGCTTCTGCTGCGGCTGTGCCTTCGTCGAGCATGGAAGCGTTAGACATCTCCATACCAGTGAGGTCGGTGATCATGGTTTGGAAGTTAATCAAAGCTTCCAGACGACCCTGAGAAATCTCTGGCTGGTACGGAGTATAGGCTGTATACCAGGCGGGATTTTCGAGGATATTGCGCTGCACTACATTAGGGGTAATAGTGTTGTAATAACCCTGACCAATAAAGCTGCGGAAGACTTTGTTATGGGCGGCGATTTCACGCAGTTCGGCAAGCGCCTGAGCTTCGCTACAACCATCCACTATATCCAGGGCCTGAGTCATGGCGATGGCTTCGGGAACCACTTGGCCGGTCAATTCCTGCAGACTGCTGCAACCCAGAGAGCTGAGCATCTGCTGCTGGTCATCGGCGCTGGGGCCTATATGACGGGCGATAAATTCAGCGGCATTTTCTAGATCGGTCAAACTGCGTGTCTTCTGTAACATCTTATTATTTCCTATAAAAATTAAGTCTGTAGGTAAGAACGGCTTGAATACTTAACTTAGCCTCGAAAATAGCGCTGCTCGACCAATGGCATTTTGGTCACTGTAATCGGCAGTGATCTACCGCGAACCAAGGCATTGAGTTTGGTGCCCACTGGGGCAAACTCGATGGACACATACCCCATGGCAACGGGCGCCTGTAGGGTTGGGCCAAAGCCACCGCTGGTGATTGCGCCCACTATATTGCCAGCCTGATCAACAATCTCGGCACCTTCGCGAACCGGGGCGCGGCCATCGACTAAAAAGCCAACGCGCTTTTTGCTAACGCCATTGGCGATTTGCGCCAAGATAGTCTCGGCACCCAAAAAACCACCGGCTTTGGCGCCATCAACGCGACGTGATTTACTGATACTCCAGACAATGCCCGCCTCTACCGGCGAGGTAGTCTCATTCATATCGTGACCATAGAGGCAGAGACCCGCTTCAAGGCGCAGAGAGTCCCGTGCGCCGAGACCAATCCAATTAACTAGATCGTAGCTGAGCAGTTTATCGGCAAGTTTGTGGGCGTCGCTGGGGTCTACGGAAATTTCAAAACCGTCTTCGCCGGTGTAACCAGAGCGAGTGATATAACATTCAATGCCGTCGATACTGCTGTGACAGCCATTCATAAATACGAGTCTATTTGCTTCAGGGCATAGCTCGGCCATAATTTCTGTAGCGCGTAAGCCCTGAAGTGCCAGCAGTCCGCGCTCACCGAGGTAGCGAACAGCAAATCCTGGTAAATGGCTGTGGATATGTTCGAGGTCCTGCATTTTGCAGCCGGCATTAACAATCAGAAAAAAGACGTTTTCAGCCCAGCGAGTGACAATCAAATCGTCCATCACTCCGCCCTGCTCATTGGTCAGAGTGGCGTAGGTCTGCTGGTTGATGCCCAGAGATTCCAGATCCACTGGCATCAACTTTTCCAGGGCCTGTGCCGCCCCTTCCCCTTCGACAATAATCTGACCCATATGGGAGACATCAAATAGACCGGCATTGTCTCTGCAGTGCAGGTGCTCTTGCATAATGCCGCTGCTGTATTGCACGGGCATCAGGTAGCCAGCAAAGGGCACCATTTTGCCGCCGGCAGCAAGGTGATAGTCATAGAAAACGGTTTTCTGTACTTCGGCATCAGTCGACATAAGCTTTCATTCTCTAAAGGGTGAAAAAAGTAATGTGCAGAGATCAAATTGTACTGGCATTAAAGGGTAGAAAACCCTGCTGGGAGTCTATTTTAAGGCCCTAGAGATAATTTGTTAAATTAATAGCTATAATGCATGCATTAATAATCTAAATACTAAGACTGGCTCTAGCCTGGAGGCCACACCATCAAAAATCTCCCCATGGACCTGCTGCGCGCCTTTGTTTCAGTGGCGCAACTGAGTAGTTTTACCAAGGCCGGCGAGCTGCTGGGCCGCTCCCAACCGGCAATCAGTTTGCAGATGCAGCGACTGGAAGAACTGGTCGACGAAAAACTTCTGCTGCGCAACGGTAAAAACCTCGAACTCAGCGAGGCGGGAGAGAATCTATATGGTTACGCAAACCAGATACTGAGCCTTAATGACCTAGCCATCAGCCAGCTGTCAAAGAGCACAGTGGAAGGCAAAATCCGCCTCGGGATCCCCAGCGAGTTTGCCACAGTGTTGATGCCTAAAATTGTCAGCCGTTTTGCCAAGGCCTACCCCAATGTCACCCTGGAGGTTAATTGCGAGCTGAGTAAGAGACTACTCTCGAAGAGCGGCAAAGCCAGCCATGACCTCATTCTGGCACTGGAAGACAGCCCCTCCAGCACCAATTCCAACTTGGTTAAGACCGACGAACTAGTCTGGGTCGCCAGCGTGGATAAGCCCATACTCAAGACTGATGTGGTGCCGCTAATTGTTGCCGCTCAGGGGTGTATCTATAGAAATCGCGCTATCCAAACGCTGGATCAGGGCAACCAGCCCTGGCAGGTTGTCTACACTATTCCCGATCTAACCGGCATTCAATACGCGATTCAGGAGGGATTGGGTGTCACTGTGCTGGCCAAGAGTACGGTGCCGGAAAATCTCAAAATACTCGCCCCCTCTGCGCGCTTTCCAGAACTTGGTGAGGTGGGTATCAGTTTGATTAGTTCAGCCAGCAATAGAAAAAATGAAGCTGTGCATCTGCTGATTGAGTTTTTACAGACTAGCCTAGCCTAAGGCTCGAATGAGCCAGGTAGAATGAGCTGGTTAAAATACGCTAGTTAGAATAGCCTAACTAGATCTCTTCCACCGGGCAGGCAACAATTGAAAACTGCTCCGTCTCATCTGTCAAAAGTGCGGCAATGGCGGTTAGCTGATTAGACTGATCGCAGAACAACACGTAACGGAAATAGCCTGCATTCTGAGATTCATTGCTATTACCATTGCCTGGAAAATAAAGATTAAAAGACAGGGCATCCGCAAGGGTATCCAAAACACTTGCACCCAGAGCAGAGGCCTGAGCCTGATTGTAATCAAGACTGCCTAATACGGCACTGCCAAGGTCGCAATCGGCTAATGTAATAGTCGCCTCGAACACCTGCAGCGCAATCTTTAATGACTCAAATTCATAGTCGACAAAAATCTCATCTGCCTCGAGACTACCGGACAGAGCACAGCGACTATTCTTATTTTCAAAGCCCACATCAGCCGGCGTCATTGCGCTCAAAACACCCTCAGCAGTTACCTTGACCAGGGAAATTCCAGAAGCGATATCGGAATACTCCACATAGATGCCAGGCTCTATGGCGCCAAAGTTAAACACCTCGGCTTGAGTTTGAAATAGAAACAGGCCGTCACCAAGAGCATCCCCAAGGCCATCCACGAAAGAAAAGTCGATCAATGTAATACTACTGTCTTCAACCACAGTCCCAGAGACGGACAGAGACGAGCGGCTTAACTCAGTATCGACACAACTTAGATCGCCGGAGACAGCGTCGCCGACAATAGCCAGCTCGCCATTACAGATAGCATTAACCTCACCAAGAGCAGTGGCCCTGGTAATACTGGTGCGACCATTGCGCGAGATAACCATCAGCAGCTCTTCGTTGCTCGACGGCAAATCCATAAGCCAGTGGCCGGCAACAAATGCGTTACTGGTGAAGCTAAAGTCTTTCGTGGTGGATCCACCGGCGTCGTCTTGTGCAGTGATTATCAGATCGTAGACACCTGGGGTAGTAGCCACACCCTGAATCAAACCGGTGGTTGAGTCTATCTCTAAGCCTGAATTATCAGCGGCGAGCTGAAATGAAACACCTGTGCTGCTCAGCCCGTCGGCTGTGGCACTGAGGGTCCAGTTAATTTGGTCTGACCAGACTTCAGTCGGCCCTACTAGAGTGACTGTGCCAAAATCTCTATCTGAGTCGTCATTTGAATCAGAGCCGTTACCAGCAGCTGAAGAGCCACCGCCACCACCGCAAGAAACTAGCAGCAGGGCTGAGGATATTAATAAGATTCGAGCAATCATAGATAGCCATCTGTTTCACAATAACACTGATATTTAAGGCTGTTTTTAAATCTAGAGTTAAAAACAGCCACCGATAAATTAACGAACGGCAATCCCTGCTGTTGTATCAAAATGACTTTTCTAAAATAAAACGGCTCAAATTACCTTATTTGAATACGCCGTTGTCGCGCAAAAAGGCGCCAACATCAAAATCTGCGGCAAATTGCTCGCCTAACCTAGTGGGGTCAACCGCGCTATCAAATGCGTCTCTTAATAGCTGATGATCCATCAGGTCGATAATATTTTCATCCGCACCCTGTAGCTGTAATCTCGGGTTGCCGAGGGTCGCCACGGCTTTAAATGTTGCGTACCAGATCTCCCAAGACTGTTCCTCTGAGCTTTTGCTCACGGGGCTTGTAATCGACGGGCTAGCAGCTGGACTAATACCTGGACTGAAAGAGGACCCAGCCGAAGGATTAACCGGAGGCTCACCGGAAAGCCGAGCGGCGAGGGCCGCAGAAAACTTAGCCGGTGGCTCATCGGCAAACTTGCCTGAGAATGCAGGAGAAAACGTATCAGCGGGATCGGCGGCGACGTTGCCAGAGGACTCTGAGGACCACTTGGCGGATACCTTAGCGGAAAGCTTCGCCAAAGAATCAGCCTCAGATACAAGCTCAGCTCTCGGCTCAGCTCTCGGCTCAGCTCTCGTCTCAGTTCTCGACTCGACTTTGGGCTCAACTGGATTACCAGTCCGCTTTTGCGTACGTTTTTTAAACAAACTCATATTATTAGCCCATTAATCACGTAGCAGTGGCTTCCAATAAAGGACACCGAACAACGTGACCCAAACAAAATTCATCAAACCTGAGAGACCGCGGCTTTGCAGTTTTTTGCGCATGACGACAAACTCAATCAGGTGCACAATCAGCATCGCCAGACCGATCAACATAATCCACTGATCAGCGGCGCCTGCAAATGGCATAAAGATATTAATAATGAAGACCAGCCAGAAACCCAGCAATAGAAGCTTATTAAAGGCGATAAATTTATTCATAGTCCGATTTTCTCGTTGTTATTATTAGATGCGAACAGACTGCGACGATTTGTCACTGCATAGATAGGTAGAATAATCTCAGACCTAGTCGAACTATGCAAACTCTAAGGCTGCCACAAGGCTCCACTTAGCCCCTTCAAGCCGCTAACAAGTCTCTCCCAAGCCACTAACAGGTCTCTCCCAATCTATAGTCGCCCACTATTGATAATACTCAGTGGCACTCAAATAGCGGTGCTAGACTAGTGTTTATGACATGGAAAGCATTTACTTACCCCTCGCCAAAGTTGCAGGAGCTCTATCGGCTGGCACTCTGTATATGTGGCGTAACCATATTACTAGGAGCCTGGCGTGATATTGGCTATCACTCGGGACTTTTGGCCGTACTGCCGGCGTTGTTTATTTATCAGTTTGGCAGCTACCTAACCACTCAACCAGCGCTCTCGACACTAAATCGCCAGAGGTTATCTCTGGCTATGGAATTTAGCGACGGTGTTATTACCGGTTTGTTAATCGCCCTGGCAGCATTTGAGCCGATCATCACCCTGGCACTGGGGGCCGCCTTTTTGGTCACAATAGTCGGCGCAATGAAACCAACTGCCCCGCTAGATCTATTCGGTTTGTTTCTCGGCGCCCTGCTCGGCTTTTGGCTGCTGCCCTTTTCGGTTGCGGTGTCCACACCGGTGCAGTTATTAGTCACTTGCACAGGCTTTGCCTACTGTCTGTTCAACGTCAATATGGCTCGGCAGACCCATTTTATGCTCGCTGAGCAGCATGAATCTGTACTCAGACAAAATGATTGGCTGACTCTGCGCACCTTTCATCTATCGAAATATCTCTCCCCGGCACTGCGCAAAGCCATACTCACGGGCAAGGATGTTAAAGCCGGCACTCAAGAGAAAACACTGACTGTGTTTTTCTCAGATATGGAGGGCTTTACGAAACTGGCTGAAGAGCTGGATCCGGAACAGCTCACCTCACTGCTGAATACCTATTTAACCGAGATGTCGGAGATCGCCTTTCGCTTTGGCGGCACCGTGGACAAAGTCATAGGCGACGCCATTATGGTATTTTTTGGTGATCCGGAAAGTCGTGGTGTGCGCGCTGATGCAGTGAGCTGTGTCTCTATGGCCGTGGCCATGCAGCAGGCAATGAAAGAGTTGCAATCGCGCTGGCGCGCTGAGGGCATTGCCAATCCACCGGCCCTGCGTATGGGCATCAATAGTGGGGTCTGCAAGGTGGGTAATTTTGGCACCGAAAATCGCCTCGACTATACCCTGCTAGGTCGTACTGTAAACCTTGCCAGCCGACTTGAATCCGCCGCGGCGAGCAATGAAATTCTGATATCCAAAGACACCTATGTGCTGATTGCAGACGCGGTTGACTGCACCGATAAAGGGCAGATCAGCGTCAAGGGTTTCGCCGCCCCAGTGAATGTTTTCAGCGTCACCGACCTGCATAAAAATATTGCCATCAAACAGGCAGTTGAAGATCGAGCACTAGCCAGAAACGCTCAAATTCAAAAATTACTCCAAGAACTCACTTTAATAAAGTCTCGCAAGCAATTGATTTAAATAATTAATTATTGCCTTACTTGACGATGACTTGGTGGAAATGGGTAGCGGCTGCTGCGAAACGGATTGATATCCAAACCACCGCGACGCATATAGCGGGCATAGACATCGAGCTGCGCTGGCTGGCAACGCTGCATAATATCAGCGTAGATTTTCTCCACACATTGCTCGTGAAAATCCTGATGCTGACGAAATGACACCAGGTATTTGAGCAGTCCAGCGCGGTCAATCTGCGCCCCCTGATAGCTGATATAAACCGACGCCCAATCCGGCTGATCGGTCACCGGACAGTTGGTTCTCAGAAGATGGGAATACAATGTTTCAGTAACGGTTTCACCCTTCTCCCCAGCCTTATCTAAGGCCAGAAAGTCTGGATTTGGCGTGTAGCAATCAATGGCAATATGCTGCTGATCGAGACAGTGCCCCTGAGGCTCAGTCACAGGACGAAAGCCGTTGTACTCCGCCAGCTGATAAAAAACAATCTCAACATCGCCTTGAGCGGCAGCCGATAAATCTGCTGTCATGCACTCTTGCACTGCCTGCTGGGACTCAAACTGGCTCTGGTTAAAGGAGTTCAGATAGAGTTTAAAGGACTTCGACTCAATAATATTAACGCTAGTACAGGGTACCAAAAACTCAACAATGGCCACCTGGGGCATGCCATGGGTATTTAGCCAAGAGACCTCAAAGCCAGTCCACAGATCAACGCCAATAAAGTCAGGCAAAGGACCACCGACGGTTTCCAGTTGCTCACGGGCGGTAGCACGGGGAATCGGGTCCAGCAGTGAAGGGTTATAGCTGGTGCTGTAAACCGTGTCCTTGCCCAGTTCGGTATTCGAATAGTCCGCCATTAGCTGCGCAACCTCGAGCCCTTGTCCAGCAGATTCAGCGCCACGGCAAACAGCAGCACGCAGAACAGCGTAACCATAGTAAAGGCCCAGACAATATTGATATCACTAATACCTGCAATGCCATAGCGGAAGGCATTGACCATATAGAGTATCGGGTTGATCTGCGACACGCCGCCCCAGAAATCGCCGAGCATATCGATGGAGTAAAACACGCCACCCAGATAGATCAGCGGCGTCAGCACAAAGGTTGGGATAATCGAAATATCATCAAAATTACGGGCAAAGATGGCATTGATTAGTCCGGCCAGAGAAAACATCAGCGACGTCATCAGCACAATGGCAATAGTCACCGGCAGGCTGTGAATGCTAAAGTCAGCGAAATACAGTGACAAAATCGTAACAATGAAGCCCACACCCAGACCGCGACTCATGCCGCCAACCACATAACCGGTCAAAATAATCCAGCTGGGTACAGGTGAGACCAGCAACTCTTCAATATTGCGCTGGAACTTGGAGCCAAAGAATGAGGACACCACATTGGAATAAGAGTTGGTGATCACCGACATCATAATCAGGCCGGGCGCGACAAACTGTATATAAGGCAGGCCAGACATCTCACCAATGCGCGAGCCGATCAGGGTGCCGAAGATCACAAAGTAGAGCACGATGGTGATCACTGGGGGCAACAGAGTCTGGGGCCAGATGCGTAAAAAGCGCTGAATCTCGCGGCGCACTATGGTGATAAAGGCAATCCATTTTTGCTGGCTAGTCATGGCTCTCTCCTGTCAGATTTTTCTCAACCATAGTGAAGAACAGTTCTTCCAGTCGATTGGTTTTATTGCGCATACTCAGCACATCGATACCCTGCCCGCTCAACACCTGAAACAGATTGTTAATCGACTGTGACTTCTCCACTTCCACTTCTAGAGTGTTGGGCTCAACCAGCGTCAGGGGATAGCCCTCAATCTCTGGGCACTCATTTAAGGGCTCGCGGATATCGAGAACAAACAATTCTTTGTTCAACTGCGCCAACAGCTCACGAATACTGGTATTTTTCACAATCTTGCCATGGTCGATAATCGCCACATTGCGACACAGACTCTCAGCTTCTTCCAGATAGTGGGTGGTCAGAATAATGGTTGTACCACTGGCGTTGATCTCACGGAGAAACTCCCACATGGAACGTCGCAGCTCGATATCCACACCGGCGGTGGGTTCATCGAGAACCAGTAACTTGGGTTCATGGATCAGTGCTCGGGCGATCATCAAACGGCGCTTCATACCGCCGGACAGGGTTCGCGATGGCACATGGCTCTTATCCCAGAGGCCCAGCTGACGGAGATATTTCTCGGCGCGGACTATGGCCACATCACGGGGAATACCAAAATAGCCGGCCTGATGAATCAGAATATCTATAGGCTTTTCAAACTGGTTAAAATTAAATTCTTGGGGGACCACACCTACCAGCTGCTTGGCCTGGGAGAAGTCTTTATCGATATCGTGACCGAAAATGCTCACCTTGCCACCGGTTTTCAGTACCAGAGAACAGATAATACCAATGGTGGTGGACTTGCCCGCGCCATTGGGTCCGAGCAGAGCAAAGAAATCCCCTGGTTGCACGGTGAGCGAGATATCCTTTAGTGCTTGAAAGCCGCCCTCATAGGTCTTGCTCAGCTGCTCAATTGCTAGTGCTGGTTGCATAGTTGTTCCCGATTGTAGGTTTAAGGTGTCGATTATGGGTGTCGATTATAGGTGTCGATTGAGGTGCTAATTAAGAGTGCCGATTTGAGCGGCCAACTTAAGCCGCTAATTTGATACGCTGTCGATGCACTTTTGATTCGCTATTGTAGCTTCGCAAAGCCAATAAGTCTGGCTTTGAATAATCTGCCTAAATAAATTTTCAATCAGCCAAGATTAATTATCTAGTTCGACAACTCTATTGCCGTCATAATAGAGGTCTTCATAGAGAAACTTTAAACCACTATGCCGAAAAAATTTATCCGCCGCGTATTGCCCGACTTCACCACCGTACTGAAGCATAAATCAATGCGCTGGACTGTGCCGCTAATACGCGACCCCAATATCTTGCACCTCAACCGCGAGTCAGTCTCGCTGGCGGTGTTTATAGGGATTCTGGTGGCCTTTCTACCACTGCCGGGGCAAACCTTTATCGCCGCTGGCCTAGCTCTATGGTGGGGTGCCAATCTACCCCTATCAATCCTCTGCATCTGGATCAGCAACCCGGTCACCATAGCGCCGATATTCTTCCTAACCTATCGTGTCGGCGCAGCTGTGCTTGGCAGTGCCCCACTTGATTTCAGTATCTCCCTAACCTGGGAATGGTTCTCGACCATGGGATCTCAGATCATGTTGCCACTGATGGTGGGCAGTCTGTTGTGTGGCTTCGCCGCGGCAGCCGCTGGCTACTTACTGATTAATTTTCTCTGGCGCTGGAAAGTCATACGCAACTGGGAAAAGCGCAAGCTGGCGCGCCAGCAAAAGTAAACCAAATAAGCTCCATTACTCGTAGCGCAACTCGTCTGCGGGCACCATCCGACTGGCACGCAGCGCCGGATAGAGAGTCGCCAGCAGATTTAACAACACCGCCGCCAAAGAAACCTTGAGCACATCAGACCAGCGCAGATCCACAGGGATATAATCAATCGGATAGACCTCAGTATTCAAAAAGGTCACGCCAAACAGCGACTCCAACCAAAGCACCAAATCCGCTACCCAGAGACAGCCAAGCACACCCAGCAACACACCAATCAAAATACCAAACAAGCCAATCAAGACACCCTGAGTCAAAAACAGCTGCAGGATTTCCCTGCGGGTCAGGCCTAGGGTCTGAAGAATGGCAATATCTCTGCGCTTATCCATCACTGACATCATCAGCATGGAAATCACATTAAAGGCAGCAATAGCAATAATCATAAAGATCAGCAGCACGACCATATTCCGCGACAGCTGAATCGCCTGATAGAGATTGCCGTGAGTCTGAAACCAATCCCTAAAGCCATAGCCAAAGGACAACCCTTCAAGTATCTGATAACCCAGCTGACGGGCATTAAACTGATCGTCGATCTGCACCCGAAAACCATTAACCAATCCGGCAATACCAGCCACATCAGCCACCACGGGCAAAGCGCCAATGGCCAATAGTTGATCAATTTCAGTGTGGGTGGCGAACACCCCAGCTAAGGTAAAGGCCTCAGCCACTGTCGGCCCATCAGCAGAAGGCACAATTAAAGTTAAACGCTGACCCAGCTGGATATTTAAACTCTCAGCCAAGACCTCAGAGAGCAACAGCTCATTGCCCTCGGGCAGACTGACACCGGCTTCATCAAGCACCGCCTGCAATCCGGCAGGCACCGCACTGGCCTCAAGACCAAGTAATTGAATCGGCCTGCTGGTCTGGCGAAAATGTACCAGACCATTGACCTCAGCGTAGGGCGTCACTTCAGTAACAGATGGCTGCCGCGCTATAAGTCCAGCATCGGTACGCCAGTCAGCAACCCCCTGCTGATGAATAATTTGTACATGGGGCACCACCGAGAGGATGCGCTCGCGCAACTCCCGATCAAAGCCGTTCATTACCGACAGCACAATAATTAACAGACCCACACCCAGCACCAGACCGCTAATCGCCAACAGCGAAATAAACGACACCAGACGATTGCCGCTCCCTCCAGCAGAAAAGTAGCGCAGCCCGATAAATAACGGCAGTGGCTTATACAACCGCAGCCTCCAATTCCACCAGCTGGCCATCGATCAGATTCACCTGACGATCCATACGCGCAGCAATAGCCGGGTCATGGGTGACCACCACAAAAGAGATATTCAAGGTTTGGTTAAGCGTTAACAGCAGATCCAAAATCACCCCAGCAGTGCCAGGATCCAGATTGCCCGTTGGCTCATCCATCAACACTACAGAGGGCGAAGTCACCAACGCCCGGGCAATAGCCACACGCTGACGCTCACCGCCGGACAGTTCCGATGGCTTATGTTTTAGACGATCACCGAGACCCACCTTGCCGAGCAACTCCTCAGCACGCTGTTGTGCCTCAGCGACCGACGCCCCGCCAATCAGGCAAGGCAGAGCAACATTTTCCAGCGCACTGAACTCACCCAGCAGATGATGAAACTGATAGACAAAACCCACATGCTGATTGCGCCACTTGGCCCGAGCCGAAACACCCAGCCCCTGCCAATCTGCACCGCAGACCGACACCGTGCCAGCAGTAGGATCATCCAAACCGCCAAGCAAATTCAATAAGGTCGTTTTACCTGAGCCAGAGACACCCACCACCGCGAGCTTTTCACCCGCCTTAACCGCCACATTAGTATCCCGCAGCACCGGCAGCAGGCTATCGCCCTGCTGGTAGTCGCGACCAACGCCCTTGGCCTCTAATACATAAGAAGAGCCCTCAGCGAATGAAGAGCCCTCAGCGGCAGAAGGACCTTTGAGTCCTTTGTTAGGAAGCGAGCCCTCAGCGGCAGAAGCCCCTTCTGGGGCTTCGTTAAAAGGAATGTCAGTGGTCATAGCGCAACGCCTCCGCAGGCAATACTTTGCCCGCTCGCCAAGCGGGATAGAGTGTGGCGAGAAAACTGATAACCAATGCGCCGCCGACAACCATAGCCACATCACTGACTATAATTTCCGAGGGCAAAGCACTGATTAAATAAATAGAAGGATCAAAAATATAACTGCCACTGAGCGCTTCCAGCCCAGCCACAATATCGCCGACAAAATACGCCAGCAGACAACCCAACAGCGTGCCAGCCAAAATACCCAAACTGCCCACCGCCAGACCCTGAATCACAAAGATCTTCATCACCGTCGCCGAGGTTGCACCCAGCGTACGGATCACCGCAATATCCTTGCGCTTATCCGAGACCATCAACACCAGACTGGCAACAATATTAAACGCCGCCACCGCAATAATCACCGACAGCAGCAGACTCACAATCACCTTCTCCATGCGCATCGCCTGAAACAGCGTGCCCATATTGTCACTCCAGGTACGCCAGTTAAGATCGCCCTTGAGACTGTCACCTAAAAAGTTCTTATCGCCCTGAGCGCTGAGCCAATTATCTGCCACAAAGGCATCCGACAGCTCAAGCTGAACCCCCTGAAAACGATCACCCAAACGCAACAGCTTCTGACCATCGCGATAATGAATAAACACCACCGAAGCATCTACCTGGGCACCCACCTGAAAAATACCGGTCACAGTCACCCGCTTAATCCGCGGAAACACCCCAGCCGGGGTCACCGTCACCGAAGGCAGTGTCAGCTGCAAGCGATCGCCAACAAAAAGATCCAACTTGCGCGCCACCTGACTACCAACCACCACGCCAAACTCACCAGCCTGTAACTGACCCACATAACCACTGATCATATTTTCAGCCAGCTTCTCCCCAGTGCGCGACTCCGGATCTATACCCTGCAACACCAAGCCCGTTTGATTACCCCTGCTAGAGCCCATCACAAAGCTCTGCAACATAGGTACCACCGAAAGCACCTGCACCGGAGCATCTTCGCCGCCCGCCTTTAACTCAGTTTCAAGCTGATTAATCTGCGTCATATTCAGCCCCTGAGGACTGGTAACAGTGACATGAGGCACTACTCTTAATAGACGCATCTTGATCTCGCGATCGAAGCCATTCATCACGGACAGCACCACAATCAGCGCCGTCACACCCAGGGCCATAGCCGCCAGAGAAAACAGCGAAATAAACGACACAAAGCTATCGCGTCGCTTGCTGCGCATATAGCGCAAGCCAATAAATAGAGGGAGGTTGGTTAACATGCAGGGATTAAACCCGAAAGCCGCAGGACACACAAGATTGCGAGGCCGGATGGGCCGAGATTAAGCGGTATTACTGAGGAATTACGGCTGCTCGCCCATTACAAACTAGACATTGGCGACCAGTGAAAAGGCCAAGGCAAGCATAATAATCCCGACTAAAAACTCAAAGACCTTCCAAGCTTTAGGATTCTCAAACACCGGCGCCAAAACTCTCGCGCCATAGCCAAGACTGAAGAAAAATACAAAGGATGCAATTACCGCACCCAGGGCAAACTGAAACTGCTCGGGATGGTACTGAGTTGAAACCGAACCCAAAAGAATCACAGTATCCAAATAGACATGGGGATTTAACCAGGTAAATGCCAGACAGATGGCGATGGTTTTAAACAGCGAATTCTCTGTTTCCGCTTCGGCTTCGAGGGCATGGGATTGGGTAAAGGCCGACTTAAAACTCAGTAGAGCGTAAATCGTTAAAAATGCTGCGCCACCGTATCGGGCGAAAATCTCTATAGTAGGAAACTGTTTCACCACCGTGCCAAAGCCAGCCACGCCGAGAGAAATCAGAATCCCATCGGATACAGCACAGACCAGGCAGACAATAAAAACATGGCGCTTTTTAAGCCCCTGCTTGAGCACAAAGGCATTTTGCGAGCCAATGGCCAGAATAAGCGAAAGCCCTAGGGAGAATCCTGCAATGTAAGTCGACAATTTATACTGCCTTATTTGGCTTGAGGCTGAGCTTAATCGTTAAGCCGGAGATTTATTATTAAACAGGGATTAAACCTCAAAGTGGTAGGAGGCACAACATGGCTTTGCTTTGGGAGGGGAACCACGGAAGAATCTCAGGCTGGCGGCTTGGAATCCTTTAGTGGCAGTGATGTTGAAGCTGCAGCTAAATCTTCGGTGTGGGTCTTATTGACTGGACTACTGGTTATAAAATAAGCGATACGGCCTCAATTATACAACATCTTAACCCCGACCATTTTACGACCTACCGTAAAATGGTCTTGACTTTATTGCGACATATCGTAATATAGTCGGTATGAAAAGAACCTATGAACAGCTAATTCAGCATCATTTCGCCGACCATACACAAATGGCCCTACTGACTGGCCCCCGGCAAGTCGGTAAAACCACGACATCCCGGTCTATTCAATCTAAGAATAATACCTACTACTTCAACTGGGATGATATTGAAGATCGTGAGCGAATACTCCAAGGCGGACAAACTATTGCCGCCTATATAGATATTGATAGGCTGAGAGATGTGCTGCCGCTGCTCATCTTTGATGAAATACACAAATACAGCCAATGGAAATCGTTTATAAAAGGCTTTTATGACCGTTACCACACACAGTGCCGCATATTGGTTACAGGAAGCGCTAGGCTAGATGTGTTTAAAAAAGGCGGAGACAGCCTAATGGGCCGATATTTTTATTATCGCCTTCACCCGCTTTCAGTTAACGAATTACTAAACCGCGCCCCCTCGGATACAGACATACAGAAACCCTTAAAAATTGCCGATACAAAATTCCTTAACCTGCTTAACTGGGGAGGATTTCCAGAACCCTACCTTAAACAAGAGCAGCGTTTTTATAATCGCTGGACCCGTCTACGAAAGCAGCAACTATTACGAGAAGATATTCGCGAACTCAGTAATATTCAAGAGTTAGGGAAATTAGAACTACTGGCAACCCTACTACAACATCAGACCGGAGAGCTCACCAGCTACTCGACTCTAGCCAAAAAAACCAGAGTGTCTGTCGACACTATCCGCCGCTGGATAGTAACCTTGGAATCTCTTTACTACTGCTTTTCTATTAGACCTTGGACTAAAAACATCACCCGTTCATTGCTCAAAGAGCCCAAATACTATCTATGGGACTGGTCACAATGCACCGATAAAGGCGCACGCAATGAAAACTTTATCGCTTCACATTTGCTTAAGGCCGTGCATTACTGGACCGACCAAGGTCTGGGCGAGTACGAACTCTACTTCCTGCGCGATAAAGATAAACGCGAAGTTGACTTTCTTGTGAGTAAAAACCAAAAACCTTGGTTTATGGTAGAAGTAAAGTCATCGATTAAAGAAAAGCTTTCGCCGACTCTCGCCGTCTTTCAAAAACAACTTTCGTTAAAACATGTATTTCAAGTTGCCATGGATGGCGACTACGTAGACCAAGATATCTTCACGTTGGACAAACCGACGATTGTGCCAGCAAAGACGTTTTTGTCTCAATTAGTTTAAGCTAGAAACATCCTTCAACGTTGTACAGGTCATGTCGTCGATCGCGTGCCGAGAAGGCAAGTCCGTCAGCGGATGTAAAGCGTTCGAGCCAAGTGGGTTCCCGTTCATGCGCGCTCTCCTTAAAGCCTGCATTTTTCCTTAGAAAAGACGCGTTTAAGCCCAAAATAAGCGCTTTTACAAGGCGTTATCATTTATATTTCAATCACTTACGCAGGTCCGACCCCGTTCATCGTTATCCGTGGCCAACATTTAACAATGAGTTAAATTCAACTCACTTCCCTGCTATCTATCACTTTGGCTGTTGATTATGTCTCGTATATTGCCATTAAATCCTTGAAGTACATTTAATTCGAGTCTGACCCTAATTATTTTATTTCAGCTACTTACGTAGGTCCGACCCTGTTCATCTGCTGTTCATCCTCTTCATCCGACCCCATTCATCGCCCCTTCATCGCCATGTAAACTATGCGCCATCAGAGCGTTCTAATCTTAATACGTTTCTTAAAATGCATTAATCCAAGAGGATAATGCATCAACATCGTGTTCTATCTGTTGAAGATCTGGGCATGGGGCAGGCAATTCATCCGATTGAGAGTGCTCAAAAACTGAGTATCGAGTCATCAGATCATCAATAAGATCACAATCGCTCTGCTCTATCTTAGTTAACTTTGACAGACGGCCCTTTGTTTGAATGTCTCGTCTAAACCTGACAAGAACATCATTCAATAACACGCTTTCGATGCATTTCTCCACTAAAATTCTAAACTCACTACAGGTTTGCCATGCCTCTCTCTCAAAAGTATCTGCATCACCATTATCAACATGCTTTTTTAGCCGGGGAAGGAATTCGTTTTTTATACGTGCCACAGCTTGCACTGGCTTCGAATCACGAAGGCTTAATTTGGCTGTAATTCCTGAATCTTTCCCGAGCTTTCGTAACGTTTCCACAGTTACAGAAACCGGGGCTGCAAGTCCATTTTCACGGGCTTGGTCTTTTAATTTCCTAGTCACTGACTCAACCTGAGACAAAAGAGATAGCCTATGTGTAAAAATAATAACCTGACGATCCATAGCTAAAGCAACAAGCCGAGTTACAACTTTTTCTTCAAAGTCTTGGTCAAGAGAAGATATCGGATCATCAAATATGAATGGAGATTTTTGACCGGATCCTGTGATATCAGCCAGGAAAGCCGCTAGAGCTACAACTCTGATTTCTCCTTCACTCAATATTTTCTCAGCTGGGACAACTGATTTGCTACCTTGCAGTGTCAGCCCAAATGTTATCTTCCCTTTTCCTTGCTGTTTACTCACTGGCCTAACTGGGAGTCTAATGCCCCCTAGCACTCTTAGCTCTTTGGAAAAGCGCTCTTGATAACCCGCATTAAGTTCAACTTTTGCTAATTCATTGCTTTTTGATGTCAGGGCATTTGTGCTTGTAAGTCTAATTGCAGAATCGAAAGTAGAAATAGAGTTTAGTCTTTTTCTCTCCTCTAAAATTGCGGCTTTATTTTGATTTAGCCACTGAATGGATTGCAGCTCTTTAAGTCGTGTTTCTAGCTTCAACCGCTGCCCATCCTGTTGTAGTTCTTTTAGGGTTTTTTACTCTACATCAAAAGCATTTGATAAATGTTGACATGTTTTATCAAGAGGGCTCCAGTCAAATATAGGGACTGCCGCAAGACTATCAGCAGTATCAACAGCTTTTCGCCGTAGCGTTAGCGCTGACATATATTGCTTAGCTACTTCCTCTGACACTGTCAATTGATTCATTTGTATCAACCAATCATGCTCCAATGGTAGGCTAAGCATTCTCCTCGTTAGCTCATCTCTCAGGTTCTCGGCTGTTTTGGCATCTGCTTCAAGTCCCCCTTGAACATATACCTGAAAGTGATCCATGCGCTCTTTCCCATCAATTGTAAATTCTTGCTGACATAGAACACAGCGAGATCCATCTCCAGTAGATGGAAAATTGACATTTGGATATGCGTGTTTTTCAGAGAATTCTTTTGCATGCTTCCATAGTGCCATCCATGTGCTTTGCCCTACACCATCAAGGGCAACGTTAGCAAAGACCTTTTCAGCCTCTTCGTTCGCAATATTTCGCTTCTTGTTAGCATCGGATCTCGCAGTAATTACAGCTTGAATTGTTTCATCAGCCAAAGCGGATTTTAGGCTATCGATCCCATCTTTTATCCTTTTACAAACAAGTCTATCCTGCGCAATAACTTTAAGGCGGCCTTCCACGTCTTTTTGAGCCAAAGCTGTTTCTGTTGCAACGCGCTCATCGTCAAGCTCTTTAGAGAACTCACATTTTTTCTCAATAACTTCTAGCTTGGTGATGGCCTTAATTGTATTTAACCATTGGATGGGTACAGCATGGATCAACATAGGTGGGGTACTAGGGAGCTTCGACGCGAGCGTCTTTTTTTCTTGCTTCAGAAATGTTGATACACGATCACATATTGCAATTAGAGATGAATTGAAACGCATACGACTTGGCTCGTATGTGGCTTCGTTTTTCCCCATGTACATCTGTGCAGTCTTTGTATCGAAAACATGAACATGGCGTAGGTGTGCTAAGACCCCTCCACTAAGGGTCCAAGGAACTGACTGTGCTTTTCCACTTATTGATAACTCTATATCGGCCGCCGCGGGTGGTGATTCATTAAAGAATACGTTGCCTAGCAGTTCATCCTTAGCCCTTGATCCACATGCCTGTTTTAGAATGCGAGAGAAGCTTGTTTTCCCTGATCCATTTGCACCATATATAACTGCAAGCTTTGTATTGCCAAATGCAAGAGATGCACCTGCTTTGATTGCGTTAACGCCTGAGACCCCAGAAATTTTATTGATACGTAGTTCTGGGCGCTGGGCTGCCTGCGCTAAAGCACCAGGTACTATTTTAGAGAAACCGTCCTTTGCCCCTGACGCCTCTTTAAAGCATAGTCTTGCAAGCTCCGCTATTTCAGCGTCATTAGGCTTTTTTTTAGAGTCAATAAGCAATCGTGCTGCGGATTGTAGCCACTTAGGGCGCTCATTAATCCATGTCTCGAAACTATCGGGTTCTTGTGAATGATGGTCTTCTTGTATGTTATTCATCATCTAAATCCTTGTGCAATGAATCTTGGCATGGGGAGCGAGATTAATTTGCCTAACAGTCTAATTATGAGGCCTGTCGGCCTCATAATTATTGTCGGGACGCCCTTGTAATATGCTATCCGGAGTATTTCGATATTTTTTAACTGATTAATTTATATATAAAAAATCATCGAGACCAAAATGCATGACTTTATGATCGAGCCACTTCTTTGAGGGCTGTCGATGACTTATAAAAATAAGCTGGGATACCGTTTTGTTACACAGTATTTTGAAAGGGGAGTTCCGCAATGTCGTCATCACCATTCCTTTGGTCTAAACGCAAATATATGACTCGTTAATCATTAACATCGGTAGAACAATATATAAATACCCATATTGGTTCAACGTATTTCTACTTATTCCGCAGTAAGAACCATCTCGATAGCGCCCAGCCGAGCCTGTCATCCCGACAGCCCAACGACGAGGGATCTATTCGTTGGGTTTACTGAAGGTCTGAGTGGGCTGATAGTAGATCTCTCACATACGTTCGAGATGACAGGCTTTTTATCAAGCGGAGCCGAAGGACTTCCTGAAAACCCACTATGACTAATTGATAACCTAAAGACTCTAACAGCACCTCTATTCGGCTGCTGGTTAAAAAATAGGCGTAATGCCCGCTAATTAAAATGGACGGAGTTAAACCTATGCACGGTGGTTGGCTCTGCTTTGGCCTACAATTAATGCAGTTGAACCCGCAGCAATTTATAACAAAGGAATGTTGGCTATGAAAAACCTGATATTGGCTCTGGCGATTACTACTCTAAGTACCACTTTGAGCGGCACTCTTGCCGCTGAGCAGATAACTTTGCCCATCGGTGAGCAAACTCGTCAGTCGGAGCTGCAGTTGCCCGAAAGGGGCATGCATAAAAACACTGTGTTAGAAGACTTTGGTGATCCTCAGGAGATGACCTCAGCCGTTGGCGAGCCACCGATCAGTCAGTGGCGCTACGATGGCTATGTGGTGTATTTCGAGGGAAACTGGGTGATTCAAGCGGTGGTTAAACACCCACCGCAGGATCTTGATGATAGATAGCTTGTAGTAGAGAGCTTGTAGTAGAGAGCTTGTAATAAAAAGCTTGTAATAAAGAGCTCGGCGCTAAGCTAGAACTTAGCGCTGTTTATCTTCAAAGCGTCGGTGTTCACGACTGACGCGATTGAGTCCGTTCATTGAGGCGATACGATAGGCTTCGGCCATGGTCGGGTAGTTGAAGGTGGTGCGGACGAAGTACTTGATGCTGTTGGCCTCCCCTTCCTGATTCATTATCGCCTGTCCAATATGAATAATCTCTGCGGCTTCTGCGCCAAAACAGTGGATACCCAGTATCTGCAATGTGTCTTGATGGAAGAGTATTTTTAACATGCCCACTTCTTCACCGGAAATATGCGCTCGGGCTGTGTCTTTGAAATAGGCGCGGCCAATTTCATAGGGAATCTTTTGTTCGGTGAGCTCGCGCTCGTTTTTGCCGACAAAGCTGATTTCCGGAATCGTCCAGATACCGGTGGCTACATCATCCACGCGATACTGATCTTTCATACCGCACATATGAGATGCGGCAAAGCGGCCCTGGTCGTAGGCGGCGCCTGCCAGTGCTGGCCAGCCGATTACATCACCGGCAGCATAGATATGTGGGATGGCGGTTTGGTAGTCTTTGTTAACCTGTATCTGACCGCGGGAATCGGTTTCTAGACCTATGTCTTCTAGGCCCATATTCTTGGTATTACCACTGCGACCGTTGCACCAGAGCAGGGCTTCGGCGTGAATGCGTTTGCCGGACTTGAGCTCTAGGGTGACGCCGTTTTCGCCGGTGGTGACGCGCTCGTATTCTTCGTTGTGGCGTACCATCACATTTAAGTCACGCAGGTGATAGCTGAGGGCATCGGAGATCTCGTCATCGAGAAAGTTCATCAGCCATTCTCTGGTATTCACCAGATCGACTCGGGTATCTAGGCCACAGAAAATCGACGCGTACTCGCAGCCAATCACTCCGGCACCGTAGATAATAATATTTCGCGGTGTGCTATCCAGTGACAGTATCGAATCGCTATCAAAGATACTCGGATGAGTGAAATCTATATCGTCGGGTCTGTAGGGACTTGAGCCTGTGGCCAATAAGAAGTGCTTGGAAGTCACCTGAGTCACTTTGCCATCGCTGGCGGTCACCGAGATCTCATGGGGCGAGGTAAACTTTCCACGGCCAACAAAGGTCTGCACACGGTTGCGGGCATAGCCTTTGGTGCGACCCTGAACCTGCTTGGTGATGACGTCATCAGCGGCTTTCATTACTTCTGGAAAAGAGAACCAGCGGGGTTCGCCAACGGCACGAAACATCGGCATGGTGTTGTACTGCATCATTCGTCGAATAGACTGTCGCAGGGCTTTTGAGGGGATGGTGCCCAGGTGGGTGCAGTTGCCCCCAGCCAGTGCGCGTTCGTCCACTACGGCAACGCGCCATCCCTGTTTGACTGCGCTCATCGCTGCGCCTTCACCGCCCGGGCCGCTGCCGATTACGACTAGATCGTACTGATAATTGGACATGCTTAGGTCTTTTCCTGTTCTGAAGAACGCTGATTGGCGGTTGCATCGTAGGCCATATCGGCATCGCTCAGCTCATCGCATTTGTTGGGATCACCACCGCAGAGATCGCAGTTGTAGTTGGCTTCACCCAGTGCGGCACCGACGCCGCCACAGGAGCCGGCAATGGGTTTGCCGCCCATAAGTACGCCCACAGCCATTGCTGTAATCAGCAGGGCAAAAATAATAATGGTAAGAAAGATTTCAGCCATGTTTAGTTCTCGCTGTTAACCGCTGCTGCGGTTAAATAGTGTTTAAAGGCGTCGCTGTAAACCGCAGTAAATTGGTCTTCGGCTTTGGCTTTGGCTTTGACCAGCATATAGACGGCGATGGATTGCTGATTGGCTATCTCTAGCGCGGCCTCGTCACCCATGACCAAAAAGGCGGTGGCCCAGGCATCTGCATCAATACAGCGATCAGTGACAACGGTCACTGAGGCTAGGCGATGTTCTATGGGTCGGCCGGTTCGTGGGTCTATGCTGTGGGAGTAGCGCTTGCCATCTTTTTCAAAGTAATTTCTATAGTCACCAGAGGTGGCTACAGCAGCACTCTCTAGGGCCATAACATTGTCCACCTGGCCCATGGCATCAGGAGTTTCTATTGCAATGCGCCAGGGCTGCCCTTTGGGGTTTCTGCCGCTTACGCGCATCTCGCCACCCACTTCGACTAGATAGTCTGGCAGTGCCAGCATTTCCAGTAGGTCGGCGACCTGATCAACGGCATAGCCTTTGGCTACGGCAGAGAGGTCTAGGCTCAGGGGCAAAGCTTTGCTGATGGTTTGCTCGTCGCTATTTAATACCAGATGCTGGTAACCAATGCTGGCCAGCGCTGCTGCAATTTCATTGTCTTCAGGAATCCGATCATTGGTCATCTGCGGGCCAAAGCCCCAGAGATCGACCAATGGACCTACGGTGGGATCGAAGGCGCCAGCGCTCTGCTGCCAGACCTGACGGCTGGTCTGCAATACAGTCCAGAGTTCAGGAGATGCGGATACAGTTTCAGTAACCGGTAGGCGATTAAACAGGCTCAACTCAGATTCCGACTTGTAGGTGGACATGGAGAGGTCAACAACGTCTAGCGCCGCGTCAATCTGCTCGGCCAGATCTGCTGGTGCTGGCTGATCTGCCACTATGGTGATGTGATAGCTGGTACCAAATTTACTGCCCGAGATCTGCACAATCTCAGGGGCGTGGTCACAGCCGCTGAGCAGCAGAAAGCTGACTAGGGCTGAAAGCAAAAACGAGGCTTTCACAAGCCCCGTTATTTTGTCACTGAATAAGGTCATCAATGGCTACTACCCACCGAAGTCATCGAGGAAGATATTTTCTTCTTCAACACCTAGGTCTTGCAACAATTTGACCACTGCGGCGTTCATCATCGGAGGCCCGCACATATAGAACTCGCAATCTTCCGGCGCTTCGTGATCCTTCAGATACTGCTCGAATAAGACATTGTGGATAAAGCCAGTGTGGCCTTCCCAGTTATCTTCCGGCTGCGGATCTGAGAGTGCCAGATGCCAGTCGAAGTTGTCATTTTCTGCGGCCAAGACGTCATATTCATCATCATAGAAACATTCGCGCAATGAGCGGGCACCGTACCAAAAGCTGATTTTGCGAGTGCTATTAAGACGCTTGAGCTGATCGAAGATGTGCGAGCGCATGGGCGCCATACCAGCACCACCACCAACAAAGACCATTTCGTTCTCGGTTTCTTTGGCAAAGAATTCACCGAAGGGACCGTAAACTGTAATCTTGTCGCCAGCTTTCAGACCAAAGGTATAAGAGGACATCTGTCCTGGGGGAATACCCTCAGAGCGCGGTGGCGGCGTAGCAATACGAATATTGAACTTAACAATGCCCACTTCGTCTGGATAGTTGGCCATTGAATAGGCGCGGATAACCGGCTCAGTCACAATTGACTCGTGCTTAAAGAAGCCAAAGTGCTCCCAGTCGCCACGGTACTGCTCTTCGATATCGAAGTCAGCGTATTTAATATGGTGCGGTGGGCACTCCAGCTGCACATAACCACCGGCGCGGAAGTTAACGTCAACTCCTTCGGGCAGTTTCAGGGTCAGCTCTTTAATAAAGGTCGCCACGTTGTGGTTTGACTCAACCACACATTCCCAGCGCTTGACGCCAAACACTTCTTCCGGGACTTCAATTTTCATGTCCTGCTTAACCGGAACCTGACATGAGAGCCTCCAACCTTCAGCCGCTTCGCGACGGTTAAAGTGGCTCTCTTCGGTGGGCAACATGGAGCCGCCACCGTCTGCAATGACACATTTGCACTGGGCACAGCTTCCGCCGCCGCCACAGGCTGAGGGTAGAAACAGACCCGCATTAGAAAGTGTCTGCAGCAGCTTGTCGCCAGCTGCTACGGTGATGGTTTTCTCACCGTTGATCTCAATGTTGACGTCGCCAGAGGACACCAGCTTGCTGCGAGCAGCCAAAATAAAGGCGACTAGGGCAAGGATGACCACTGTAAACATGGTAACGCCGAGGATGATTTCGATATTCATGAGTAGCTACTTCTCCGTAATCAAATGTCTATGCCGCCGAACGACATAAAGCCTAGGGATATTAGGCCTACAGTGATAAATACGATGCCCAGCCCCTGAAGGCCTTCTGGAATATCGCTATATTTTAATTTTTCTCGAATTCCTGCGAGTACTACGATGGCCAGTGCCCATGAGGTACCAGAACCAAAGCCGTAAACCACACTCTCGGTGAAGTTGTAACCGCGCTCGGCCATTAACAATGATCCACCGAGGATTGCACAGTTCACTGTAATCAGCGGCAAGAACACGCCAAGGGCGTTGTACAGCGCTGGCACATATTTATCGAGGAACATTTCCAGGATCTGCACGATGGCGGCGATAACGCCGATAAAGCAGAGGTAGACCAAGAAGCTTAGATCAACGTCAGGCAGACCGGCCCAAGCCAGCGCGCCATCGGATAGCAAGTAACCGAGCAGCAGGTTGTTTACTGGGACAGTAATGGTTTGCACTACGATCACTGCAATACCCAAACCGAATGCTGCATTAATCTTCTTCGACAGCGCCAGGTAGGTACACATTCCCAAGAACAGGCTCAGGGCGATGTTGTCGATAAAGATCGAGCGAACTAACAAACTTAGATAATGTTCCATTAGGCAACCTCACTCGGACGGCTATTCGCGGTGATCTTAAAGTCCGGCTGTTCAACCTGATCTTTCTTGCTGACGCGAAGAACCCAGATAAACAGACCAATTAAGAAGAAGGCGCTGGGTGGCATCAACATCATGCCATTGGCCACATACCAGCCACCGTCGGTGCTGACCTGGAGGACTTCGTAGCCCCACAGCTTACCTGCGCCAAACAGTTCACGGAAGAATGCGACGATCATCAGTACCACACTGTAACCAAGACCATTACCTATGCCGTCTAAGAAGCTCGGCAGCGGTGGGTTTTTCATGGCGAAGGCTTCAGCGCGACCCATCACAATACAGTTGGTAATAATCAGTCCAACAAATACCGACAGCTGCTTGCTGATGTCGTAGGCCACGGCCTTGAGCACCTGATCAACCACAATTACCAGTGAGGCAATGATGGTCATCTGCACAATAATACGGATGCTGTTGGGAATATGGTTGCGGATAAGCGACACAAAAAGGTTTGAAAACGCCGTTACCACTGTCAGTGCCAAGCACATAACAAAGGCGACTTTCATGCTTGAGGTTACTGCCAGTGCCGAACAGATACCGAGAATTTGCAACGCAATCGGGTTGTTGTTCAGTACTGGTGCTAGAAGCGTATCTTTAGCTTTTGACACGATTAGGCCTCCCCTGTCTTAAGATTACTGATCAGTGGTGAGAAGCCTGAATCACCTAGCCAGTAGCGCACTAGATTATCAACACCACGGGTGGTCAAAGTAGCGCCAGCGAGACCGTCGATCTGCGACTCATAACCGTCACGGTTCATATCCGCCTTACCTTTTAATACAGTGATCGCCAGATCGCCGGAGTTATAGGCTTTCTTGCCTATCCAGCTGGCTTTCCAGTTTGGGTTGTCAATTTCGCCACCCAGACCCGGTGTTTCGGCGTGCTCGTAGAAGCCAATACCGGCAACGGTTTCGAGATCCGATTCCAGTGCGATAAAGCCATACAGTGTTGACCAGAGACCATAGCCTTTAATCGGCAGAATGATTTTTTCCAGACCCTGCTCGCCTTCTACTATATAAATAGTCGCGTAATTGGCGCGACGTCTGATCTTGGCAATATCTTCGTCACCAGACAGCGCTATAGACTGTGCCGGATCTTTAGAGGCTTTGCGCTGATCATAGACAGCGGGATCAACTGCATCGCTAAAGCGACCGGTTTCCATGTCGACGATACGAGTCGTGATCTGCTGAAACTGAGTCTCAACATCAATACCGGCTTTTAGCAGGCCAGCAGAGGCGAGAATATTGGTTTTTAAATCCAATATCTTATTCGCGTCCTGCATAGGTCGCAGTATCACTGCAGCGCTGGAGACCACTACTGCGCAAACAACGCAGAGCAGTGCAGCAACACCGAAAGTTTTCTTAATAGAGTCACTAGCCACGGGCCAATCTCCTTTTAATATTTCCTTGAACCACTGCATGATCGAACAGCGGTGCAAATAGATTGGCAAACAGAATCGCCAGCATCATGCCCTCTGGGAAAGCCGGGTTGACCACACGAATCAGAATCACCATGACGCCGATCAGCATGCCGTACCAGAACTTACCGGTGTTGGTCATTGCTGCAGATACGGGGTCGGTGGCCATAAAGATTGCACCGAAGGCAAATCCGCCGATCACCCAGTGCCAATAGAACGGCAAGGCAAACATGGGGTTAGTCGAGTCAATAGTATTAAACAGCATCGACAACAGCGCTGAACCCAGCAGAACACCACCAATGATGCGCCATGAGGCAATGCGCATCACCATCAGCACCGCGCCGCCAAGCATAATCGCCAGGGTCGAGGTTTCACCGATGGAACCCTGAATGGTACCAATAAAGGCTGACATCCAAGTTGTGCTCTGCTCAAGACCCGCCATACCAGCAGTCGCCGCCACAGACAACATGGTTGCGCCGGTGTAACCGTCAACTGCAGTCCATACCGCGTCACCAGACATATAGGCTGGGTAGGCAAAGTAAAGGAACGCACGGCCGGTTAGGGCTGGGTTAAGGAAGTTCTTACCGGTGCCGCCGAATACTTCTTTACCGATGACAATACCGAAGCTGATACCGACAGCGACCATCCACAGCGGGAGATCAGGAGGACAGCAAAGGGCAAAGAGTACCGAGGTCACAAAGAAGCCTTCGTTCACTTCATGGCCGCGAACACTGGCAAATAATACTTCCCAGAAACCGCCGACTATAAAGGTAACCATGTATATAGGTAGGAAGTAAGCCGCACCGTGGATTAGGTTGTCCCACATGCTGGTTGGATCGTAGCCGGCCAACATGGCAATAAAGATGCCGCGCCCGCCCTCTTGAGCCAACATGCCCATTTCCAACATGATGGTGTTGGCTTGAAAGCCCACATTCCACATACCGAAAAACATGGTTGGGAACGTCGCCATCCAAACTGTGATCATGACCCGTTTAAGGTCAATGGAATCACGCACATGGGAACTGTTCTTGGTTACGTCTGATGGCTTAAACAAAGCCGTATCAACCGCTTCGTAAAGTGCATACCAGCTTTCCCACTTGCCGCCTTTGTGGAAATGCGGTTCTACCTTATCGAGAAGATTACGTATCATGGTCTTAACCCTCCTTCTCTATTCTGGTCAAATTATCGCGCAGGATTGGGCCGTACTCGTGCTTGCCGACACAGACATAGCTGTATAGACCGACATCGTCTTCGTCCAATTCTAGGCAACCGAGTTTTTGTGCCATTTCCGTGTCACCAACAATCAGTGCACGCAATAGCTGAACTGGCAAGATATCCAGAGCAGTAACATCTTCGTAACCGCCTACAGGAACCATGGCGCGTTCGCTGCCGTTGGTGCTGGAGGTCATGTTGAAGAGTTTCTTGCTCAGGGATGAAATAAAGATCGGCAGTGCTGAGTGCTTGTCAAAGCCGGCTCTCAGGTAGTGCAGAAAGTCGCGCTCGCGGCCTTCACGGATAACCGAGACCTGTGAGTGATAACGACCTAAAAAGGCAAACTCGCCAGAAGCTTTGCGACCGGACAGAACTGAACCTGAAATCACGCGGTTCTCGTCGTTCTTTAATTCGCCGATAACTAGCTGGTTAAGGTTGGCACCCAGCTGAGTTTTTAACAGTCGCGGCTGATTGACCTGTGGGCCAGCCAGTGCAACCACGCGACTGCTATCAATAGTACCGCTAGTAAACAGGGCACCGATCGCGATCACATCTTGATAACCAATAGTCCAAACGGTTTTGTCAGCGCTGACAGGGTCGATAAAGTGTATATGGGTTCCAGCCAAACCTGCTGGATGGGGACCGGCAAAGCTGTGCGCCTGAACGCCATCAATCTGGTCGCCAGCAACCGTTGCATCCGCTGCACTGCAAAGATGCACTGGGCCGTCAGTCAAGCGTGTCAGAACGGTTAGGCCGTTGACAAAGTCTTCACTGCGCTGAGCAATAATTGGCGCGGGGTCAGCCGCCAGTGGATTGGTATCCATGGCAGTAACAAAAATAGAGGATGGAGTAGATTCTGGCGCTGGCACTCGGGCAAAAGGACGTGTACGCAATGACACCCACTGACCAGAGTTAATCAGATTCTCAACCACTAGGCTGCGGTCTAAGGAAGCTAGCTGCTCAGCACTGTACTGGGCAAAGCTTTCAGCTTCGTTTCCGTCAACATCAATCACTAGGGATTGAAATACACGGCGATCGCCACGGTTGACTGCTACTACAACACCAGCTGCAGGAGCGGTGTACTTTACACCGACAGTTTTTTTATCGGTAAACAGCAACTGACCCAGCTTGACGCGATCACCTTCGCGTACGGCCATGGTGGGTTTCATACCCGGGTAGTCAAAACCAACTACCGCAACCTGACCTATTACTGGGCCATCGTGAATAACCTGCTCTGGCTTGCCAGCTATAGGCAGGTCTAATCCGCGACGGATTTTTATCATAGGAAATACCTAATACTCAAAAATTAATATTTGGGCTATATAACTGAATCGACTCAATAACGCGATTTAACGGCCATTTTGCGAGTAATTTCAGCTTATTGTCGGCAGACAGATGAGGATCATTGTTCACCGATTGAAGATCGGCGGGATTATAAAGGTCTGGGCGCTGTGATTCCAGTCTGATTCGGGCCAATAAAACCTAAAGTCGACTATATAGGAGCAATTTGTTTTATCGGGCTGAAAATTTCACCGAATAGTACTCACAACGCCCTGCCCCACAAGCAAAAAGACTCGACGCAGTGGCTGCGCCGAGTCCCTTAAAACACTGTTCTGCTAGTGTGGTTTAAACCGCAGCTAAGACTCTCGGGTAAGAGGGCCAGCTAACGCCAGCAAATTTCTCCAAGCAACGTACCACCTGACAGCTATAACCAAATTCATTGTCATACCAACAATAGAGTACACAGCTATTACCTTCGACAATGGTGGCCTGAGAATCGTAGACACAGGCCTGACGAGAGCCGACAAAATCTGTGGATACCGCTTCCGTGGAAATCGTATAGCCAATCTGCTGCTGCAACTCAGAGTGCAGTGCCTTCTGGCGCATAAACTCATTCAGCTCTTCGACTGTAGTGTCACGGCCCAACTGCAGATTGAGAATCGCCATAGAGACATTGGGTGTAGGCACCCGAATCGCATTGCCGGTCAACTTGCCTTTCAGCTGTGGAATTACTTTAGCCACTGCCTTGGCAGCGCCGGTAGAGGTCAACACCATATTCAGTGCCGCACTGCGACCGCGACGATCACCTTTGTGATAATTGTCGATCAGGTTCTGATCATTGGTGTAAGCGTGTACGGTTTCCACATGGCCGCTGTTAATACCAAACTCATCTAGCAGGCACTTAAGTACCGGGACAATGGCATTAGTGGTACAGGAGGCCGCCGAGATGATCTTGCGCTCAGGAGTGATTTCACCGTCGTTAACACCGTATACAATATTTGGAATGTCATCGCCAGCAGGTGCGGTCAGCAATACCTTTGAAGCGCCGGGGCGCAGGTGACCACCGAGGCCAGCATTGTCTTTCCAGACGCCGGTGTTATCCACAATCAAAGCGTTGTTAATACCGTATTCGGTGTAGTCGATCTCTTCTGGCGAGTTGGCGTAGATCACCTTCACCGGATTGCCGTTGATCACCAGAGTATTCTCATCTTCCAGCACACGAATGGTGCCTTTAAAGGAACCGTGAACCGAATCACGACGCAGCAGTGCAGCGCGCTTTTCCAAATCGTTATCGATCTTGCCTTTGCGGATCACAATGGCTCGCAGGCGCATCACATCACCCCCACCAGCCTTATCAATCAAAATTCTCGCCACCAATCGGCCTATGCGACCAAAGCCATAGAGCACTACATCTTGGGGCTGGGGCAGTGGCTTGACGTCGGAGCCAATAATATCCTTAAGCTCATCAGCGACAAATTCATCAACACTGCGACCATTGCCAATACTCTGAAACTTGACCACCATCTTGCCCAGGTCAATGTGCGCAGGCCCAAGGTGCAAGCGGGCGATGGCTTCGATCATCGGTGAGGAGTCAAATTCGGACAGCTCATTCTGCTCCACCTGACGCACACGGCGATGGAATTTCATCAAATCGGTAACCGACTTGTTGACCATGCTATTGCCATACATATAGGTAGATACATTGCGCTCGCGATAGAGCTTGCCAATAATCGGGATCATACCTTCGGCAAGGGCTTCACGTTGCTTCCAATCTTTGAAAAAATCGTCTGGGAGGGGTCTCTTCTGATCAATCACTGGCGGGTCCTTTTCAAGCAGTTTTTGGGGGTAATGGCATTATCGTGAACATTGGTCACACAGGCAACTAACAAAAGACTTCGTATGGCCTATACAGACTATTGCCTCTATCTATCACTAGTCGACCGCGAGTAAAATAGTGGCCCGCTGTGAACCAACGGTAACAGCAGTTCAGTATTAGATTAACTTTAGTACAACTTTCAAATATTTATGTAGGTGTTATGACAGTTTCAGCTTCGCAGACAACTTTAGACTTAGAGCCTGCCTTAGAATCAAAGTCGATTCTCAACCTGGGTATAAACGCCAAACCCGGTGATAAAAATCACTGGGGTGAACTGCAAGCTGCGGGCCGTGCACTGGCCATAGCAGAAGCCGCGCTGCAATTTGACGGCCTCAGCATACTGATCACCGAAACCGCCCGCGAGGCCTCAGCCCAGAGTCGAGCCCTGGCGTTCTTTAGTGCCGAGCAGGATTTTCCAATCCTCAACTTCCCCGACTGGGAAACCCTGCCCTACGATATTTTCTCGCCCCACCAAGATATTGTCTCGGCGCGTTTGCAAACACTGTCTAACCTGCCCAATGCCCAACACGCACTATTAATAGTCCCCTTGCCGACGTTGATGCACCGACTGGCACCCACAGACTTTATTGCCTCGCGAACCTTTTCCTATCAGGTTGGCGAACTGCTCGATCGTGACGAGCTACAGCAACAGCTATCTCGGGCCGGCTACAACCGTGTCGAAACCGTTTATGAGCATGGCGAATACGCCTTTCGCGGTTCACTGATCGATATCTACCCTATGGGCGCCAAGCAGCCGTTCCGTATTGACCTGCTGGACGACGAAATCGAGAGCCTGCGACTATTTGATTCCGAGTCACAGCGCACCTCGGAAAATGTCACCCAGATCGAATTACTGCCAGCCCGGGAGTTTCCTCTCGACAAACAGGCCTGCAATCAATTCCTCAATAACTGGCACAGTCATTTTGATCAAAACCCCGACAAATGTCCGGTCTACAGAGATATTAAAGAGGGTATTGCGCCCCAGGGTATAGAGTATTACCTGAGTCTGTTTTTTGAAGAGACCGCGACTCTGTTTGATTACCTGCCAGAGAAGGTACAGCTGTTTAGTCATGTGGGTATCGAAGACGCCTCCCTGGCCTTCTGGCAGGATACTAACGCCCGCTATGCCGAGTATGGCGTTGACCCCACCCGTCCTATCCTGTCACCGAG
>Ga0209279_10000284_pt1 | contig 34541 bp, 50 predicted proteins | sample CoawatmetaG00DNA_3_FD_187508 | JGI IMG/M metagenome (GOLD analysis project Ga0209279, IMG submission 187508) | Marine microbial communities from the West Antarctic Peninsula - Coastal water metaG006-DNA (SPAdes) (version 2) | ecosystem: Environmental > Aquatic > Marine > Coastal ...
ATATAGAAAAAGAGAATCTCAAAAATTAAAATCTGGTGGTTTTACAAATGATGAAATAAAAAACTATTGGGGAATATCAGATCCTGATACTTCAGAAGTAAAAAGTTATTGGCAAAAAATTGTAGATTATAAAAATAAAATAAAAGAAGAAGGAGTGCCATTAACTCCCACGGAACAAGTTAATCAAGATTTTGGTAAAAAAGTTAAAAAATCTTTAGTGGGGGAAACATTTGAAATTAAACCTTATGTAAAAAGTGGTGCCACTACATCTGTTATTAATTTAATGATGGAATATCACGGAGAAGGGGAATTGCCTAAAGCATTTAGTGAGCCTGAACGCAATGATACAGGTTATATAGAACGAGCTATTGAAACACTAAGTCAGATTGTTCCCGATTTACCTTTATATGCCGCAGCTGCAATACCAGCAGCTATCGTTACAAAAGGAAATCCGTTTGCTACGGCTGGATCTGCTGGATTAGCAGTAGGTACAATAAGACAGATGTATGTGGGGGCATTAACTAGAGGTGATGTTAATACATTTGGGGAATGGTGGAGTATTTTTACCGATGAAGCCCTAGAAGCTGGGGTTAAAGAAGGCTTACAGCTTGGAGTAACAGCACAAGCACCAGCTTTATTAGGTATGAATAAATTGTTGCCCTCATTAATAACTCAATATGCTGCCTTTAATGCTACAGGAGCATTGTTAGAACAACAACTACCAACTAAAGATGAATTGATTAATACGGCATTAGTTTTTGGTGCATTAGGTTTTGGTGCTGGAGGTATTAAAAAAGTTAATGATACCATGAAAACTGAAAATGTTACTGGAGATAGATTAATTCAAGAAGCCTTACTTGATCCCAGATTAAAAGAAGATTTAGTTAGCACTAATATAGAAAAACCAAGAATTTTTGAATCTGAAAAAAAAGTAGAAACTGTTAAAACTAAACCTACTATAGAAAGATTAGCAGAATTAAACAAAAAAAGTTTAACAGAACTTAATGCAATAGAAATTGTTGAATTTAAAGCATTAGAAAAATTACAACAAGAAGGCAAATTAAAGTCTGAAGCAACTGAACAAGTATTAGACCGTATTGAGATAGATATACCAACTGAAAAAATTACTTTTGAAAAAATTGTTGAAGTTTCTAAAGAAGCTAAAAATGATGCAGCAACTTTATTTTTTGACAAACTACATCCAATATATCGTGTTGTTAAAGAAGCTGATAAAAGCACTTTAAAAGAAGGTGCTTTAAATCCATACGAAACATTGCGTATTCAACCTGGCATGATTGGTCGTGCTGAAACATTTATAAATCGTGGCACTTTAGATTTTGCTACTTTAGATATAAAAGGTAAATCTTTATTGCAAATAATGGAGCCTATAAAAGATCCAACTTTGTATAAAGAATTTTCAGCTTATGCTATAGCTAAACGAGCTATGGAAAAAGAAGCACAAGGTATTAAAACTGGAGTACCACTAGAAGCTGCAAAACAAACAGTAAAAGAAAATAATACTAAATTTGAAAAAATACACAAAGAATTACAACAATATAATACATCTTTATTGACTTATTTAAAAGATGCTGGAGTTTTAGATACCAAAACATTTGAAGTTATTTTAGAAGCTAATAAAGATTATGTACCTTTTTTTAGAGTGTTAGAAGGTAAAGATGGACCAATTAATAAATCGGTCAGTAATCCTATAATGGAAATGAAAGGCAGCACTAAAGTTATTCAAGATCCAATTAATAGTATATTTAATAATACCTATCAAGTTATAACCATGGCTGAACGCAATAATGCGTTTGTTAAATTAATTGAAATGGTAGAAGCTAATAAAATTATTAAAAATAATAAATTTAGTGAAATTTACAAAGTTGGAGATAATGCAAAACCTATAAAAATTTCAGTCAAAGAATTAGAAGGAATTATTGACACCAGTAAACTTGATAAAACAACATTAGATAATTTAACTATTTTTAGAAAAAATGGACAACAAGTTACTGACACACAAATAGCACTTTACAGAAACGGTAAAAAAGAAATTTGGGAAGTTGGCCCAGACATAGCTAAAGCACTAAAAGATTCTAATGGTGTCGTGACTGAATTATTATTATCTCGTTGGGGTAGTTGGGCTACCAAACCAGCATCATGGTTAAGAGCTGGTGCAACTTTAGCTCCTGATTTTTTTGCTCGTAATATGACAAGAGATACTGTAAGTGCTGCAATTTTTTCTAAAGGTTTCAGAATACCATTTTTAACATCTATGGAAGGTGCGTTTCACATGGTTAAACGTGGCCCACTGTATGATAAATGGATTAAATCTGGTGGTATTCAATCCATGATTGTTAGCATGGATAAAAATTATTTTGATAAAAATATTAAAAGTGAACTTACAAAAACCAAAGTACATAATTTAATTACAGAACCTAAACAGCTAATTAAAGTAATGTTAGATTTAAGTAATCCTATAAAATTACCAGGTCGTACTTTAGATGTTTTGCGTGATGTATCATCTTTTGCAGAAAGCATGACTAGAGTTGGTGAATTTTCAAGAGCATATAGACAAGCACAAAAACAAAATCTTACTAAACGTGAAGCCTTAGAACGTGGGGGCTTTGAGGGTCGAGATATTACTATTGATTTTAAAAAAATGGGTAGCACTATACAAGCTGTAAATTTGATTGCTGCTTTTTTTAATGCTCGATTACAAGGCTATGCAAAAATGTATGATTCTTTTAAAAATAGACCAGTTGGAACCATGACTAAAGTTGGTGCATTTATTGTTACTCCAAGTGTTTTGTTGTGGATTAAAAACCACGATAATGAAACTTATAAACAATTACCAAGATGGCAAAAAGATTTATTTTGGATTGTTATTACAGGTGAAGGTGATGATGAAGTTGTGTATAGAATACCAAAACCATTTGAGCCTGGTATTTTATTTGGAACTGGTACTGAACGAGCTTTAGATTATGTGTTTAGTGAAGATCCAAGCAGTATCAAAAAATTTATAAAAGAATTAGCTCTTACTAATCTTAAAAATTTAGGACCAGTGCCTGAGTTGATAAAACCGATTGTAGAACAATGGTCAAATAAAAGTTTATTTAGTGGTCAACCTATTATACCTTTTGGACAAGAAAATATTTTGCCTGAATATCAATATACTGATTATACATCAGAAACAGCTAAATTTATTGGTAAATCATTACAGCACATATTAGGTGATAAAAACGGTATGACTAGTCCAGCAAGAATTGAAAATATAATTAATAATTGGACAGGTACTTTAGGTAAATACGTTTTAGATGCTGCTGACAAAGCATTAATTGCTACTGGTACGGTTAAAGATCCAATAAAACCCACAGACAAATTATCCGATATTCCATTTATCAAGGCTTTTGTAGTACGCAATCCATCATCAGGCTCTGAATATATTGAAACTTTTTATGAAACTTTTAATGATGCAAAAATTAGATTTAATACTATTAATAAATTAACAGATCCTAATGAAATTATTAAACAATTCAAAATCTTAACTGAAGAAGGTCTAAACACGGAACAAGGACCTGATGGTATATTACAATTATCATTAGAAGGAGAAGCAACGGCAATGCAAGGTTTTAGAGAATTAATAGATTTAGTATATAAAAATCCAACTATACCACCTGATGAAAAAAGACAACTTATAGATCAATCTTATCAAGGTATGATTGATTTAGCTAAAAATGCATTAAATAGAATTAATAATGTAAAAAAATCTACTAATAAACCATTAGAAATAAACATTAATCCAACAAAAGAAGAATTAGGAATTAATTAAATTTTGACATCTTGGCACGAATAACCTAGTAATTTATATATAATTTACCAAATATTCTATTCCAAGATTTAACTAAAAGCTGGCTATAATGCTGGCTTTTTTTTTACCCTAGGACCAAACTTATGACAATATCAACAACTATAATAAAAAACAGTTTCAGTGGAGATGGCTCAACTACAGCTTTTACTTACAGCTTTCCCATAAACTCAACCTCAGAGATCACGGTTATCATCAAAGCCTCAACTGGTGTAGAGACTGTTAAAACTATAACTACCCATTATACCGTAGCCGATGCTGGTGCTAATGGTGGCACAGTCACCTTTACTTCAGGCAATATCCCAGCTTCAGGTGAAACGATTTTATTATTTAGAAACACTACTAAAAATCAAGTGACTGACTTGATTGAAAACGATCCGTTCTTGGCTGAATCTTTGGAAGCCCAATTTGATAACTTGCAAATGCAAGTCCAAGAAGTGTCCGAAGCTGTAGACCGTTCATTCAAAGTAGCAAAATCTAATACCATTACTAATTCTGAAACTACTGCATCAGCCTCAGCTCGTGCTAATAAAATCTTATCATTCGATGCATCAGGTAATGTTGAAGCTACTGCATTAAATAACCTAGATACCTTAACTGAAATGACGGATGTTACTCTATCTAGTCCAGCTGATAACGAAGTGTTGGCATTTGATAGTGGCACAGCTCATTTCATTAACCAAACTCCAGCAGAAGCTAGTCTAGTATCATTGACTGGTACTGAAACTCTGACTAATAAAACTTTAACTTCCCCTGTCATCAACACTGGTGTTTCAGGCACAGCTATACTTGATGAAGATAATCTGGCATCTGACTCAGCTACTCAATTAGCAACTCAACAATCTATTAAGGCTTATGTGGATGCAACTGTCACGGCTGAAGATTTAGATGTATCTGATGGTTCATCAGCTATTGCTATTGATTTAAATAGTGAAGTCTTAGGTATCTTAGGTGGCACTGGTTTAACTTCCGCAGCTTCAGGCAACAATGTTACCTTGACTGTAGATGCAGCTCAAACTGGAATCACATCTTTACTAGCAACTGATATTAAAATAGGTGAAGATGACCAAACTAAAGTTGATTTTGAAACTGCTGATACAATTAATTTCTATGCTGGTAATGAAAAACAATTAGTCTTAACTGATGGAGCATTAACTCCAGGTACTAATGCCATTGTTGATTTAGGTACAGATGCACTTGAATTTAAAGATGGCTACTTTGACGGCACATTAGAAGCTGATGCAATCACTATTGCTGGTACTGCACTTAATACCGTTATTGCTGGAGTGACAGTCACTAATGCAACTAATGCAACTAATGCTGTAAACTCTACGCATGTATCTGTTGCAGACAATGAAAATACCAATGAAGAAAATTTAATAACATTTATAGAAGATACTTCGGCTACTGGTAATGTGGGCTTAGAATCAGACGGAGACTTTGCATACAACCCAAGTACAGGTACAGTTTCAGCTACAATATTTAAAGGTAATATTGATGCAGTAGATGGTGACTTTGATGGCACATTAGAAGCTGATGCAATTACTGTTGGTGGCACAGCTTTAGCAAGTGTTATTGCTGGAACAACAGTAAATCTTGCTACACTAGCGTCAACTGTTACTATTACAGATAACGAAAACACAAACGAAAACAACGCAATTATCTTTACGGCTGGTGGAGACTTAGACGGTGGTAATTTAGGTTTAGAATCAGATGGTGATTTAAAATACAATCCAAGCACAGGAACATTAAGTGTACCTAACGTATCAGTAAGTGGTACATTTAGTACGGTTAATAGTGTTACTATGGATGCTAACAATGCTGTAATCTTTGAAGGATCAACGGCTGATGCTCACGAAACAACCTTAACATCTATTGATGCTACAGGTGATAGAACAATATCTCTACCTAATGTATCTGGAACACTACCAGTTTTAGCAGTAGCTTCAGCTACAGCTATTACTTCTACACCAGAGGAGTTAAATGCCTTAGATGGCATTACTGCGGTTGTCGGAGAGATTAATGCTCTCGATATAGGTTCTACGGCTGTCGGCACAGCAGTAGCTTCTAAAGCCGTAATACTTGATTCTAACAAAGATTATACTGGCATTAGAAATTTAACCATTACTGGTGAACTCGATGCTGCTACTGGAGACTTTTCTGGTGCAGTTGATGTAGCTGGTGCAACAACAACTGTTGCTTTAACGGCTAGTGGTTTAGTTACTGCTGGTGCAAAAATAGATTTAAATGGTACTGAATTAATTTTAGATGCGGATGGTGATACATCTTTGACTGCTGATACCGATGACCAAATTCATGTTCGTATTGCTGGGGCTGATGACTTTAAATTTATTGCTAACCATTTTAATGTTTTATCTGGTAGTAATTTAACTTTTGCTACTGACAGTATTGCTTACTTTGGTGATGGTAATAATTTACAAATTAGTTCTGATGGCACTAATGCCCTTATTAAAGAAAGTGGTGGTTCAGGTAATTTAGTTTTAGCAGGACAAACTGTTAGATTGATGAACGCTGCTAATAATGAAATTATGCTTGAAGCTACTAATGATGCTGGAGTAGATATTAGACATAATAATGTAACTAAACTAGTAACAACTGCTACTGGTATTGATGTAACAGGTACAGTTACAAGTGATGGAGCAAGTTTAGATGGTGCTGTAGTAATTAACGATTCATCTGCGGATGTAGACTTCAGAATAGAATCAAATAGCAATGATAATATGTTTAATGTGCAAGGTGCAGATCGTGTTGGTGTTGGTTCAATAGCTGATTTAGGTGTTGGCTTACATATTAGAACTGCTGATAGTGGTGCATCTGTACACGCAACTGGAGATGACTTAGTTATTGAGGGAAGTGGTAATGCAGGATTAAGTATTCTTTCAGGAAATACTAGTGAGGGCGTTGTATACTTTGGTGATGCTCAAGATAACAATGTAGGCAGAATTGTTTATGACCATAATTTGAATCATATTGCATTACATACTAGTGGTGCTGAACAAGTACGCTTACACTCCAACGGTGTATTATCAGCTTCTGATGGAATTGCTCTTGGCGTAGGCACAGCTAATACAGCATCTAATGTACTTGATGATTATGAAGAGGGTACATACACACCAGCCATGACAGTAAACTCAGGTTCATTAACAGTACATGGAAGCCATAATACTTTAGCTTATACTAAAATTGGTCGTGTTGTTCACGTTCAAGGGGAAATGAGATTTAGTGCAGTTTCTAGTCCATCAGGAAACTTTAGTGTAAGTTTACCATTTGCAGTTGCAGATTTAGCTGAAGGATCTGCTAGATCTACATCAGGAGCAATAGGACAATCAAGTTTTGGCGGTACACCAAATCAAACTTATTATCTTAGAATTACTAGTGAAGGAAGTACTACAGCATTTTTTGCTACTCATAATAGCGGTTCTGACACAGGTGTTAATGCTAACCAAGTTAGTACAAGTACAGAAATGATAGTTAGCTTTACATTTATAGCGGCATAATTAATTAATAACGAGGAATAAAACAATGGCAATAACTAAAGAAATAATAGTTGATAAAGTAGAAGTTGTAGGTGAATACAACGCTTTACAAATCAAATACAAAACAAGAATAAAAGAAGATAATAAAATTATCTCTGAAAGTGTTACAAGAGAAGCATTTGATTGTGGTACAATTACTGGTGATGATAATACTTGGGTAGACACTGACTTGTCTGCTAAAGACCAAAAGATACAAGATATTGCTGGTGTGGTATGGACATCTACAGAAAAAAATGCTTTGAAAGCTACGTTAATAGCAGCAACTGAATAATGGATCAGTCACAGCAAAACAGTATTGATATAGCTAGACTTGAAGGCAAGATAGATATTGTTTCAGAACGACTAGTGCTGATGAAAGACAATCATTTATTTCACATTGAAAAAGATATGCGTCAACTTAGAAGTTTAGTGTGGTTTATAGGCACTACAGTTTTTGCTCAAATGCTCTTTATCATAGTGCGTACATTTATGTAAATGGCATTAAGTAATGTAAGAGGACTTGTTGCTGAAGCTCTGGCTTTAGCTTACCTTGCCAACGATCCTAACATCTTATGCTTTACAGCTGCTTATGGACTTGGACCGATAGATATAACCACCATCAACAGGACTACTGGAGAGAGACGCTACTTTGATGTGAAGTATGCATCAAAACGAAAGAACCATAAACCAACACACAACCCTAACATTAACCGTTGCTTGTCTAAAGCACAACTGGAGCTGCCGTTACTGGTAGAAATATTATATGTCGATACAGATAACAACAAAATCACAATTCAACGAGATGCAAAGTCAGTGGAGTAATTTCTCTTACGAGGAACTTGCTTGTCAACACTGTGGCTCTATGAATTTATCAGAGGAATTTTTGATAGCTCTGCAAGAGCTAAGAAGTGCTTACGGCAAACCCATGAAAATAACTTCAGGTTATAGATGCCCTGACCACGAAATCGAAAAACGGAAACCCAACGGTCCTGGTACTCACTGTGAGCCTGGAGCTATCGATGTTGCAGTCAGTGGAGAAGATGCATGGAATCTAATTGATATTGCATCAAGCCACCGTTGGGGCGGTATCGGAGTAAACACTCCATCATTTGTGCATCTTGATAGACGCAAATCTAAGACAGTCTGGAAATATTAATATGTGGTTAACCTTATTGCCAACCGTTTTAAAAACTGGAGCTGCTATCTTTGCTAACAAACAAAAAGCTAAAATTTTAATGTCAGATGCTGAGTTGTTACATGCTAGTAAGATGGCTTCAGGTGAAGTAGAATATCAAGCACAAGTTAGACAATCAAATGACAAAGGTTGGAAAGATGAATTTGTTTTAATTCTAGTGTCAGCTCCTGTACTTCTATTGTTATGGAGTGTATTTAGTGATGATCCAAACATACAAGAAAAACTTGATCTATTCTTTGACAAGTTTTCTAATCTACCCTTTTGGTATCAATCTTTATTTATAGGTGTAGTTGCATCTATCTATGGATTAAAGGGTGCAGATATATTTAAGAAAAAATAATGGTTTGGGTAATCACAGTATTGTTGACGTACAACATACCAGTTAGCATCCATACCGAGTACAACGTCATTACATTTAATGATGACCAAGCATGTTGGAACTACATAGAAAAAAATGAAGTCATGTTAGTAGACAGCATGTTAGAAAAATTTAAAAACAATGATGGACATGATATTAGATCATTCGAATTTTTTTGTGAAAATAGATATTTAGAAGAAGTATAATGAAACTATCAGAGGACACTTCAGTTAGTTTACCAGCTAAAAATCTTATAACTATTATAGGTGGTGCAGTCATGGCTGCTTGGTTTGGGTTTGGTGTTATTGAAAGATTAAATTCTATTGAGACACAATTACAATTAATTGAAAAAGATATAGAGGCTGCAAACGAGTTTATTGAAGGTGTGCCAAAAGGTGACATGGTTTCCCCACAGATACAAGAACTCTACATGTTAGTGGAATATCTATCAGGTAGTGTAGAAAAAATACAAATTAAGATTGAAGAAGAAATACCTAACATTAAAAAGAACGCTATGACTATTCAGTTTCACGAAGATAGGTTGATAGACGTAGAGGATAAAGCTAATGGGAGTAATTGAAATCGTGGTATTGTTAAGTCTATATACTTTTCAAGATGATGAACGCCACATAGAAGGTTGGTACCATCAAGATAATCTTAGCACTTGTTTAGCTTCAAAAAGATTTGCTGAACGTAACGCTGGTAAAACTAATAAATACACTTGCTCAGTAGAACGATGTGTAATGAAAACTGATTCTACAGGTGCTAAACACTGTGATAAAATTGTTAACGAATAAGGCAGAACAACAATGAAAAAATTAATACTTATACTTATGCTATGTAGCACTATTGCTTATGGTGATAATGATGTCACTAGTTCAGGTGCAACTGATATTTCTCAAAGTAATCAGAGTGGGACTAACACCTCGATAAGTGGTGGCTATAATAGTGAAACCACTTATGCTACTGGTTCAAGTTCCAACAGCACTACAACAAATACAACCAATGCTAATCAGAATGATACAAGAGTAGCACCAGCTGCCGTTGCACCAGCTATGAATAATTTTTCACAAGACGTGTGTTCAGTTGCCTTTAGTGGTGGAGTGAGTTCATTTACTCTTTCAGTAAGTGCTGGTAGTTCTAAGAGAGATTTAAATTGTGAAAGATTAAAACTTGTTAAATTATTAGATCAGCTAGGTATGAAAGTAGCGGCAGTTTCTTTAATTTGTCAAGATAGTAGGGTGTTTGAAGCAATGGCTAATTCAAATACTTGGTGTCCAATAAATGGAAAGATTGGTGCAGAAGCACAAACAGAATGGTTAAAGTATGGCAAACTCAGACCTGACTATGATGAATATGTTAAATCATTAAGTATTATTAATGTAACAAATCAAGAAATTGAAGATGAAATTTTTGAGGAATTAAGTAATGAGAAATTTATATTGGATATTGATGGCAATCCTACTAACATCAGTAATACAAGCAGACGAAACGGTAACAACTAATAATTTACTAGATCAAGACTTTACCAACTGGACAGGTAATGTTCCAACCTTAACAGATACTATACACGGAACAAATGTTATAGCTGCTACCAATAATGGATATATGAGTTACATTGCGGCTACAGGGTTAAGTGATAATATTAGTAATCAAGGTTTTACTTCTGTACTTGGTGCAGATGTTTGGGCTTGGGGTTCTTATGAACAAACTGTTAAGATGAGCCAAACTTATTCAGATGGCACTAATACAATTACACAACATAGAAACATAATAGGACATTGTGATAGTTCTGCTTGTCAATCACCTTTGTATGTTAATTATAAAGACACCATGATTGTTGGAGCTAACACTTTAACAGCTGGTACTATAAAAGTTGAGTTTGATTTTAATGATTCTTCACAAGCACAAAGTGGACATACTGGAGTAGATTTAGAACACCCTACATTAAATATTACTTATGCTATGCCTAGTGCAGTAGTGTTACCACCTGTCTTTATTGAGACACCTGTAGTAATAGAGATTGAACCCATAGCTACAGAGATTGAACCTATTATTGTATTACCACCAGTAGTTACTGTAACAACACCTAAACCAATTATTGAGGAGCAACCCATTGAAGAACCTAAAGAAGAAATTGTTATGGTTGAAGAACCAAGTGAACCAATTAATGAAACTGTTGAACGAGAAACCGAAGAAGTTGGAGTGCCAGTGCCAGAAGAAAGCCCAGAAAAAGAGAGCATTGAAGAAGTTAAAGAAAAGGTAGAAGTAAAAACAGCAGTCAAAAAGGTTGTAGTTAATAAGCCTATTATCAATCCTGTTATTGTATCTTTAAATATTAACACTCAAGCTATGTTAGAAGATCAGCCTGATTTATCAAGTTACAAAACAGTTAATCAAGAGCTATTTAAAACTGCAAAATTACCTACTGGCAACTTAAACTTTTTTAATGAGATAAAGTTACCTGGCTATGATCGTGCTATCTATCGAAGTAGAGAAACAATATTAACGATGTTACTTAATGATCCAATCATTCAGTATGAAATCAAACTTGAACAAGCAAAGACTGTAACAGACCGAGCTTATAAGAAATTAATGGAGGCTATAAGTGCAAGAAATAATATCTAAATTTAAAGACCTAGCTCTAGTTATTGCATTAGCATCAACAATTGGCGGAGGTTTTTATGGTTTTGGTGTGTTTAATCAACGACTAGATACCTTAGAGCAAAGTAAATCTGGCAGCAATTTAACAAGTATTAAAGAAGAACTAAAAATTATCAACAAAGAACTTCAAGCATTGAATGTAGAGATTAATGTTAATCGAGCAACTCTTGAGTATTTAGATGCTAAGTTACTAGAGATGCGTCAAGAAAATAACAACCCATTATTAAAGCTGTAATGCGTAAAGTTAAAGATGCTCTGCTTGGCACATGTGCTGAGTGTGAGAAAGAGATCTGGCGTAATGATAAAGGCTGGGTCATAGAAGAATATGATGGTATTTACAAACGCTATCTATGCCACGATGCTCGGCAAGAAACTACATGTTTTACTGACCATATAAGATGTGACTACATCATTGACTGATCGAGGTCCAGATCAGAATCGAACTGATGTACGCAGATTTGCAATCTGCTGGATAACCATTCTCCCACTGGACCACACTAGTACCTCTTGAGTACCTCTTATACATTCCCACTTAGGCACTTTCAACAACTATCAAGGTACTACTCTAGTACTAGTTGAGGTACTTCTTATTAGTATTTAGGTTGTAGCAACGAATCAAAAAGGACTGCAAATCCTTGTACATACTGTAAAAGTAACAAATTTTCTCATCTTACCCAAAATAAATTTCCCCAAAAAACCCTATAAATACTAGCATAAATTATGCTTGAGGTACTGTACTAGGTACTAGTATTGACACATTCCCACTTAGGTATTACGTTATGGACTGTAGCAATTAAGCTACAATTTAACAAAGGAATGTAATATGAAGTACAAGTACGAGATCAAAGAACAACATTCAATCGTTTGTAATGAATGTGGTTTACCAAAACACACACACACAGAAAGCCAAGATGTTCCAGATGCATACGAATGTCCTGAAGTAGAGGTCAAGTATTTATGGAATTCTTAATGTGGACTTTTGTAACTCTCACAGCCATCTCTGGCTGTGGGGTTGTGGTGTTATTTTTTATTAATTTTAAAAAAGATTTTGGAGACTACTAATGATTGAAGCTCAAAAAGTAAAAAAAGCTGGTGTCTTATACTATCGTGTAAGAGATCCAAGAACTAACAAGACCCAATCCTGGTCAACTAAAAAGCATGGATTGGCATTAGCTAAACAGCTATCTGTTGAAGCTGCCAACAAGATTAACAATCACATTGAACAAAAGATTATAGAAACTGACAGCCCTACAGTTGCCATAGCTATAGATAATTTTATTAATAGTAGGGATGGTAAAATTGAAAATTCAACTCTTAAAGAATATAGAATAGAATTAAAGCGTTGGAAAAAAACTTCAATTGAAAATATGTTGATTAAGCAAGTGGGCATAGAAGAAATGGAAGCTGCTGAGAAAGAATTAAAATCATTTAATTATGGTGATGATGCCATTGGTAGATCTGTTACTAGACTTAAAACAGTATCTAAAAAATCAGCAAAAAAACATAAGTTTTTCGATCAAATATCAATGTATGAATTTGAAAAAAGTTTAATAGAAAAGCATCGTAAAATAGAAAGACCAATACCACGCCAAGCTGATATTAAATTATTGTTAAATCAGGCTGACGGTTTTTTGGCTATGTACATTATTATTGCTATCACTACTGGACTAAGACCATCAGAGATCCGTGGTTTAAAATGGTGTAATGTTAGGTACGAAAAAAATCAAATTTACGTTAGAAGTAAAGCTGATGAGAGAGGTATTGTAAGTGATCGTTTAAAAAATAAAAATGCTTATCGTGAAGTGCCGTTAGTACCACAGTTAGCCGATGCTTTATTTGCTTGGCAAGAAACTAACAAGGGCAAGTACAATCCTAAAGGTTTAGTATTACATACCAGGTTGTGTAATCCACTACCTCACAATCAAATATCTTTAAGTTTAGATAAATTAAAAGATAAATTAGGTATTAGTGGCTGGGTTGGTTTACATTCGTTTAGACACTTCTATGCTAGTATGTTGTTGAAACGACAAGTGCAGCTAGGTTTAGACTTTAAACAAATACCAACTATCTTAGGACACAAAGACTTTTCGTTTACTGCTACTGTTTACGGACACTCACTTGATACTGTTGAGGATAAGAAGCAGATTTCTCAAAATCTATCTTTGGCTTTTTCACAACAGATTTCATTATAATTTGGCTGTTTTGAGGGTATGCTACTGTGTCAGCTGCCCTCGTTTCGTTAATCCTCGTGGCTCTCAGAGCTTCTTTTTTTGTGCAAGTCTGGCATAAAATGGTCTCCATCCCCAAATCATTGTAATACCAGCTAAACTTCTTGTGAGTTTTAAATGGGTTAAATCTACGGTGACATAAATCACACGACAGATTAACCTTTAGGTTCTCCACTTACTTTTCTAAATATGGATCTTCAAATAACCTGTCAACGATAGCACCACGGATAGTTGTTGGCATACCATCAACTCTGCGTAATACCCCTGATCTCATTTTAGCTAATGCATCACCAGGATTAGAATAGCATTGCAATCTAAAGGTGATGTCATCTGATAATTCTTTCAGCATCTCATGCATGTCAGTACCATACTTTAGTTTGGGAAATAGTCTGATAACTCTTAGATCACCACTACGATCATACTGTGCATTTAAGTACATACTGATGTTGTTGTAGATAAACTTAACTGTAATGCATGGGCGTTTGTTATCAGTAATATCAAACATATCAGGATCATTATTGCTCATTGATGACTACCGATCTTGAGTGGTTAGGCAGATACGTTATGTACTTACGTTTCTCTAACTGTCTAATTACATTGTGAACTTGGCTACGAGCTTTCCAGCTCATGTGCAAAGCTATTTCTTCATAGCTAGGTGAGTAACTATTGTCAGCTATAAACTTCTTTATAAATTCTAAAACTTTTACTTGATTTGGTGTCATTTGATTGGTTGTACCTTTTGCTTCTTCTCTTGATCTTCGAGCTTTTGTAAAATCTCTCCCATCAATGAGTAGTTGATAATGTCTAGCCAGTTATCTTTTATGTATGTGTGTCCTGACCTACTTAGTTTTTCTAATATAATTAGTTTGCAGATGGTTGAGCCTACGACCTTGATACCAAGTAAAGCTGCATACAGAGCTGCGGTCTTTTTAAATCTTGGTACAAAATCACCGTACTGATTGTGCCGTTGTTTAAATATTTTTTCTGCTTCTTTTAATAAATCCATTTTTTAATTGCTCTTTTTAAAAAGATTTTTCGTATGCTTTATTTAAATTGTCAGTAGCGTATTTACCATAAATTGATTGATCGGTTTCTAACCATGTGTCATTCATCGATATAGATACAACACCATAATTTAAACTATGAAAAATTATTGTTTTATCAAAATTGATAGTTTCGTAATATCCTTCACCCATATCTTGACAATATTTATGTGCTAATCTTTTGTATAATTTTTTTAAATCGTGATTTTCTATTAAAAGATCATCCCTTGATTTGTTTTCTTTTGGCATTTTTTTCTATCCTTATTTAAATTCTTTCTTGCCTAACCCACACTGAGAATCATTAATGGGGGGAGTGTGAGTTAGACTATCCTTTATCAATTAAAAAGGAATCTTGTCATCTAGTTCTTCTAGATCATTTTTTTGATAACCACCTGATGGTGCTGTTGACTCCATCTTTGCCTGTATTGATACAGACAAATGTGAGTTGCCACTTTTATCGTCTTGTTTCCAAGCAGAAGCTCTAAAGTTTTGATCTCCATTCACCGTTGCTGGTCCTGTATAGGCTGGTGGATTAGATTTATATTTAGATGGATCTGCTGGGTACAACTTAATTGTTGCTACTTTTTCATTTGCCATTTGCTATTTTTCCTTCTGACAGTTCTTGTGTTTTTAAAGAATAAACCTCGTGAACTTTATGAAAGATCTCAGGGTTCTTAGTTTCCATGGATTTTACCCACTTAGATTGCTGCGTTATAACTGCCTTTAATTTAGCAACCTGACTAGCACCACTCATTAACTTAATAAGTTCTGCTTGCCGTTCTTCATCCGATACGGAAGAATCTTCAGGTACATCTTCACCAGCGTAGATGTAATGACCTAACCCAAACATAGCCATAGTCTTAACTAGGCATCTCATTTTGGTATTAGATATTTGTGTAGCTGTTGGATCGACCACTGATTGGTTTTTATGATCCATGACTGCTAACCACATCTCTCGTGATGTGCCAGCAACTGTCATTTCACAAGCCACGGATGTCGTACCATTCTTGTAGTACAAGACATCATAGCCTTCCCATTCTTTAAATCTATATGTTGCGTCTGGGTAGTTTTGCATCAACATACCCCAAGCCCATGCCCACGATAAATAAGTTAAATTACCTTTTTTCTCTGTGTGTTCGTTGCAATCAATCTTACTAAGATTATCCCAAACGATTTCTTTTTTCTTTATAGTCATACTACCCTTCCATTGCTTTGTTAAAATCTCTTTTTGCTTGTTCCAAAAACTCATCACCTATTGCCCAATAGAATGGATGCTCCCAATCAGGGTTGACCAAACTTAATAGTTTGTAAGGATCACCATCTGCTTGAATAAGTAAGTTCTCACGCAATTTAGCTTTGGACTTGTAAAACTTGAGGTGATCTTTCATGGCAGCTTCAGTCAACATGTCTGAATTGCTTGGATCAAATATCGTATATTCTTTTTCGTTAGTGTAGACCAGGAAGGGTCTTTTACCAGTTGCAGCGTAGTACAATGATATTTGTCTAGCTGCGTCTAGCTTTGGTTCTTTAATAGACTGCGTACTGAAGCCGTAAGTGCCGTCTTTCTTTAATTTGCCACGTCTTGGTGGTAAGGTTTTAATCTCTACCACACACGTTTCATTCTCTAAGTCAGTTCTACCTAATAGATCTATTTCCGTACCCACATTGTAGTAACGATTAGCCTCACTCTCTACTGTGCCTTGCAAAGCTAAACTTTTAATACCTTGGTATAAATTATAAGCCATCTTATGAGCAATCTTTTTGTGGTGTTCGTGTTGAGCTTCTTCCTTCTCATCAAATGCTGGTTGATACGATCTTAATTCTTCATCTACAGTTCTTAAATATTCTTTAAAATTAATTTTTGTGTTCTCAATTTTTTCAGATTGAAAAGTCCAAATGATATCTGCAAACATGAGAGCTATTGCACCACCGACTGCAACACCCATTCTTGGTTTAGCAGTGAATGGAAATTTACGTCTAGTCTCTTGCGTACAGCAAAAATATTTCCATGCCCAATTACCTTCTGGTAAATTAAGCTGTGAAGCACTGTGATGATTAAAGTCGTATTTACCAAACAGCTCTGCATTTGGTGATTCGATCAGTTGTTTAAAGTCTGTACTAATTTGTGCGTCCATATTTCTATCTTTGTTGTATGAACAAAAACTAAACAAAAAAGCTACTTTGTAAATAAAAAAAACAAAAAAAATTTAATATAGAATAGTTACTAACATTGAGTAACAATATATTAATAGAACATTCATAGAAAATGCTACAGAATCGGTAGGTTTAAATATTAATTTACAGGTGGAAGTAAGGCTCTGCCTTTTTGCATAGAAACAATACTTTTTGCTTTAATTGTTTTCACAGCTTTGGTTTCAGTATTATAAAACCGAATCATCTTGCCTTCTGGGTCTTGATAACCGTCTACATATCCAATAAGTTTACTGCCATCTTTTAGGGTAAACAATGTCCAAACATTAAGTTGCTTGTCAAAAACAAACGGTACTGCTTTTTTAGCTACGACATAGCAATAGGCTTCAAACTCATGCATAGGATCATATAAAACATAAAATTCTGAGTTGTTGTGCCACTCTTTAGGGCATTTAACCATCCAAGTTTCTTTTAAAGGTCTGACAGTAATATGTTCTAAACATGCTGTAGCTGGTATATACCGATCAGCTGGAGTTTCATAAAAACTACGCCAGTCTAAATTATATGCCATAGCAATCTCTTTGGCTTTAATAACTGACAATGCACGATGACCATTTACCACTTTGCTAAATGCCTCACGACTGTAACCTAACTTTTGGCACAGTTCTGTTTGCTGTATTTTATAACGATGTAAAACATTCTTAACAATCATGTTGCCATCAAATGGTGAACCTGTATCAGCTATACTCATATAATATTTATCCCTAGTGGAAAAAGTATCATGTTTACTAAATGTAGTAAACCGTTCTATTTACGGACAGTAAAAGTTACATTAGCCTTGATTCTATTATGCTTTTACAGGACTATCGGACACTAAACAAGATGAGCTATAAGCAGTTAGCTGACTTTTTAGGCTTAAAATCACCCACTTCGGCTATGCGTTATTGCATTGGTACACGCTATCCCAAGTTAAACATACTGATTCGTATTGAAGATAAAACCAAACAAGCGGTAACAGCTAATGACTTTGTTGCCAAATACAGGGAGCTGCATGGGCAAGAAGTTCAACCTTAATCAATTTAAGTTGGTAAAAGTTTGGTGGCATGATCCATGTGATTACGAAACTGGTTGGAATGATCTCAAGAAAGTACAGTCTGCAAAGACCGAACCAGTCGTATCAGTTGGTTGGTTAATTACTGATGAAACTGACCGCATAGTTTTAAGTGCTGACTTTTGCAGTGATGGCACGACAGGCAGAGCCATAGCTATCACAAAAGCATGCTGTGAAAAGATTACAACATTAGAAGTAGGTAAAGACTGATGCCATTAAATGCAGAGGATGAATATGGTTGGTAATGTGACAAATCTGCACAAGCAAGGAAAATGCAAACACTGTGGTATTGCACTATTTAGCTACACTTCCAATGTCAGACGTTATGTGTGCGGACAATGTGAACCCAAGCACGACATGACTGGTCGGTATGCCCGCAAGGTCAATGACTATGTGCCATACATTCCTGAGATCAGTGATGAACGAGCTTTGTTTTTATTAGAAAATCAAATCGATGATCTGAAGCGTGAAGTTTTATTCTGGAAGGCTAAAGCTAATGATAGTTGAGCTGGAGTGGTACGAATATAAAATGGCAGCTCAAGTCGGACTAGATCGTAAGGTGCAATCAATTTTACATGGTCATAAAGATCGATATGGTAGCGTCTGGACACCCATATCAGATGTTGGCTGGTCAGTGGTATCGGCAGTGGCTGAGTGTGCTGTAGCTAAAGCTCTCGGCATGTATTGGGATGGTTCAGTTAATACTTTTAGTAGACCTGATCTTGGTGACTACGAGATCAAAGCACAGCTGCATCATAAGATTGATCCAAACAAACATAGCAACTTCTTAGTTATTAAACCTAATGCACCAGATAATTTGATACATGTGTTAGTTTTGGCACATGCCAACACTAGGTACGAGGTAGTTGGGTTTATCAAAGCTCGTGATGCTAAGTTAGTTCGTTATGAACGCCAGGTCGGAACACGACCTAAGTTCTATGGCATACCAGCTGAGGACTTAATAGACATGAGGCTCTTGCCTAAATGAATCCATTAGATCGGTTTATTCGTGAGGACATCACCCCCCAGGCTAAGATAGTTTATATTTATCTAGAGAGCTTGTACTATCGATATGGTAAGTGCTTGCCACGCCAAGCTACCATTGCGTCAGATTTGCACATCTCTAGGCGTACTGTTATCCGATGTATTAAAGAGCTAAGGGATAAGGAATTCATTGTATCTAAACGGTTAGCGTCAACGTGTCGTTACTTCCCAGTCAATGATGTGACAAAAAGTGTATATATTAATAAACAATATATATCTAAACTAGATATATCTAGACCAGATATATCTAGACATGATTTACGAGGGGGTAAGGTTAGATCTCTCATCCAATCCACTGCTAAAAATAACAATATCCATTACAGGTCTGCTGTGAAGCAGACCGAAGCTAAGAAAGCACGAGTGCCTAAAGCTCAGAAGGACAAGCTCTACAACTTTTTAAAAAACCTATCATCTGATCGTAAGAAACAGTTCTGGGATGATGTAATGAAAGGAGATAAGAAATGGCTCAAACAGTTTCCACAACTTGGTTAGTTGATGCCTTCGAAGAAGCAATAGCTACGGACAGAAAGCTCCCAGCTGCATATAAGAAAGGTTACAATGGTATGAAGTTCGACATCAAGCACGATGTCACTGAACACAATGCTTGGGATAAGCAACCATCACGCAGTGCTGCATCATCAAAAGAAATAGCACGGTATGATTTCTTGCTCTATCACATCACTCCATTGCTTGATAAAACAGAACGTAAACTAGTTTGGTCTAGAGGTATGGGTATGCCATATGTACACATTGGAAAGAAACTTGGCATGCATCGACACAAGGTTAAACAAATGTACTCGGAAGTTCTAATTTATATTAGGTATTTGGTTGCTTATGACAAATTTTTATTAGACAAGTATGACAAAATCAAATAGTTATTTAACTATCATTTGCAAATCATTGTATTTGATATCCCTTCTTTGTTAAAAGATAATCCATCATGGTAGGTAGATCTCTTTATTCTAAACGATGCGGTGCGTATGCACGATCAACTGGACTCCCATGTAAAGCTAAAGCCTTACCTAATGGTAAGTGTCGAAATCATGGTGGGTTATCGACAGGACCAAAGACAACTGAAGGTAAACTTAAATCATTAATGAATTTAAAATATGTCAAAGACAAACTTAAAAGAGAAGCTACCATTAATATTGGAGAAGCTCCAACAAGGGATACCACTATCTAAGATATGTAGTGACAAGACTTATCCAGCAGTCACAACTGTGTATTCCTGGATGAAAGACGATACTGATTTACACCAAGATATTATGAGTGCTAGACAATTAGGAGCATGGACTTATCTTGATGAAATGTTAGAGCTATTACAAACTGACATTGAACCACAGAAAGTTCAATGGGCTAGAGAAAAACTACACCACGGAAGATGGCTCAGTTCAAAACTATTAGCTGGTACATTCGGTGATAAGATACAGGCTGATGTTAAGTCAGACAGTAAGCTAACCATTGCATGGAGTACTGAAGCTGTACCTGAGATCAAGTGATATCTCCTATTTATTAAACGCAGCTGTATGATTACGCACACGCATGATGGAGTTCGATAGATTGGAATGATACTAAAGTGCAAAGGATATATGGCAGCTTGAGGTACTACCTCAGGTTCTTTTAATAATTTATTGGCTGTATTGCTGGGACATGTAGAGGACTACCAATCTTTTTATTATAATAACGCTAGGGATTCCGTTCTGTACGGCAATACTTTTTTTGAGAACGCATACCCCCCCACACCCCGAAAAGCGGTGTGCGGTATATAATATATATATCATAGGAAATTAATAGAACCACGCATGGACGAAGATCTAAAAGATTTAATAGCAATGATCGTTTACGATGAAACTAGCAAAAGTTTAATTATAAGCGTCACAGGCTTTAGAAATAATATTCACGGCAAAGATGTGTCTAACTGGATCTGCAATAACTTAAACATTGATCTGCTAGAAATAGACGGCAAACAACCAACGGTACATTAATGCAAATAACTATTCCGTATAGTCCAAGACCATTACAACAAGACATACATACACAATTAAGCAAACATAGATGGGCTGTACTCAGCATCCACAGACGAGCTGGTAAGTCCGTACTGTGCATCAATGAACTAATTAAAAGAGCGTTAACTAACGACCAATGGAATCCACGGTACGCATACATCGGACCGACATACAAACAAACTAAGTCAATTATATTTGACTACTTAAAATATTATGCTGGTGTCATACCTGGATCAAAGTTTAATGAACAAGAACTTAGTTGCACTCTGCCTAATGGAGCAAAGATCTCCCTCTTAGGTTCTGAAAATCCTGATAGCCTTCGTGGTAATTACTACGATGGTATTATCTGTGATGAATATGCTCAGATCAATCCACGATTGTTTCCAGAGATAATTCGTCCAGCTCTGTCAGATCGTAAAGGCTTTTGTTATTTTGTGGGTACGCCTCAAGGCATGTCCAATGATTTCTATACCAAGTACCAGTACGGCTTAAAAGATAAGACTTGGTACACGAAGATTGCTAAAGCATCTGAAACTGGCATTGTAGACAATGAAGAATTAGAAGCAGCTCTAGAACTTATGGGTAAAAATAAATACCGACAAGAGTTTGAGTGTGATTGGGTAGCAGCTTTAGAAGGTGCTATCTATGGAGATATAATTGAAAAGATTGAAAACAAAGGTCAGGTTGGTCGAGTGCCGTATGATGCCACTTATCCTGTTAGCACAGCTTGGGATATTGGGATCTCAGATAAGACGGTCATTTTATTTTTTCAGCAAGTAGGTCGAGCTGTCCAGATTATAGATTATTATGAAAACAGTAATGAGGGTCTGCCCCATTACATTAATGTGATTAATGGTAAGGATTACGTTTACAAGAACCATTACGGACCACACGATCTAGAACAACGTGAGTTTACTAATGGTAAATCCAGACGAGAAATAGCTTACGAGTTAGGTTTGCGTTTTAAGATTACACCTAAACTTAGTATTGAGGATGGTATTCATTATACCCAACTCTTGCTAAACCGTTGTTGGATAGACGTTGATGGTTGTAAGAAATTAATAGATGCCTTGCGGAACTACCACCGTAAGTTTAATGACACCTTGCAAATATTTAATATGAAACCAGTCCATGACTGGTCAAGTCATGCATCTGATGCGTTACGTTGCTTGTCTGTAGGCTTGGAAGAATTACGAGATGATAAAAAAATAACTCAGCAAACTGCTGATAACAACTACAACCCACTAGGATTACAATGAGTAGATTATTAAAACCCAAAATTAACATGCCAACTCCCCCTAAACAAAAAGTAGCTATGACTCCTATAGGTAGTGTTGCTGGTGATGTTGAAGAACTTGAAGCACCGAAAAAAGGTAAGAAGGCTACCATACTTACTTCCAACAGTGGTTTAATTAATGACCCAGAAGCAACTTATAACCCCTCACTGTTAGGATAACACTATGGCAAAACTAGGACTATATGCAAACATCCATGCAAAACGTAAACGTATTGCAGCTGGATCAGGTGAGAAAATGCGTAAAGTAGGCTCAACTGGATCACCAACTGCTAAAAACTTTACTCAATCGGCTAAGACAGCCAAGAAAACATTATTAGGATAACAACATGACTGAACCATTACAAGGCAAACAAAAAAAACTTGATGCAAATAAAAACAACAAAATAGATGCTGGAGACTTTGCACTATTAAGAAAAAAACCAAAAGTAAAACCAAAAACTTTATTAGGTTAAAGAAAGGAAATAAAATGATTAAAAAGAAAAAGAAAAAACCTTACGGTAAATAAACATGGCTAAAGAGTTAAACAAACAACAAGTTAAAACTTTAAAAAAACATTCTGTACATCACACAAAAAAACACATGTCGTTGATGGAGAAATCAATGCTTGAAGGCAATACCTTTACAACAGCACATAAGGCAGCACAAAAAAAAATAGGCACCTAACATGGCGTTAAAGAAACACCAAAGTCCATCAGGCGGTCTTAATGATGCTGGTCGAAAACATTTTGGAGTTAAAGCTCCAGTCAGCACAGGCACGAATCCTAGACGAGTATCTTTTGCTGCACGTTTTGCTGGCATGCAAGGACCAATGAAAAACCCAGACGGTAGCCCAACACGGAAAGCCCTAGCTTTAAAAAAATGGGGTTTTGGAAGTGTGGCTGCTGCTAGAACTTTTGCTAACAATAATAAAAAAACTTAAACAAGGAAAAACTATGAGTGCAATATTAAAACCAAAAATACCAGCTCCAGTAGCTATGACTCCAATGGGTGTACAAACTACAACTACACAAGACATAGCTCAAGATGTACAAAAAGCTAAAAAGAAAAAGAAGCCAGGACAATCTTCATTGATTGAAACTACTTCAGCTGGATTAGGCGGAGATGCCCCTACCTACCAATCAACACTATTAAGCTAAATGAAAAATAAAAATGCAGAAATGCTAGTAAGTCGTTTTTCGACATTACGCACTAATCGTTCTACTTGGGAAAGCCATTGGCAAGAAATAGCTGATTACATGTTGCCCCGTAAAGCTGACATAACTACCCAACGAACTCGTGGTGATAAAAGAAACGAAGTAATCTTTGATGGCACAGCAATACATGCACTAGAATTATTAAGCTCTAGTCTACACGGTATGTTAACTAATTCTGCTACCCCATGGTTTACTCTAGCTTATAAAGATGCAGCTTTATCAGAAGATGACGAAGCTAGGGAATGGTTAGATTCAGTAACTCAAGACATGTATGTAGCTTTTAATCGTTCTAACTTTCAACAAGAAATACAAGAGCTGTATCAAGATTTAATTTCTTTTGGTACTTCAGCTATGTTTGTATCAGCAGACGAAAAAAACTTAATTAGATTTAATACTCGACACATCAAAGAAATATACATTGCAGAAAATGAAAAAGGACAAGTTGATACAGTGTTTAGACATTTTTCAATAAGTGCTAGAGCTGCGGTTAATTTATTTGGTGAAGATAATGTGGGTCCAGGTATTTTAAATAAATTTAAAAAAAACATAGATGCCGATGTGAGTTTATTGCATGTCGTAATGCCACGAGATACTTATGATGCTTCAAAAGAAGATGCTGCTAACATGCCATTTAAGTCATGTTATTTAGATCCTGATGATGTTCACATGATTAATGAATCAGGTTTCCGTGAGTTTCCATACGTTGTACCAAGATATTTAAAAGCTAGTTATGAAATTTATGGTCGTTCACCATCTATGAACGCATTGCCTGATGTTAAAATGCTGAACAAAATGTCAGAGGTAGCAATTAAAGCTGGACAAAAACAAATTGATCCACCGTTAATGGTTCCAGATGATGGCTTTATGTTGCCGATTAGAACTGTACCAGGTGGTTTAAACTTTTATCGAGCTGGTAGCCGAGATCGAATTGAACCATTAAACATTGGAGCTAACAACCCAATAACAGTTAACATGATTCAAGATCGACAGTTGGCGGTACAAAAAACTTTTTATGTCGATCAATTACTGATGGCACAAGGTGGCAACATGACAGCAACAGAAGTGTTGCAACGTAATGAAGAAAAAATGAGATTGCTTGGACCAGTATTAGGTCGACTGCAATCAGAACTATTGCAACCGTTAATTGAACGAGTATTTAATATTTTAGAACGACAAGGCGTATTCAGACCAGCTCCAGAAATATTAATGGAACAGACTATTGATATTGAGTATGTAAGCCCATTGGCTAAAGCTCAAAAATCAGGGGACTTAAATTCAGTAATGCGTGGTATAGAAATTTTTGGATCAATGTCACAATTTGCACCAGTTTTGGATTACTTAGATGCCGATGGCTTAGTTAAGTATGTTCAAAAAATGTTAGGCTTACCAGCTGCTATTATAAAATCAGATCAAGAAGTGGCTCAAGTAAGACAACAAAGACAACAACAAGAACAGGCGGCTATGGAAGATCAAGCTATAGCTGAAGCAGCTCAATCAGCTGGAGCTGCTGCACCAATGATTAAAGCAGTTGAATAATAACCAAGGAGAAAACTATGGCTGATGAGCAACAAAATCAGGACCAACAAGAAAATCAAGAAAGACTAAATGAGTTAGTAAAAGATTATAAACTAACTTTTGAAAGTAAGTCAGGTGAAAAAGTATTGCAAGACTTACAAAGACGCTGCCATTTACTCACGACCACTAATGTTAAAGGGGATTCACATGAATCAGCTTTTATGGAAGGTCAACGAGCAGCAATATTATTTATAACTAATATGTTAAATAGGAAAATATAATGGAACTTTTAGAATTATTAAAAAAAGTACGAGAACTATGGATGGCATTAAAAGCTAAATGGAAAACCATAACTATAGTTATTGCATTAATCTTAATTTATTTAATCATAACATAAGGAGACAACTATGTCAGAAGATCAGGTAACGGAAGTCGAACAGCAAAGTCAACCGTCTGAAACTACTGCAACTATAGAACCAACTGCTACTACTGAAGCTAGTTGGAGAGATGCATTACCAGACGATTTAAAAACCAACGAGTCACTAGGAAAATTTAGTGATATTTCAACTCTAGCTAAAAGCTACATCAATGCTGAACAGATGATTGGCAAAGACAAGATGGTAGTGCCAGGGGCAAATACTACTGAAGATGAATGGAGTGACATCTACGATAAATTAGGTAGACCGTCAGCTCCAGAGGCTTATGAACTTAAAGCTGAACTAGGTGAAGGTGAAGAAGTTGATGCACAACTGATGAGTAGTTTTAAAGAAACCGCTCACAAGCATGGACTATCACCAGCTCAAGCTCAAGGATTGTTAGATTATTATAATAATATCTCAACGCAATCTATGACTGATATGAATAATAATTCTGTGTTAGTACAAGAACAAAGCCAACGAGAACTCCGTGAAGAATGGGGTGGCAGTTATGAAGCTAATCTTAGTCAAGCCTCAAATATTGGTAAACAATTTTTTGGTGAAGAAATATATGGCTTACAAATGGCTGATGGCTCACAACTTGGAGATAACCCCACGTTGATTAAAGGCTTGGCAAAAATGGCAAGTGTTGTTTCTGAAGATACGTTAGTCGGTGATAAACAATCGGCAGCTTCAGGTAATAACTTTCAACAACAAATTAATGATTTAACTGGACCAAATACTGCGTATTGGAACAAAATGGACCCCCAACACGATGCAACGGTGCAAAAAGTTTTGGCTTTGAGATCAATGATCTCAGGCTAACCAAGATTTAGAATAACTGGTTTACCAGCTCTAAAAGACAATAGGACAGACTATCACCTACCAGGTGTTAAATGTAAGACAACCCCCTCTGGGATAATTGGCTGTAAAAATAAATAACCTTAACTTAAACAGAAAACAGGAGACAAATATGTCAATTGAAATAACAACTAGTTTTGTAGAACAATATAGTTCTAACGTAACTATGTTAGCTCAACAAATGGGTAGCCGTTTGAGAGCTGCTGTGGATGTTGAAAACGTGGTAGGTAAAAACGCATTTTTCGATCAAGTTGGAGTAACTGCCGCAGTTGCTAGAACTTCTCGTCATGCCGATACCCCACAAATCGACACACCACACTCAAGAAGAAGATTAAGTTTAGCCGATTTTGAATGGGCTGATCTTATAGACGATCAAGATAAAGTAAGAGCTTTAATAGATCCAACGTCTAACTATGCAAAAGCTGCGGCTGCTGCAATGGGAAGATCCATGGATGATACTATTATTGCTGCTTTAGGTGGATCAGCACAAGCTGGTGTAGCTGGTGCAACTGCGGTTGCATTACCTGCTACATCTAAGTTTGCAACTGGATCACAATCAGATGGATTAACTATAGCTAAACTAATAGCGGCTAAAAAGTTTTTCGATTTGAATGACGTTGATCCGTCAATCCCCAGATACATCGTCTGTGGAGCAACACAAATCTCTGACCTACTTGGTACTACCGAAGTAACGTCTAGTGATTTTAACACAGTTAAAGCTCTAGCTATGGGTGATGTGGATTCTTATTTAGGATTCAAATTTATCTTATCTAATAGATTGGCTTTTGACGCAACACATACGGATGATAGAAAAATCTTTGCTTTCACGCAAGACGCTATCAAACTTGGCATTGGTAAAGACATCACTGCTAAGATTGATGTACGACCTGACAAATCTTATGCTACACAAGTTTACACTTGCATGTCGATTGGTTCAGTGCGTATGGAAGAAAATAAAGTTTTTCAAATTCCGTGTGATGAATAGAAATAGGAGAATATAATTATGGGTACTAAAAACTCAACTTTAGTGGCTAACTTCGAGTCTGTTCCACAGACTATGAATGATGCTGCCCTTTTGCATGGCGTTATGCGTGTTGCACAAGGTACTATAGCTCTTGCTGCTGGTGATAGTGATGACAATGATATTGTTATGCTAGCACCAATACCAAGTAATGCTGTTGTATCTCAAATATTTGTAGGTTCAGATACGCTTGGCGGATCTTGTACTTTCAATATTGGGATTTACAAAGATGATGGAACAGTAGTAGACGAAGATTTATTTGCAAGTGCGGTGGCTGATGCTGCTGCATTGGCAGATCTTCGTTTCGAAGCTGCAAACATCAACACAGCTGGGCAGAAAATGCACACGCTTGCTGGTGATTCAGTAGATCCAGGTGGATATTATTATGTAGCTGCAACTATGCAAGCTGCTGGTGGTACTGCTGGTGATATGTCTTTCAACATTACTTATGTTGTTAACTAAGCACTAAAAAATATAGGGGCAGTCTTATGGCTGCCCTTATACAAACTAAGAGATATTTTATATGACCTCACAAGTAGATATTTGTAATGGAGCTTTAAATCAAATTGGAGCATCCACAATTGTAAGTCTGTCTGATGACAGCAAGAACGCTAGAATGTTAAATCAAAGATATGAGATGGTTCGAGATCGTGTATTTCGTGAGCATCCGTGGAACTGTTTATTAAAACGAGCAACCCTACCAGCAGACACAGCTACCCCTGAATATGAATATTCATATCAATACAGCTTACCAGCAGATTGTATTCGAGTATTAAAAACTTTTCAAATGCAAGATGACGTAGATTTTAAAGTCGAAGGCAGAAAAATACTTACTGATGCTGAGACAGTAAAGATTTTATATGTGGCAAGAATTACTGACACCACACAGTACGATACAAGTTTAAATGAAACCCTAACAGCTGCACTGGCAGCAGATATTGCGTATGGCATAACTGGCTCTACTACTATTATTCAGATTATGGAACAACGCTACAAAGAGAAATTAAAAGATGCACGATTTGCTGATGCTACCGAAGGTATGCCAGATACATTAGATGCTGATTCACCATTTATTGCATCGAGGTTTTAATGGTTAGAACTGCCTATCCTTATACTAGCTTTACTGGTGGAGAATTATCCGATCAACTAGATGGTCGAATTGATTTAGACAAATATAAAGTTGGCTGTAAAACTTTAGAAAATATGATTGTCTATCCGCATGGTGCGGCATCCAGACGACCAGGTACTAAATTTATTGCTGAAGCTAAACGTGGAATAGATGGTACAGCACACAGACTGATACCTTTTGAATTTTCTACTACTCAAACTTACATGATGGAGTTTGGGGATCAATATGTACGATTTCACAAAGATAATGGTATCATAACTAAAGCTGGTTTAAACATTTCAGGTATAACACAGGCTGCTCCAGGTGTAGTGACTTCAGCTACGCATGGTTTGACGGCTGGTGATTATGTTATTTTAAGTGGCATTGTGGGCATGACTGAATTAAATGGTCGACAATTCAAAGTTGGGACAGTTGGCTCTACTACAACTTTTAATTTAAAATTAACTGATGGTACAGATTTTGATACACGATCATTAACTGCATATAGTTCTGGTGGTGTAGTTTTTCCTATATACGAAATTGCTTCACCTTATGCGTATAATATACTATCTGAATTAAAATTTGCTCAATCGGCTGATGTTATGTACATCACGCATCCATCAGTTGCTATTCGTAAACTATCACGCACTGGACATACTGCATGGACTTTTGCAACTCCCACATTAACAACTGGTACTGATTTTATTGTATCAGCAGCTACCAAAGCTAATCCTGGAGTTATTTCTACAACTTTAAATAATGGTTTAGTCAAAGGGGATCAAATTAAATTTACTGGTATTGGTGGCATGACTGAATTAAACACTAATACGTTTACAGTTGGAGAATTGCAAAACAAAATTACGATCTCAGGTGTAACTAAAGCTGATCCTGGTGTAGTCACTACTTCAGCAGCTCATGGACTTATTGCTGGTGATAGCTTTGATATTACTGATGTTGTGGGTATGACCCAACTTAATGGTAATTCTTTTAAAGTTGGTACTGTGCCATCAACCACTACATTTAATTTGCAAAACGGCAATGGTATTAACATTGATACGTCTGCTTACACTACGTTTGTTTCAGGCACATTAACTGGTCCAGATCAACACTTTCAATTACAAAATAGTTCAGGTACAAATTTAAATACATCAAGTTTTGGTACATTTAGTGGTTCTACTGGTACGGTCACTAAACTTAACAATCCTTTATTAAATTCTAGCACTGACAACTATCCATCATGTGTAACTTTTTTTGAACAACGTCTTGTGTTTGCTAATACCAATAACAACCCCCAAACATTATGGTTTTCTCAATCTGGTGATTATGAAGACTTTACCGAAGGCACAGACTCAGATGATGCCATGAATTTTACTATTGCTAGTAATAAGGTAAATGCTATTCGATATTTAGCAGCCTCACGATCTTTGCTAGTTGGTACAGTTGGTGCAGAATTTTTAGTGACAGGTTCAGATTCCGTGAATGGTTTATCACCAACCAATATAAATATTCGTAAACAATCAGCTTATGGTGCAGCTAATAAAGATGCTATTTCAGTTGGTAATTTAGTTTTATTTGTGCATCGAGCTAAACGTAAAATACGAGAACTTACTTACAACTATGATAGTGACAACTACATAGCCCCTGACTTAACCGTCTTAGCCGATCATGTAACGGAAAGTTTAGTGCATGAGTTTGCATACCAACAAGAACCAGCATCTATCTTATGGGTAGCTAGAACTGATGGTGTTTTAGCTGGTCTAACATATCAACGAACTGAAAATGTAATTGCTTGGCATCGACATATTATTGGTGGATATTGTGATACTGGTAAAAGTACGGTCAGTAAAAGTTTATCGTTTACCGTGCCTGGTGATGCAACGGTAAATTTAACTAATGACACTATTACTATTAATAGCCATGGTTTATCTACTGGTGATGTAGTTAGTTATTTTGCAGCAGCTAATCCCATTGGTGGTTTAAGCCAAGGCATTTTTTATTTTATTATTAGAACTGATGCTAATATCGTAAAGTTAGCTTTAACATCAGCCGATGCTACAGCTGGTACTGCGGTAGATTTAGATTTTATACCGACAACTTCGTCAACACATCATTTATATCAAGGGGTTAATATTAGAACGAATACGTTTTATTCTACATCTCATGGTTTTGGTGACGATCAGCAAATTTATTATAGCCCTGGAGTAAGTGCTAATGCTTTTACTGGTATTGATACTAATCAAACTTATTTTATGAGTACGATTGATGCCAATCAGTTTCAATTAAATAATACTTTACGTTCACCTTACTCTACTAATACTAGAGTTAGCATCGGCACAGTTAGCACTACGGCTACTACTCACACTTGGCTCACACATGCTAAAGTTAAAAGTATTGCTACCATACCAACTGAAAATGCTGAAGATGAATTGTATATGGTAGTGCAACGCTATGTTAATAGAGCAACGGTAAATTATATTGAATACCTAACTCCATTTGATTATGGCAACAATCAAGAAGATGCTTTCTTTGTTGATAGTGGCTTAACTTATTCAGGTGGTAAAACTAAAACTATAACTGGAATACATCATTTAGAAGGTGAAACTGTTAATGTATTATCTAATGGTGCAGCTCATACTGATGAAATAGTAGCAGCTGGAAAAATAACTTTAGATGCTTTTGGAGAAACTGTACAAGTTGGGTACAATTATGAATCAATATTGCAAACTATGCGGATTGAATCAGGCTCACAAGATGGTACAGCTCAAGGTAAAATTAAACGTATTCATGGAGTCACAGTTAGACTAGATAATACTTTAGGTTGTGAAGTTGGTCCTGATTTAGAAAACATGGAAATAATACCTTTTAGAGATTCATCCATGGCTATATCAGCTGCCACTCCACTATTTACTGGAGATAAGGATGCTGAATTTAGAGATGATTATAATAAAGAAGGTTTTGTGTTTGTTAGACAAAAACAACCATTGCCATTAACGGTGACAGCCTTGTTTCCAAGACTCAATACATTTGATGGCTAGTTATATTATAAAACCATATCAAGCAGCTCATGCTGATGCAATTTTAAAATATGGTGAATACGAAGATTACGGTGGTAGCTACCCTACTCATGCATTGGAAACAGAAGATGCCTGGACTGGATTTTATAATAATGAGCCGATTGTTTGCGGTGGAATAACCCCTATATGGGAGCATGTAGCCGAAGTTTGGATCATTATGAAACAAGAAACTAACCAACATAAATTTTTTATGTTGAAGAATATTAAAGATAAATTTGAAACAACAATACAAAAACGTGAATACCACAGAATACAAGCTGCGGTAAGAACGGATTTTAAAAACGGAATACGATTTGCTAAATGGTTTGGTATGACATCAGAAGGTGTGATGCAAAAGTACGGACCTGAAGGCAAAGATTATTTAATGACAGCAAGGATCATATAATATGTCAGGACCATTAACAGCATTTTCACAAATACAAGCTGGAAGGCAAGCTGTAAAAACAGCTCAATATAATGCACAACTGTATGAAATAGATGCAGTTAATTCTGAAAACGAAGCTATAACAACTCAAGCTAAAGCTGATATGGAGATTGGTCGTTTTAGGCAAAACATTAGGGGATTACAAGGTCAGGTAGTTCAAGGATATGCTTCATCAGGAGTCGATGTATCTCAAGGTACACCAATGGATGTACTAGAACAAAATTATCAAAATGCTAAAGTAGATGAAGCATTAATTCAATACAATGCCAATCTTCAAAAAACCAATTTAAGAAATCAAGCTAGCCGTTCAAGATTTCAAGGAGCTGCTGCTATACAAACTGGTAAATATAAAAAATTTGCATCACGACTTGGAGCTGGTGCTACATTATTAGGCACAGCAGAAAAAGCTGCTGGTGGAATGATAGGAAATTAACATGGCTATAAAATTATACAAATCACAAATAAATATTAGTCAGCAACCTTCTACAGTTGAAACTGCAAAACTAAATCCAAATTTTGGTCAAGAAGTATTTCAAGGACAACAATCACTTTTAAAAGTGGCAACAGCTATTGAAGATGCTCATAGAAAAGTGCAAGACGAAAATGATTTAATAAAAGCACAAACAGATTACACTGATGGTTTTGATGATAATGATGGGTTATATGAAATTGTTAGAAAAAACCAAGAGTCAAATAATATTGAAGAATCTATAAATAATTACAACACAGAAACTGAAAATTGGCAAAATGTAATTGGCAACAATATTACCAATAAAAGAGTTAGAAAAGCATTTAACAACTGGGCTTTACAAACTAATAGTCAATACGGATTGGAAGTATCACAAACAGTACGCAAAAATAATCGTGCAATGTTGCAAGAAAATATAGCCTTAGACACAAATCGTAATATTAATATGTATAATACTGGCAATCAAGCTCAAAAACTTACTGCTACAAACAATATATTTGGCAATGAAGAATTGGGTATAAAAGGCATGTATGATCGTTTAGATGATGTTTATGAAACTCCTATCGGTACTAGCAAAGAACAATATAATTTAAAATTAAAAACTGAACTAGATACTAGTAATGGTAATTATTTAGTTGAAAACAATCCTGATTTATTTCTTGCCAAAATTAAAGAAGGTGAATTTTTAAATTTAAGTTCTGACAATTTATTAAAATTTACTGAAACGGCTAAAAAAAATTCTACAAATCAAAAAATTAGTTATATTTTAGATAGTTATATACCGATTAATCCTGATATGTCTGCTGATGATGCATCATTAGCCTATGCAACTAGTCTTGATGGATCTTTTATTAAAAAAGATGGAACGGTAGATAATCAAGTTAAATCAGTTTATGATAATTTAGATGAAACTCAAAAAACGGTTTTTAAACAAAAACTAACAACGAGATTTAATCAATTACAAAGTGATATAGCTTGGCAACAAAATCAAAATGATTACAAAGAAACTAAAGCTAATGAGGCTTATTACGTTGACGCATCAGCAAAAATATTAACAGGTGAATTTGGTATTAAGGAAATAGATCAAATACCTTGGTATGGAAAACAAGGTGAAGATTTAAGAAACAGCTTAAAAGCAATAGTAGTTAAAAGATATACTGGAACTGTACCTAACGATAATGGTTTGGATATGTATGATAAATTATATCAACTTGTTAGAAACGGCACAGTAAATTCCATTACAACTCCTATTACTTTACCAGGAGAAACTAAGGCAATTAGTATATTAGATCGTGTTGGTCCAGATGGTATTGGTATGAATCAATCAGATCAATTATACACTTACATGGCAACTCGTAATAATAAATCAGAACGTGACAATCAAGATAAATTTCAAGAATTTTTAAAATCTAATCAAGCTACAATTAAAGGTGTACTAAAATCATTAGATAAATTTAATAAATTTTCAGATATACGATTTTTTGATTTTTCACTTGTTATGCAACAACAATTTAGATCAGGATTATCTCAAGGCAAAACAGCTATTCAGTTATTAAATTCTGAAAGCCCTGACTATATATTAACACCTGATATTGTGGCAAAATATTCTCGTTCATTAAGAGAACAGTCTTTAGAAGTAAATCGAAGTTTAGGTTTAAATGAAGCAAACACTGAAACAACAATAAATGTGCTTCCAAGACAACCAGGTGAATCAATCGAAGATTACTTAATACGAACATCTAACAATTAATAAATATTATGTCAGGTATAAACAAATTAGAAGAATTAGAATCTGCTGGATTTTCTATAAATGAAATTGAAAGTTATCGAAAAACTGAATCTCAAAAATTAAAATCTGGTGGTTTTACAAATGATGAAATAAAAAACTATTGGGGAATATCAGATCCTGATACTTCAGAAGTAAAAAGTTATTGGCAAAAAATTGTAGATTATAAAAATAAA
>Ga0209279_10000286_pt1 | contig 34368 bp, 40 predicted proteins | sample CoawatmetaG00DNA_3_FD_187508 | JGI IMG/M metagenome (GOLD analysis project Ga0209279, IMG submission 187508) | Marine microbial communities from the West Antarctic Peninsula - Coastal water metaG006-DNA (SPAdes) (version 2) | ecosystem: Environmental > Aquatic > Marine > Coastal ...
CTTTAATAGTACACGACTTAACATCAAATGTCAACCTAAACATCATCAACGCAGTTACATCATTAGTGAATAATTGAATTTCATCCCACCACACACTTGATGAATTATCTGGCATTGCATTATTAATCCATGATTGCATTTGTGAAGCGCGTTTCATTCTCTCGTTATGACGTGATGGTGCAAAACCAGAATTTGATGGTGCAAAACCTGGACTATCCAAAATAATCTTCACACTGTATACATACTTGCCATAGTAAATTTGTTTTCTAATTACCTGTGTAATTTCTTTATTGTTAATCATATCTAAATGAGCTTGATTTTTAGGAGTCTTTACTTCAAGCAATTCAAAGTTATGCGTATTCTTAGAAGTGATGTTTAATAGTGCATCACATGATTCTTTATCAGATACATTGAAATATACACGCAAACTATTACCTTCATAATAACTGTGCTGGTTAACTACTTTGACGTTTTTCATAGTTTTATTAAGTACAGATTTCAATGCTTGACATCTACCATACACCGTTGCCGCACTGCTACGATCAGATGATTTAGTCGTAGAAATAAAAGCAACTGAATCAAACCCATAACATAATTTAGTCTGCATCTTCCATACACGATATTTTAAAAATTCTTTGTTCATAACTACTCCTAGATCAATTCACTGATGTCCAACACTTCTGGGATCTTGTTTACTTCTTTAATCAGATAGATACACTCAGGATTATCCCCATCACACAATGGTACTGACAATATATGACCAAACTTTAGTTTTGGTGCGTGCCATTTTACATCTGTAAATACATTAACAATATTAACATCAAGATATTTTGGACTATAGCCCGTCAGTGGGTTCATCGCAAGTGTAGTGAAACCCCTGTCATTTAATCCCATCAAACTAATCACTTCTGGATTACCCACTTCTGGGTCGCAGATAATAATACTCCAATCTAAAGGTACATTGATCGTATATTCACCAACTTGCAACACTGCTGCTGGACTGTAAAAACTTTCTAAAAAGATCAATGGAATGAAAAAATAATCCACGTTCTTTGGGTCACTGTAATCTAATACACCATATCGTAGATCATCTACCAATTCTGGCACATCATCCAATTCGTATGTTTTGTTCTCTACTGTTAGAATTTTCATATTTTGTTCTCTTTGTTATTTGTAGTCAACTTTCTCTATTGAGAACGGATAATTTGCTTCTTTATAAAACTTTTTGCGTTCAGTCAAATGACGCTTACTGAACTTTGCTGTACTAGTGAAATCATATATTTCCACAAAGTCCTTATCATCTGCTCTACGAACACCACGACCAATTGATTGTATTACACGCACGAAACTCTTCCCAGGCTCAATCAATACCATGTTAAAGATGCGTGGGATGTTTAATCCAACTGCTGCTACACCATATGTCGCAATAGTAATACTATTAGTCGCTTCATTAATTTCATCGTATGCGTCTTTACGATCTGTAGACTTCATTGCTCCCTTAACGAAAGTAGTATCACCGCCAATATGCTCAACTAACATTTCGCCTGCTTTGATGCGATCAACCAATACCAGAGTATTACCAGATTGTGATATTGTCTTTATTAAATTACCCATGTAACTGATGCGTTGTGGATTTGTTGTCAAAAATGTCAGTTCACTTTGATAATTAGTATAGTCGGTATTTTCTTTCATCTGTACAATATTAACATGACAATTACTTAGTACGCCCATATCTTGTAATTCTGATGCTGCTAACTTATTAACTACATTACCCAAACTAACTTGTAATGTCATTTGTTCATTTTCTGCTTTTGGTATTGTGCCTGTCAATCCCCATCGTAGAGGTATATTAGCAAATTCTTTAGTTAGCATGTCTTTTAGTACATCTGCTTTCGCTTGGTGAACTTCGTCAACTATGATACAAACTACATCTTCTGCAAAGTCTTGTAGACTCCAATCCTGCTCACCATTCTTGAATCGTTTACGAATGACGTTAAGACTCTGCCATGTACAAATGGTATGGGTACGACCAAATTCTTTTTTGTCACCAAAGTACACACCAACATCAAGTCCAAGATTAATATAATCTGCACATGTTTGATTCACCAAATCTTTATTTGGTACAATAACAATAGAGCGACCATACTTTTCTGCTTTGTAACTCAATGCTGCGGTGATTAATGTCTTACCAGCACCAGTTGCAATCTCTTGTAGACACTGGGGTGTTTCTATAAACTTGTTGACGATATCAATCTGATAATCACGTAGTGTAACAGGATCACCAGCAAACCGATGCTTCTCGGGCCATACCTTATGCTGGAATGTAGATTCGTCTACCAAGTCAAACTCAAGATCATGAAGTGTACGTCGATCTTCAAGATCAATCTTATAACCATCTTCTATGATAATAGGAATCGCCGTCTCTAATAGACTGACAAATGTAATACCACCAATGGTAAAATATCGTTCACACCCATCCCATCTACCTAATTTATAGGAAGGAACATGTCGCGCATAAGGCAAGAAAAACTTAAACTTTGCCTCTAGTTTTTTTCTAGTGGTAAGTTCAAGTCCCTCAATCTTTGCATTGACTTCGTCTTTCAATATAATTGTTGCAGTTTTAATCGTTGTTCTCCAATTTGTTTTACTTATTATAGCATCAAACTACAACAATGTCAAATGATATTGTTGCTTCTCCATATATTAATAAAGAATTTCATTGTATCAATATCAATAACCGCATTAATACCAAATATTTTTTCTGACCAAACACTAATCTCTTTCATTGTTGTTGTAGTATTGGTTATGAATAAATCATATGGGTCTATAACTAACACATCTACTTCGTCTAATACATGCAACTGTCTATCAAGTCGTTCATTCATATCATCAAATGATGGTCGTAGTGCATTGCCTAAATTTAGTTTCTTGTTTCGGATATTTTTAAAATATTCATGACTTTCTAGTGTGAGTGATCTTAGTACTATTATACATGACTCATTCCATATGTCACACTTGTCATTTACAAACTTTTTAACTAATTTATCATCCCATGTTGAATCAGGATGAAAATAAAACATATGGTCACGACTAATATTGATTTGATCAGGGTGGAAATGAAACTGTGATTGATCTATAGTCGCTTCACCATTCCATTCGTCTATTACATGAAATGGTGTGCTTTTACCATCTACCATTCTCCAACGATTATTGCTGTTTACATACACAGATGTTGGTACATATGATTCATTTTGACCTAAGATCCAGGCAAGGAATTCACCTCCTAATCCTGGATCATATACAACAGTTAATAACCTATTATACATTAGACTTCATACAAGTGATTTCTGCCATACGCTGCCATTTGTCACTTTTGGTTTTACGCAAGTCTGCAATTTTACCTACCATACGTAGACTAATCTCGCGCATACGATCTTTATTTACTTCAACAAAGTCAACAATTTCATTTTGCTCTTCTTCTGAAAAACCATACTCTTCTAGCATACCATCCTTGACAACTTGACGACAACGCAATAGACGCTCACGTGTACTGTTCATAGTCAAATCAAGATAGTGACAACGAGACATAATTGCATCTAAGTGATCTTTGATCTTACCACGAACTTTATCAAATTTTAGGTTAGTGATGAAAATAACAGAACCTTTAAATTCAAATGACTCAGGAATTCCTTCACGGCGTAATGCAGAACTTTCAGTGTTCCAAGAAATCCTACGCTTCTTTGAACTATCTAACGCTGCTTTAAGCAAGTTCAATGATAATTCGTCATACAACACAGAGTCGCAATCATCTAACACCAATACATTGTTTGCATCAGCATAACGATATAGCAACTTGTATAAACCGATTGCAGAGGCAGCGCCTTTCTCAATGCCAAATCGCGATACTGCACCACGTAACTTATCAAACAATGAATTCTTTTCAATAATATTCTCAACACCGAATGACTTGCCAACTCCCGGAGGACCTGTTACTACCATTCCGCGAATATCACCATCTACTGACATTTGTGTCATTTCATCTAAGATACCAAATCGTTCGCGTAGACGCTCAACAATCTGTTCATCAGTTTCAGTAGTCACAGTTTCAGTAGTATCAATCTCGATGATAGATTTTGCTGCATTCTTACGAGGACGACCTGCTGTTTTGCGTGTAGTAGTTAATTTGATTGTTTGAGTAGTCATGGTTTAGATTCCTATCTAATTAATTAATGAAGTTCTATTATACAGTAAGATGTATTGGTTTGTCAAGGGTTATTTGAAATATAATGCAAATGATGTTGCATACTTCTTAACGATATACGACTGTGGTCGTTTATATGCTGCATTTGAAGGACCGCGATACTTATAACGAAACTTCCCAGGATATTGACGCTGTACATCATCTACATACATCATTGGGATACCTTTTGCAAAACTGCTCTCTTTAGGTGATGTTTCAAAAATCTGCAATATTGAATCAAGTTGTGTCATAATTTTCTCGCTCTTCTTTATTAACTTACTTAACTATTATAGCAAGGATCATTGCTTTTGTCAAGTGTTTATCCATAAAAAAACCCACAAATGTGGGTTTTTATTTTTTATTATAGTGTTGCGTCTTCTAATCCCGCACATCGTAACTTAATTACGTTAGTGAGTTGCCATTGCTTCACTTCAAGTGCTTTGATAACGCCCATGAACTTATTTCTAACCATTGAAAATTCAACAATAAGATGCTGTAAATCAACTACATCAGGCTCACCATCAACAAATGCTTTCGCGTCTGCTGACGTTAATGCGCGTTGGTAATGCTCAGTAAAGTGTCTAAACTTCTGACTGCGCAATTTGCGCATTTCAGTATTTAAAAATTCAAGTATCGCTTCTGTCTCTTGTAGTTGGTTGAAACGATGTTCAACGATGCCCGGAATATCACGACTGTGCTTTTCCAAGGAACCTTTCATACTACATTCAAACTTAGCCTCTGAAACTTGTATTTCATAATGTGAAATAGCATTTACTATCTCTGACAAATCTCCAGTGACCTTGCGATACCATTTACTCATTTAAGTTTAATCCCACTCTTCTTCTTCGTCTGTATCTACATCTTCTTCGTGTTCAATGTATTCATCAACACTAGTTTGAAGATATTTATCATGCTCACTGATCTGTTCTGCATTACCAGCAATATCAAATCCATATTGATCTAATATTTGTAGAAAATGTTCTGCGAAATTTCCGCGCTCTTTTTCTACAACACTAGACCTTGCAGCATCATACATGGCAATGATAAATTCTAAATCATTATCACTCAGACTCATTGATCATCCCCTTCGGTAACTAATTCATCACCACTAGAATCTAAGATCGCTTCTGGTTGTTGTTCCCACTCGCGCATCATGATATCTAGACAATCATCTGTATTCTTTGACCATGCTTTACGGAACTTCTTAATAACTTCGCCAGTTACGGGACTAATGTACTCAAGACTGTTACCAGACTTTTTAAGTGCACCTTTCGCTTCAAAGAATTCAGTCAATCCACTGTAAGGACTCATACCAGTATCATATGGAATTTCTACTTGTACACTCTCAAATGGTTTAGCATAACGTGTCTTCATTATCTTACACGCTGCACGAATACCATTTACAGTAGTCGTTTTGTTACCATCTTCGTCAACTTTTAACTTCAATTTACGCATTGCGATTACAATTGAACTTGCGTAGATAAATCCTTGACCACCAGAGATTTTATCATCGGGATCAAACATATCTTGTGATGCATAGGTGTGATTCGTAGCAAGTAAACCTACATTGTATTCACCTAACATATTTACAGTGTTACGAACAAGTGAGGTTAGTGCTTTAGGTTTGCGACCTAAGTCACCTTTCATGTCGCCTGCTTCAAACTGCTTAACATCGGTAGGTGTTAATAACATACCTAGACTGTCTACAACGAATAAGATTTTAGGACGATCTGCTGGCTCTTTATCACCATGCTCAGTCTTGTAATCTTTCATCAAGTCAGACATAATTTTAGCAACATCATCAATCATTGCTACGTTCAACTTCATCAATTTTTCTTCACTCGTATCTACACCTAATGCATGTAACCATGCTTCGTCTAGTGCATTTTCTGAGTCAATTAGAACAACATAAATATCTTGCTCTTGTGCATGACGAATAATGTTTCCCGAAGCAATATATGATTTCCCTGCTCCAGATTCGCCTGCTAGTACTGTTACTTTACCTAGTGGGATACCTTTATCAAAGTCTCCGCTAATTAGTTTGTTTAATGTAAAATTACCTGTTGAAATCCAAGTATCAGGATCGTGAAATCCAGTGCTTAGACCAGGAACCGCCTTGGTAATACTCCGACGGAACTTAGACACATCAAATGGTCTTGCCATTTTATTCTCCTTGAAAAATGGGAGCAAAGAACTTGCTCCCTATTGGTTGCTTATGCGTTAGCACCAGACTTGCGATTGCGAATTGCTGCAAGAATATCTTGTGCATTTGCTTTAGGTTTTTCTTCTGAACTTGCTGCTTCTGGTACAGGATCTGCTTTAAAAGGGATTTCATCAGATGTAATCTCCTTCTCTGCGGCAGGCGTGCTACTAGACTGTGCAGGTGTGCTACTAGACTGCGAAGGCTTAGATGTTGGTGCATCTACACCCCATGGGCGGTAGTAATTACCCCACTTCTCATTATCGTATAACTGACCATCGACAGATGCTTCAAACATCTCGACCATTGCATCTAAATGCGCTTGATCAGGCTTCTTAGGTAGGAAATCAGATAGATTAAATAATCCATTTGTTTCAACTGCATCTAGTTCATCTTGATTTAGACTACGCTCACGCCTTGCCCAGTTAGAAGTACTATAATCAGCCCACTTACCATTCTGACCTTTGACTACTTTAAAGTCTGTACCTTGATCATAATCAGTAGGTAATGATGTGAAATCTACGTCCATTAACGCTGCGCTGATTACCTTAAAGATTTGAGGTGAAATCATGAAACGACGGATTGGATTTTCGGGTGCTTCTTCAACTAGATCACTTTCAGTGACAAAGCCTTGAAACAAGTATGACTTTTTCTTCCAATACTTACGCGCAACATCTTCCAAAGAAGGATCTTTGAACCATTGACGTAATTCAGAATGAATAGGACAGGTTGTTTTTTCATCATCGTACATTTCAATACAAGGTACTTGAATTGTTACGGGTTTTGATTCATCACCACCTTTTACGCCTGCAAATTCTAAACGAATCATTTCACGCTTCAACCAAAAGAATGGGTTGTTCGTGTCTCCGTCAGGTAAAAATCGTAGTGATGCTGATGTGTTGTCTGGAATACTCCAGTGAGGAAAGACAGTGTTGTCTTTATTGGTGTTTGACTTAGTTCCAGATGAACGTGAGTCTTGTTCAAGCAATTTTGCTCGGATTTCTGCTAATGATGCCATTGTTACTTCTCCATGTGCCTTAGTTTTGTTTTAGGTATTTTGCGGACTATTCCGCTAATACAAGTTTGCCTTAGTTTTATTACTTAGCCTATACAGTATACTTCTTTTAATGCCTACTGTCAAGCACTTTTTCGTTTTAATTTGATTTAATTTTTTAGTCTTTCATTGAAGATATTACGTTGTTAATGCAGGCTCTCAACTGGCGCTGCTTCATTTATATTTATTCTTCTTTGATAATAGACCAGATGCCATATACAAGGGCAATCCATGCTGCTATCTTTGCTAACGGACCTAACAATAGAATTGCTAGTGCAGTACCAATTAATACTGCACCATCTAATGATGTACGTTCTGTTAAGCGATCTTTCATCCAATTAATCATATTATCCCACCATCTTACGTAAGTTAGTAACTGCTTCACCATCCATTGAAGGTGATTCTTGAGTTACTTCTGGTACTACTTCTTCTGTTACCTTATCAAGTAATTGATCAAGTGCAGTAAGAAATACCTTATTCATTTTATGAACATCAACGCTCAACATATCAAGTAAGTTAGACAATTCAAATTGCTTTACTTGAATAGCCTTCATACCAATGTATGACGCTTTGTGTCCTAGTGCAGAAACATCACCACCATCACCTGAGAAATCAGTCATTGCGTTTTCAGGATGCTCTGGGTCAGTTGAATCAACAGGAATCTTAATACCAGATTTAACAATGTTGATCAATTTTTCTAAGTTTTCAATTGCGCTCACGGTTTTCGCCTCTTTCAATTTAGTTTCAGATACTACACGATTTACTGTAGCGAGTGCTTGTTGCATACTCTCAGTAGATAATGCATTATACTTGAATTTCTCAGAGATGTCAAGGGTTTCTTCAATTAAATCTTCATTTACTTCAACTTTAAAATTATCATAACCACGCTTGGTAGACAAACGCTTAACTGACTCTTTTAGTTGTGCAATCTTTGATTTAATAGTCTCTACAATTTCTTGATTGTCTTCATTGACTAATTTTTGCTGCTTTGTGTATTTTGTGAATTTGTTTAAATCTGAAATCTCTTCACACATAGCCAAAATTGCTTGTCCCTTAACATCGTAAGGATTTCCCTGTTCATTGACATGCATGGTCATTGCTCTCGCGCCTGCCATGTACTTATGTGGGAATGCAAACTTTTCGCCTGATGCATTTTCAATAAACAAACTATGAATATTTCTACTGCGAGAACCACGCATCTCTTCATTAACACTCTTGTTGTGCTTTATGATAAGAGTCGCCTCTGGTAGTCTAATATAACTTGTTTTGGTTGAACCGCCTGCCTTAGTGAAACCTTCTGTCACTTGTGCATCTGTTTTCGGTTGGATTTTTTTATCAAATTTTCTCATTGTGAATTCACCTAATTTTGAATGTGCAATTGCTTTGATTGCATCTAAAATATCTTTATTTCTCTGTATGTCGTAACTTTCCCCGATCTTAACAATCACTTCAAACTTGTTATCTTCTTGTTTGATTGTAACAATCAAATTTTGATCAACAGCGTATAGTCGCGTTGCTTCTTCTACATTCAATGTCTCTACACCATCAATAGTGTATAAACGCATCTTGTAGCCTGCGCCTTTTAGTATGTTAAATAGTTCTGTTGAAATATCATTCATCGGGGTAATTCCTTTTTAATTATATATGTATTTATCTTTTTAGGCTATAAAAATGACATTGGCATTGGGTCGTCATAGTCGTTATCTAAGCCCTCTTCCATCAAGTATTCATATGCAGTGTCTTCGTAATTTGTTACTTCTTGTGCCATTCGTATAATCAATACTAGTGCCATAACCAAATCATCATTTTCACCTTCTTTTGCCCCATAACTATTGCCACGAGAAATAAATACTTTCAGTTCACGTAGTAGATTCTTACTTGCTATTTCTAACTTATCAGTCTCTACCCAATATTTCAATTTAGCACATGCTGCTATCTTTGATTTATGTGTTGTAGTGAAACCCTTGCGATATGCTTTTGTATTACCATGCTTCTTACGCTCACTCAAGAATGTGCCTGGGAAGTATTCTTCACCTATCTCTTCCACACAAACCAATCCTGCTTCGCCCATTGAGTTGTTTTCTAGACTGTAATATATTTCCGATTGTTGCTTTGTCTCGTCATCTATGTATATTGCTATCTTCTGTAATATTCTTACTTGCTGTTGTATAGTCGTTTTATTATGTTGCCATTCAGCAATTTGATTCATTCCGGGAAGTTCGTAAACTTGTATTGCTGCGTTATCTCCACCAGTTCCTAAACTAGGATCTAATGCAATAAGATATAAATTGCCCGCTTTCAACGGCTTATACCAGCGTACTTGTCCCTGCATTGCCCATGCTTCTTTTGCTTCCATCATGGCTAATTTCAAACTACTCACCAATGTCTCATCAAATGCGATGAATTCATTTTTATGCTCACGTCTGAATTTCTCTTCACCGATCTTGGCTTCTTCTACAATTGCCCACTCTTCATCACGATCTGGATGTCTATCCCATATCGCATCATACGAGGCAAAACTATTAATACCTAATTCAGTTTCATTACCGTATTCATCTGTCTTCTTTTGTGAATCTCTCCAAATCTGTGCAAATTGATCATCGTCTTGGTTTGGTGTTGATGTTATTATACATTTACCACCAGTTGCTAATGTAGGAGACAATGCTGTCCAGAAATCTCTTGCGATGTTTGGTCGTACAAATGCAAACTCATCTAAGTATGCTAACGATATAGACATACCACGACCTGTGTTATCAGTGGTGGCTTGCGCAATAATACGACTACCATTATCAAATTCCAATGAACCTTTGTTATATGATGTTGCGCCCGCTCTCAAGTAATCTGGCAATGTTTCATATGCAAAGCGAATACGCTGCATTATCTCTTGTGCGCCACTATATTTGTGTGCTGCAATTAGGATTGTTTGATCTGGTACGAACATCGCATACCATAATAGATAGCCGGCAGCACATGTTGATTTTCCCATTTGACGAGAAATCAATGCTACTGAGTTTCTATGATTGTGATATACATCAACTAATTCTTCTTGAAAATCAAACAACTCAAATCTCATTCTACCCTTAACTGGATGCTGTATCCAACAATGCGTTTTCATGAAATATTTTGGGTCTTTAATACATTTTGCTAATTCTACTAATTGCTCATGTGTATAATTTTCTTTTTGATGTGGTGTTTTAACTAATTTAGTATCTGATGACATATAAGTATTTATCTTTGTCCATTATTCAATATATCGACAATCTCTGGTGTCAATATGTAATTTTCTAATACCCAATCATTTGCTGATGGACTCCAATGAGTATCAGTTGGCGAAACTGTAATTCCCGCATCAAATAAGGCATTTCCTCTACGCTCTTCTCCTGGGATATTAATCGGAAGATTATGAAAAGCCTGTAATTGATGTTGGGCGCTGTTTGAACGAAAGGGCAATAGTTCAAGTTTTATTATGTGTTTGAAATTGTATAATGAATCAATTGAATCAAACCATTTATTATGATAATCTTGACTTGTATTGGATATACTTCTATTAGCCAATGAAATATTTATTTCTTTTACCACTGCGTTGAAAGGACTACGTCCTTGCTTGTGAGGCTCTTGTCCGCTAAACCATATTTGCTCTATCAATTCCAATGTCTGATAATTGTCTGATTTACGTATCATTTCAAAGTTAAAGCCACCATCGCCATGTAACTGTGCGACTCTATGCTTAAATGGTCTGTTGACAAAAATAACATCTATATCTTTAAGTTTTGCATCAAGTAATGACCATTGGAACAAATCAGTTCCGCGACCACCCCATGCATAATTATAGTATTGATGCTGTGGGAATTGTTGTGATAACTTCCACGACCAATGATTGTTATATTGACCATCTTGTCTATATGCAGAGAAACTATCACCTATGAATGCAATTTTTAACATATTATTTATTAGAACAATGTTTTTTGCACAACAACGGTGGATTTTCGCTATTCCATCCTTCGGGTGCGATATATTTCTTGAATATATTATTTTCTAATATATCATCAAGATCATGATAGTTTAAATCATTCCAAGTTTTATCTTTATCAAATTCAGCCTGTAATATTGCATCACTCGCTAATGTTTTTGCATCAGATCGGTTACTATTGCCATTAAAATCTTCAAATGCTTGTGAGTATTTGCAACATGGCCATACAGTTCCATCTTGACTCAATTGAACATGCACTAATGTGTTTCTTTGCATGAACGGACATATAATATTATAACTCATCTAGTAACTTCCAAAGTGGACTGTTTATGTTGTATTTCTGTGCTAACATCATCTCTTGCTCGTCCGTTACTGCATTAAACTCGGTTCTATTAAATAGCATAAATAATGAACACCCTATATCGGTTGCCATTTGCATGGCTTCACCTATCTGATGATCATTATGATTGAAGATTATGTATTGCCATTCTGCATCTGCTGGAGTTGCAGAAAACGCTTTCATATTTTCATACGCTTTGTCAAAATTAACATCTACTCTATACATATTGTTTATTTCTTGATTTGTACCATCTATGCCAAAAATTATTCTCAGTTTATCTTTATATTTGTTACCAAGATGAGTATACCATTTAGCATTACGCAATGCTCCGTTTGTAGATATTATTATATATGCCACTTTACTTGCACATATATCAATAATTTCTTCTATCTGTGGATGCATCATCGGATCACCATAATCACCGCTAAGTCTAACAATTGCAGTCTCATTGAATATCTTAGTACTCTTTGTCATCTTTTTTAAAATATCTATACTTAGATGTTCCAACTTTAAGCCAGGAATGGTCAAACCATCATCGCCTGTTCTAGCACATGACGGACATCTCGCTTGACAAAAAGTGGTAGGTGTCAAGTCGATCATATTATGTTTTCTTTTTCTATGACCAACTTTGGTAGGATTAGATTTAGGTGCTGAAACTGCAAGCGCGTTATCATACGGCTTATCAATGTCGTCGACACTGATATCTATTGATTCTGGCATAACCTTCTCTATTTTGATATGATATTTTTTACTGATATTTCTAAATTTTCTAAAAAGGTATCAATGTCAATATCATCTGATTCAACAACTTCATTGGTTTTTGATTTTCTTTTATCTTGACTACCACTCTTCACAATAGTATTAGGATTCACAGTAGAAGTAGATTTAGAAAATGACCATTTAACAACTACTTTTCCATCACTCTCAATTTTAATTACTTTACCTGATGAACCTTTTGTGGCGTGTACAATGCTATCGCCTTTAGATAACTCTTTTGTAGATTCGGCAACTTGTGGATTTCTTGATAATTTACTGTCATCTACCCATCCTTCTGCATCACTCGTTTGTGACCTAATCAATACTTGATCAAAATCATTAGGATTAATGCCTACTACTTCATACGATTTATTTTTATATCCGACAATATCACCAACCCTCAAAGGAGTTTCTAGTAATACCGCTTCCATCAATTTTCTCATTTCACTCATGATGCGTTACTCATATGTGCAATAAATTGTGCTAATGTACCAGATGGATTTTTCTCTTTCCATTTATCATGGTTCTCTTTGAACTTTGGGTGCTTGGGATCTGATTTCTCATAGGCTCCTTCGTCTACTATACCATCTTCGCTAACACCTTCAAACCACATTTCAGGATACTTATCTACCATATCACTAAAACTCATATTATCATGCATCGCTTTTAGATACTTAACAAGATCATTAGGCACGCCAGAAACATGTGCAGAACCACGTAACCAAGAAATTTTAATCTTTACATTGTATTGTGCTTCAAGGTTTTCAATAAATTCGCCTTCTTCATTACGTTCACCAGAAAACAACCAAGGTGTTTTTATTGACACCCGTTTCCCGCCTGCTTCGTTCATTGTAGGCTGCAATTGAATATCTTCATTCAAGATATTCATTATTTTTCTCATATTGTTCATAATAACGTGTTCCTTTATAATTTGTGCCGTTTTTTATATACATAGTAGCGAATTACATATAATGGATAACGGCATCCTCTCTCCTTAGATAATAAAAACGGGCAAGCCAGTAATTATAACAGTCCTAAGGTCTAAGTTCTTTATAGTCCTGCGTTTCTAAGCAAGATTGCCAATTCTTTGGATTCTTCCAATGATTCTTCCACTGATGGTTCTTTCTTATCTCCATCGTACTCTGGCTCATCGTCCATTGTAGGCTCTTTCTTATCTAACATCTTTTTGAATGCGGCTTTCTGTGCTGCACTCTGTGCTTCTGCAAGTTCTGATCCTGAAGCAGATTCTTTAACTTTGTATTTCTTACCGTCTACCTCAAACTCATCTTCGCCAGCATCCATTGCTTTCTTACGATTGCCTGAAAATTCGTTACCTTCGTTTGGTGCTTCTACCATAGTCTTTTTCTTAGATTCTTCGTATAATGATTTCATGCTGTCTATGGTGTGTTCAGATATACTCACCTTCTTGTCTTCTGCATCCATATAACGCTTCAATGACAAGTTCACAGGCTGTGCGTAATCATACGGATCACCATGTGATGCAGGTGAAGTTTCGCTGCAACCTTCTGGTGAATTTGCCCATTCAGTAATCTTACGCTCTATCGCTTCTTCTGACAGACCTGCAAGATGTAACATGCTTACTAATTGAGTAGTATCCATTGTTGGAGACTCATCTAATTTAGATGATTCTGCTACCCAGTTTTCACCCATTTCATCATCACAATCATGCTTGCAATCTGTAGTAGGCTTGTGTATTTCATCACCGCAATCCTTGCATACTTTCTTAGTTGCTTCATATACTTCATATAAGTCGTCAGCATTTTCTTGGTCGTACTTCTTAATAAAGTCTGCTTTAGACATTGTTTCTGAATCGTCAATCATTTGTGATTTGACTTTTCCTTCGTTCATTGAATTCTTCATGTTATCTGTATCCTTTTCTTCTGAACGCACTTCTTCGCCTTCTGCGACTGCGTCTATAAATGTTACTGGTGTCAATACTGTGCCACCTGTTTTATGATCAAGTCGCAATGCCATGTAAGTACCATCAATTTTGGTCTTATAATCACGATGTATCTTTGAATAATCTGATTTGGTCATTTCTATTTGACCTTCATCATTCACTTTTGCCATTGGGCCCATTGCTTCTTCAACTGCTTCTGTTTGCATTGCGTTTACAAATGCATCAGTATAATCACCCCAATTTTCACCATCTTCATGTACAAAATTCATACCATCGCCAGTAACACTGACAATTTTGAATTCACCTTCTTGTACCGAACCGAATGCTTCTATTTTAATATCAACTTGAATATCTTTAACATCAATATCATAGTCTTCTGATCCTTCGGATGAACCAAATCCATTTGCTACCGCAGTAAATTCTTCACTGTCGCTTGTACGTTGAATATTATCTAATGTAACATTTCCGTCTACTATGACATTCATTACTTCCATTTCGTTCATTATAGGATTGATTGATTCTAGTAACGTTCTCATTGACTTATGCATCTTTCTTCTCCTGATCTTTTTTCAATTTTAACAATTCTTGAACAAAAGAAGTATTGTACTTGTCACCGAAATAATCGTCTGGATTTATTGACTCTGCTTCTGAATATGTGCTATCTGCTAATAAACTTGCAACTTCTGCATCATCTGATAATGCTTGTTCTTGTTTCTCTAGCGGCTCTTGATCTGAACGAACTTTCATGAAGCCGTCACTGATACCTAGTAGAGTTTGAATTTCTGTTTGTATTTGATATGCGCTTGCTGGTAAATTTGTTTCAAATTCAATAACAAATATCTCGTATCCACGAAGTTGTGGAAAGTCATAAGGTACGCTTTGTAGCATCAACTTAGTAGGTGCGCTTACTTTCTGTACATCGTACTTTGCTAAGTGATTCTCAATGCGAGATAAATCATCGCCAGATAATTCCTTTGCTAATTTAATGCGGAAAGTGTATGTATTTTTTGATTCTGTCAAGTATTCTGTAAAGGACTTCATGGGTTAATTCTCCTAATATTATAACTATTTATCTTTATTGTAAAAATCACCAGACTTAATTAATTCCTTGCATCTTTCAAATTCATCATACAAACTAAGTTGTAGATAGACCCTGGCTTCACCAGAATCGTTTCTAACACCATGCACCTGTGTGGCATCCATTAATGTAGGATGAACAGTAGAATACGTGTGTGTGCCTAAATAAAATTCTTCTTGGTGACTTTCAACGCCACACGAATGTCCTGTTATTACTGTCTTATCTGAAAGAATAGCATAATCGTAGTAATCTACACCAGCGCCACCGTCTGATGGTAATATTGGTATCATTATTACGCTCTTTCTTGAAAAATCTATATGTGGGTGGAATTGGAAACCAGGCTTATATACTGTTATTGCAATATTTCCACTTTTTATCTGTTTTACTTCTGGATTGAATAATTTAACAATATCTGATATCTCTGGATAATCTAAATATTCTTTGCCTTCTAGATCATCTACTCTTATTGAACTGAATAATCCTTCTGTGGCATTATCTCTTATTTTAGCATAATCCTGTGCGAAATGTTTCACTGACTCGTAGAATTTTTCTAATATGTCTCTGTCGTATGTTATATCAGTTAATGTAATAAATCTATCTTCGCTCATGTATCTTCTTCCCCTTTGTCCATTGAGGCTAATATGTCTGCTAACATATCTGTGCGATTTCCGATCAATCTACCATCAATTGATTCTGGATCTTCTGGATTGTTTTTATTGATTACATGATCAACTTTTCGGTTATCCATGTTAAGTCGTTCTTTGCGCATCTGCAACTCAATCATTTTTATTTTTTTATCCATCTTTGTTTGCTTTGCGGTTATAGCGGCTGATAACATTTTACTTGCACTATCCAATAATGCTGCTGCATTTCTATCGTCTACATTCTTTGCCAAATCTACTATATCATCAAATGCATTGATTGCCTTTTGTGCATAATCATCCATCTCTCGGTCTATCGCTTCTAAGCCCACCACCATCGGCAATGCGGCATCTACCTTCATAGACATATCCATCGTGGTTGATTGCGTTGCTATTTGTTTCTTGAGTTCTGCTATCACTTCTTCTGATGACGGAACTATCTCATTTTCGTCATCATCAAAATTAAATGATATATCTTCTATAGGCGGTAAATTAAATGTATCGCTTAGTTTCTGTGTCATTTCTTTTTCCTTTGCGCTTTTGTTCGCTTTTTGGGCTTATTGAATATCTCATGCTCGGTAATAACTCGAAAACCTAAACCCTTTGATCTACACCAATGTCTCGCTGCTTCCCATTTTGCGTGATTGACTACTGCGGCTGCTTTTTGTGATTGACTTTTTGCTTCACCTAGTGTCTGTCCCGCTGGTTTTATTTCTACCATCTCTGCGTGTTGCTTACCATTTGCATCTTGGTATACCATCAATAAATCTGGTACATAATTAGAATTTTTTCCAGTAAGTGGGTTTTTGTATGGGATGCGATGTGTTTCAGAACCCCATCCTAATACAGATGGGTGATTATCGCACATTCTGAAAACAACTAGTTCCCAACTTGAACGATACCGAGGTGCACCCTTGCCTAAGTATTTAGCAGGATTTTTAGGTGTGTATAATCCTTGATGGAATTTTGCCATTATTACTGACCTGCTTTGAAGTCACTGATGTTTGCTTCAAATTTTTCTGCTGTATTGTAGAGGCTTTCGGCTTGACCTGATATTTCCTTGGTCGTTAACCATTCACTTCTATTAGTAGATAGATTGAATACACCTACTTTATTAATCTGTCTGCTTTCATCAAATTCTACAGTAGGACCGTGTGGCATAACTAGCTTCCCATGCTTTGCATATATTGCTGATGCTTCATTATATAAAACTGCTTCGTCTGCTGCTTTTGCTTCGTCTGCGCTTAATCCAGGAACATCTGTTATTGTCGCTGGTACAATAGATTCGACTGTTGTTATTGACTCTTGTCTAAGAGAAGATGATGCAACTGGTTCTTTCGCTAGTTCTATGCCATTGGTGGTTGTTTTATAACCCTCGTATGTAAAATCTATACGATATTGCACTGGTGCTGATTCTGAATAATTCAGTGTGTCGGCTTGTATATTAGTAATAATAGGATTATAAATTTCTATAATGTTTTTATCTTCATCAGAAGACGTTCTAATTATCTCTATCTTAGTAATATAATAACGATTATTGGTTAAATTAAAACCCTTACCACTTTCGTCAGAAAGAAAGTTTTCACTAATCGCATCATCTTTCATAATATCATAATTATCAGACATAGGACTTGAATAATAATGATTATTGTATCCAACTAGAAATCTTTCTATCTCTGCATCTCGTGTGTCATAGACGGACATAGATATAGGGGTGTAATCAATTCCAGTTTGAATTGTACGCTTCTTATTATATTGATTTAATGTCTGGGTCTTTATAGAATGTGCCGGCATTTGTATCTCAGATATTCTAGATAATTCAAGAGCATTGATACTGCCAATGTGATATATCTTTACAAGAAACTGAAACTTACTTCTAGGAACAAACAGATTTACAGACGGACCGCGCTGGTCTTGTCTGTAAATCTGTGATGCGTAATTTGTTATCTTACTCATATTTAACTAACTTAATTAAACTGTTGTTGCCGCATTACTGTGTCCGCCATTTGTAGTCAATGTAGCTTGATCATAACGGATAGTCATTTGCACTTGCACAACATCTGATGTTGCATAATTCAAATCACCGAATGTGGTGCTTGGAAGGAAACAACCATCAAGTTCCCATGAATCAATAACTGGTACATCACCAGCACCTTGTGAACCATCTAGTGTTTCAATTTTCATGCTGAATTTATAATTAGTGCCAGCATTTGCACTTTCTTGTGTTGCATAATTTACTTGCTTGTTCATTTGATCACGAATCGCACGTATAACATGGTTATTGGTATCATCACGTAATACTACCGTAACATCTTGCCACATGTGCTTTCCTGCAAGACGAATTTTTGAGTTGTATGTGTCAATAGTGACATCTTCATGATCAACTGATGGTCTTGTTGCACTAATTACATTCTGTGTAACTAATAGCCCTGTTCCTGTTGTGATACCCAAATTAGTGAATGTGACACGAAAGCGATATTGTAATTTTGGCATCAGTGTTTGTACGGTACTTGACCCTACTGGTATACCGAAGTTTGATAAAACAGCCATTTGATTTCTCCTTAGAATTTAAATAGACTATCCTAGTGATAGACTATTATATATATAAATGTATTTATGCTTTTTGCGTTTTTATTTTTCAATAAATATTTTGCAATAAAAAACCCACACGAAGTGGGTTTTTTTAAACATTAAATTTAATATTTGTTAACTTAAATCACCAGTATTGACAATACGAACTGGAATATAAATAAATTCACCAGACTTCGTAGGTTCAATTGCAATATCAACATAAATTTCATTGCGATCAATACGTGCTGTTGTGTTATTGGTAGTATCACATACTACGCTGAAATCATACACACCACGATTAGCTTTAATGTTTGACAAGAAACCATCAAACGTTGACTTGACATCATCGCGAATCGCTTCGTCATTTGGCTCAAACAAATATGGGCGAGAGATAACTGCAAAACGCTCACGCAAATATGCAACTAAACGAGCAACATTAACTCTATCTAATGCACTTGCTGATGCTGCTAATGTCTTCTGACCAAAGATAACAATGCCTTCTGTTGGGAAGTTAACAACTGGATTCAATTTATTCAAATACATTGAATCACGATGTCCTTGTGTCAATGCAACTGCTACGAATTCATTTTCTGAGTTGATATAACCAACGTTAGATGCATTCTGAACAACACCACGAGTCAAGCCCGCTGGTGCAAACCATTGGTAACTAACATTATCACTATATGCATAAGTGTAAAGAACACTATGTGATGCTGGTGCAACTACACTTGCGCCTGATACTGGATCAGTAGTCAATACGCTAGGATAGTAAGTTGCTGCATAAGTATTCTTGGTTACTAAGCCGTTTTCGCCATTCTCTGATGCGCCATTTCCTTGTACCCAAGAGATTGCATCTGTTGGAGTCAATCGGAATGGTGCGTCTGCAACAACAAATGCTGTTTGATTGCGATCAGTGTTTAATGTTGTCATTTCGTCCATCAACTCTGGATAGCCAGGTGCTGCGATTAAACGGAACTGAATAGTTTCTTCACGTAGTGCTGTTCCTGCTGTTCCTGATTGCATTGCCGATGATACAACCTTACGTTGTGCCAAACGACCAAATGATCCAGCACCAGAGAATGCATTACTAGCGAAGTTGCGCCATTTCCATGCAGTTGTCAATGTCGTGTCATACTTACGTACAGTATTCTTTGAACGACACATGTTAACTGCTGATGTTCCTTCTGCATGTAACAATGGGTTAGGACCGCCTGCTAATACGTCTGCTGCTAATACATAAGCGCCTGCTGCTGTGTCTAAATCAGTGATATCACCAAATACTACACCATTAGATGTGCTTTGATCTGTATTGTCTTTAACAACCCATGCTGAACCATTGCTACGATATATAACTGGATAACCAGTTGCGTCAGTGTCAATCCAATAATCACCATCTGCCCCAACTGCGGGTGCTGATGATGTGTAAGTTACATTAGTTGCTTTCTTCCATTTCTGTACACCACCATCTACTGCTACTTCAAAAATAGCCAATTCGTTTACTGCTGCATCAAACCAAATAGTGTTATTTGCTGCTACACCAACTGGTGCAGTTGTTTGCACTTTTGAAACCATGTCAACGAATAAATCAGTAGTTGAATTGTAACGATGAATAGATATGAAACCATCATCTACGTCAAACCAAATATCACCTTCTGTTAATACACGTGCTGTTGCTGCTGTACCATCTTGGAAAGTATCACCAACCACACCCGTAGGTGCTGCTGCTTGTACATACATTGCAGTCTTTGATACAAATGATCCTGCTGCGGTAGTGAATAATGAAATATCATAATCAATGCCTGCGCCTGGAGATGTTGTCTTAATCCATACATCGCTTGCTGCTGGCGAAGATGGTGCTGTGTAATGTGGTGACATTGTTGATGATGCGCCACCAGTTGTCCAACTAGAATCCAATGCAACCCAAGAACCACTCTCACCAATCCAATAATGAACGTGTGTTGATGATACTACTTGTTCGATTGTAACTAGGTATTCACCGTTTACAACGGCTGCTGTTGGTGCTGCGTTGTGTGTTGAAACGATTTCAACACTTGGTGTTACTGCTGTCCAACCACTTGCGGTGTATTCAAAAATACCAAACTTAGATAGTGTTGGATTTACCCAATAAGTGTTTGTCACTGGTAAGCCGACTGGCTCTGCTGTCTTAGGACGAAGTGCCACTAAATCGACATCTGCACGAACAACATATGCTGCTGATGCTTGACCTAAGAATGAATATGCTGCTAATAGACCGTAATCATTAGTTTCATCGCCTTGTTGTACTGTACTTGATACTGTGCGGAAATCTACATTTCCGAAGTATTGAGTTAGTTCACGTTGTGATGTTACTAGGACCGGGCTTCCTGCTACTGCTGATTTGGTATATTTTGCAATACCATCAATTTCTGTGCCAGTTGGGTCAACTTTGTCTTGACCTGTAGCGATAAAAATCATTGGTACTGTGCCAGCGCCTGCTGGTCCGTATACCGACTCGTCTGTTATTTGTACCTGTGTTCCAGGCGATACAAGATTTGCCATTTTTGGAGTTCTCCTTTATTTTATTTTACATGTAATTACTAGTTTATGAATCTATATCATTGTTAGTATTTAGCGTAAGTTAAAGAAAATGCTCTATTACAGCGTTAACATAGTAGTTTAATAGTGTTCTGTCGGAAGACTTCTAATGTTGATGTGTTATACATAGTATGATTAAATTCCCATCCCGCCCAACTAAATTCACTTGGGTGTATATCTGGGAATGCTACTTCCATATGATTACCATGATCGTATATTTGATATTCTTCTTCTGGTGGTGTGGTGTTTGTGGTAACTGCAATGTCCCACCATTTTGGTAAATCATGTCTCCACACAGATGCAGTAGTTCCGCCTAATCGCTTGATTACATCTAACTCGTTAAAGAAGCGACAATCAGAAATAACAATATTATTATCAATTTGTAAAATCTTACGTTCTGCGGCTGCTACCCATATATCTGGATTAAAATGTGTTCGCATAACATCTGTACCGATATACTGCAATGCATATCTAGGTGTAAAATTAGGTATTCCTAATCTATTAGACCACCATGTGTCTACTTTCTCTCTCCAAACCCTACTCTCAGATGTATTACCTTCTAATAGAGTACGATCCCAACTAAAAATATTCGCAACAGCATCTTTCAATACTCCTGCGAAACTAACTCTTTCAAATCCTTCTTCAATCAAAAAACCTGCTGCTGTGTCTTTGCCATGTCCGATCAATCCACAAATACCGATCAATTTATTTTTCATATTACCTTCGTTTATTATGTTATCCTATTACAAACCCTAAACCACTACTTCCGTCATTGAACAACGTCAATTCCGTTTCCAACTTGTCAATTTCTGCTTCTGCTGATGCTTGTAGTTCACCAGAGTTCATTGTAGTACCACCTTGTGGTCCTGCGATCTGTGCGAACTTACCGCGTGCTTGTGCAAGCATTAATTTAGCATGACATAATGCAAAATCCTTAATCCAAGGACCAGCGTATATATCTTTTAATAAAGCCTCTAATGGGCGATGATTGAATACGTGAAGAATACATATATCGTTTGCTTTCATCATTCTATGAAGAATTAATTTACTATCTGACTTACGCCATGTAAACATTATCTCTGCACCAAATAAACGACCCATTGTTTCTCTATTCTGTTGTAAGAAATCAAAACTTGCTAAACCACCACTGCGACTTGAACCTAATAAATAAGTATTCAAGTAATTTGCTTGGAATGGTTCAAAATCGTTTCCAGTTCCCGATGATACACCAGTTGTACGGCGGTATATATCAGTTACTTCGTCTATTTCACTAGGTAATGTATATTCTGCAACATCTTTCAATAATTCTAATGAAACATAACTTTCTTCTACCGAATTTTGTGCACGTTGACGATATTTTTCTACTGCTTTCTTGATTGATAGTTCATAGTGTTCTGGATCTAATTCCACGTCCACCATTTGACCACCTAATCGTAGTTCTATTTCTTTAATTAAATCTGATTGTGCGCTCATAAATATATTCTCCTATTATGTATATTTATGCTTTTTATACAATGATGTCCCACCTTAATCTAAACATCATAGCATCTTCTTCACTCATGATAACCAATCCATTTTCCAACGAATTGCATCCAATTCAGTTTTAAATTTCACCACATTCGTTCCATTGTACATCGCATTATATTCATTTAACGACTTATTAATTTCAAGGCGACCAGTGCATCCTTTGGTTGTCAAGAAATGTTTCCACGATGGGATGCAATTATCAAATATATCACTATCATCAATGTCAACAATCAAATAGTAACTCATTTTACTGCCTATTTGAACACTGCAAGAATAATAGTCTCGTCATTAAAACGACCATTCAATTTTGTATCAGTGGTAGTCAATGATTTGAATGTCTTTAATGCTTTCGGCTTGGTAATCTTCTTAAATTCTGGTAAAACATCGCTCGGCTTTCGTAATGTCTTCTGTGTGCTAACCTCTTCGTTAAAGTTTAATAACGTAGTTCCCTTAACTTTGAAACCATCTGCATCAATTGCTACATATAATCCTAGTTTTCGGTTCTTACAATTAAATACTACGGCTGCTACTGCCCCAATTAATCCACTTGGTGCTACACTCGCAATACCATACGAAGAATCATTTGATTTAAATTTCAATTTAGATACTAACTGATCTGCTGACTTCTGCTTTACTTTACGTGGAGCCTTTGTTGCTTTTTGCTCAACAATAACAATATCACACGCATCAATTATCTTCTTGTGCATTGCGATTATCGCCGCCAACTGCTTTGTATTGAAATGCGAATATGCTTCTGCTAATTGTTCACATGCATCTTGATCTTCTTCGCTTAATTTCTTGAATGCTGCTGGTTTTGGGATTGATGCTGCTTCTAGCAATTCTTCATATACATCACTATAAAAACTTTTAATGATACGAGCGTGATTTGCCTTTGCGTCTGCTACAATCAAAATTGTATGGGGATCAAACTGTGCTACTAACTTAATATCACGAGATACTACAAAATCTTCAATACCATCATCAATCGGTTCACACATTATAGTGGCTGCTTTGCGCATAATATCTTGAATGCTCGGTGCTGCACTAACTGCGACTGCACTAACCTCTTCAATTAACTCTTCATTGCCAACAATGAGTAATCCTTCTGCGATCACATCTGCAATACCACCAGATACAAATTCACTAACTGGTTTTAGTTCAGATGAAGTACCTTTCAGTCCGCGCCACATATCTGCATGATTTTGCTGTAAATCAGGCATACCAGTAGTCAACAGTTTTGCGTAAATTCCAACTTGCACTGGAATATGCGATACTGCTTTTGCTGCTTTGATATCTGATGCGCTATATTCGTTTTGTTTCATGTATTCATACACATAACCACGCAAATCTGCTGTCTTTACATTCTGATAATACAATCGTGCAAACGCTGAACGCTCTTTATGGAATTTATCACCAGACCATGTTTCTGCCGAAGACCAATCAGGATCAGTGAATCCAGTCTTCCGATTAATTTTTGCCCTAGGCTTCTTGCGAGGTACTTTGATGCTAATTGCCATGTTATAATTTCCTTTCGTGTTTGATTTAAATATACTATACACTACTTATAGTTTTTTGTCAAATATTATAGGGGAACGGCTTCATATAAGCGTTTTTGCTTGATATTCCACTTTTCAACGATAGGATTACCATCATCATCTTCATTAACCACGATATATGCAACGCCTTTCTTAACATTAGCATAACGATACCCATAATCAAACGATGATCTCTCTGTTACCCATACTAAATGAGGATATGCATCAAGATACGGGATTTTTGATTCATCTAAGTTCTTAGAAAATTCAAATAAGTTGTCAGTTGTCTTTTCTCTGAAACAACCTAGAATTGAACTGTCTCCCTTGTCAAAATAAACAGATGAATGTGCAAATGCCATAATTATACTCCCTTTGTGTTGTATGTCTCGTCATAGTTGCTTAGAGGAGACATTTAGCGTACTGTAGCGACTGTTTATGCAGTACTACAGTGACAAATATAAACCAGTTTCTTTTTCAATTAAATCTTGCATCATATCACAGTATATTCCATCATGTGATGCAACTTCTGCGATCTTAACACCCCAAATCTTACTAAATGTAATGTCGTATGTATCCATAGAGTTTAAAGCAACCTTAACATGGTTAACTCTCTTACTTCCCATAATGCGAAAAGAAAGATCATTACCGCTAGTGGCTAAATTCTTAGCACCCATCATATACAATGCCTTGTTACCGATTTGATTTTTAATAATAGAAGCAACTTGTGACATAATTTTTCTCTCTTTGATTAATTAACCTACTTAACCATTATAGCAAGATGCCTTACATTTGTCAAGCGTTTTTGAAATCTTTTTGCATAAATACTCTATATATAAGGAGTAATCTATGCCTCGTTTAAGTCTCTATCGTGCGACAAAAACCAATGACTTTAATTTTCATGACAGAACCATCAGAGAACAGTTTGATATCGGTGGTACTGCTATACATGTTCATAAATATCTTGGACCCAAGGAAACTATCCACAGCAAGGACCCAACTGAACCAAATTATGGTTCTGGTCTTGAACTTGATCCCACACTTGGCATTGAAATAAATCCCGAAGGCTTTATTAATGAAACTAAGATACAAGACTTGTTGTTTATGGAAAATCGTGATCGTAAATATGATCCAGACATTTTTGAACTACGAGGTGTATACAACGTAACAGACAATGATTTTGACTTGACACAATTTGGTCTATTCTTAACTAATGACACAATGTTTATCACATTTCACACAAACGATATGGTCGCAAAGGTAGGAAGAAAACTCATGCCGGGCGATGTACTAGAATTACCTCATTTACGAGATGATCTTTTACTAAACCATGACAGAAATGCTATCAATAAATTTTATGTCGTACAAGATGCTAACCGTGGCAGTGAAGGTTACAGTCAAACATGGTATAGTCACATTTGGCGTGTAAAAGTAACACCATTGACCGATACACAAGAGTATGCAGACATACTAGGAACAGCCGATGATCCAAATAGTTTGAAACAAGATTTAAGTTCATATAAAACAGAGATAAATATTTCTAATGCTATTATACAAAGTGCTGAATTGGATGACCCATTAGGAATTCCATTAGTTAGTCATTTGTTCGGTGCTGCACCAACTGCGGTGGAATATGATCATGGTGAAGTATTAGAAAAAGGTGATCAATTCCCACAACTACCAAACGATGGTGAATATTTCATAAGAGAAGACTTCACTCCAAACCGCTTATTCGTATACCGTGGCAGTCGTTGGCAGAGATTGTATGACAATATCACTGATTCTACTTGGTCTGATAAAACATTCAATGCAAGTGGATTTATAGACAATAAAGCAACAACGATTATAGATAATAAAGAGGTGCCTGAAAGACAAGCACTATCAGATGTAATCAAACCAAAGAGTGATTTTTAATTATGGCACAATATTTTTATGACAGACAAATTCGTAGATACATACAACAGTTCATCAGATTGTTTGGTGGCTTTGATGTACAAATGGGAGTTAATGACCAAAAGATGCCCATATACCAAACTGTACCAGTTCGTTATGGTGATACCAATCGTATGGCTGCACATATTACTCGCGAAAATAGTGAAAATGTAATAAACACTGTTCCATTCATATCTTGTTATGTAACTGGACTTGACATGGCGCCTGAACGCAGAATGAATCAGCAACATGTAGATAAAGTACAAGTATATGAAAAGGCAATAGATGAAACAACTGGTGAATACACTGGTGAAGTCGGAAATCGGTACACTGTAGAACGACATATGCCCGTTCCTTATAACCTAACTATGAATTGTGATATATGGTCATCAAATACAGATCAGAAATTGCAATTACTTGAACAAATAATGGTATTGTTCAATCCTACGTTGAATATCCATACTACTGACAATCCCCTTGATTGGTCAAGTCTTGCATATGTTGAAATGAAAAGTTCGCAATGGTCAAGTCGTAGTGTGGGTGCAAGTGTTGACGATATCATTGATGTAAGTACACTTACATTTGAAATGCCGATATTTATTAATCCACCAGCAAAATTAAAGCAGCAAAAATTGATTTATACAGTAATCAATCAATTGTATAATCTAGATGATGTTAACTTAGATGCATTTGATGCAAACGAAGAATTTGATACAACATCACTACAATATGTAACCGTTACTTTAGACGATATGAAAGTTAAATTTGAAGATAATAAGGCATTCTTACTAAATGAATCTGGTACTCAGGTTAATACAGATATTGGTGGATTGCTTGATTGGGCTAAATTCCTAATCCCATTCGGTGAATTGCGAGAAGGTATTAGTCAGATTCGTATGCGAAAATCAAGTGCGCCAAATGATATGGATAATGATATTATTGGCAGACTTACATTTGATGCGAATAATGTAAATGCACTTAATGTAGAAATAGACACTAGTACATTGCCAACAAACACATTGACTGCGGTTAATGGGGTTTTAGACCCATTACAGAATTATCCTGGCGACGGATCGGTTGCTGCTGCGGTTGTTGGTGCTAGATATATTATTACTAATAATATTCCAAACGGACCCGAGTGGGCTGGCTTAACTGCAACCAAAAATGACATTATTGAATATAATGGGACGAACTGGACTGTATCATTTGATAGTAGTGCGATCATCACCCAACAATATGTAGAAAACATCATTTCTGATGACCAATTAGAATGGTCTGATGGTGATTGGATTAATAGTCATGAAGGAATATATAACTCAGGATTCTGGCGCCTTTATATATGATCAAATACGATGGTCATATGTGTTGGCATCAATTGTCCAACCATACTGACGAATCTATGATTCATTCGTGTGATTGGTTAGAATTCATGCTACCGAAGCAACATGCTATCACAGTTGAACTAACTATATTGTCAATTTGTACATTTGACGATCATATTAAACATATACTGAGTGATTATCCTAATATAGAAATAATATACATATATAATAGTACTAGACTTGATCCTAGGTATGTATCACAGGAAATACTAGAGCATTTTATTAAAGTCTTTAATAAGTATGATAAACATATAAATTTTATATATAATGAAGGTATTGAATCTCTAATTAAACACAAAACAATGCCAATCTCTGTATTCAATAGTTTTTTGAGTACATATAAAACGTTTGCATGGCGACCAGAGGATTTTGAAGATTATATAGATGAACATGGACCAGAATATCGTGCATTATGGTCATCACTAAATGAATATCATAAAGATTTTACATGGAATGACTTTGTGTGTATTGTAACCAACAATTTAAAACCCGAAAATCAATGTACAATGAATATAGAACGTGTATTGGAAGGATGCAAAGATTTCAAAGATTAAGGAATAACATTATGATCAAATACGATGCACACATGTGTCATCATGAGTTAACAAACCAAATTGATGAAACAAATAGTGACAGTAGACGCAATATGCATTCATGTGATTGGTTGGAAGATGTGTTACCTAACCAAATCGCTATAACAATTGAACTTACGCTATTATCTATTGACAGATTTGATGATCATATTGAACATATACTCAGTGATTACCCTAACATAAAGAAAATACACATATATAACAGTACTAGACTTGATCCTAGATATTCTTGTCAATCTACTATTGATAACTTTATTAAAAGTCTGCAAAAATATAATAATCACATTGATATCATATACAATGACGGGATAGATTCATTGATTAGACATGAAGAGATGTCTGCATCAGTATTTGACGCATTATTGCTTGAATATAATTCATTTATGTGGAGTGTCAACGAATACCCTTGTTATATTGATAAAGATAATGCATATTACAGATCATTGTGGTTATCCATAAATGTATATCATCAAGAGTTCACATGGGGTGATTTTATTAAAATTATAGACGATAATTTATCACTATATAAATATTACACATATTAAGGAATTAAATAATGGATAAGTTAAATGCAAGTGGGTGTATATTTTTAAGTATAGATACTGGTAGAGTATTACTGCAACAACGTAGTGAGAAATCTAGTCATCCACGTACTTGGGGTTTTTTCGGGGGGAAGGGCGAGAAAGGTGAGCGTCCGTTAGAAACATTACTTCGTGAACTTGAAGAAGAGGTTGGAATGTTGCCCGATGTTGAAAAAATATACCCACTGAATAAATTTATATCACCAGATAAAAGATTTGAATATAATACATTCGCGGTTGCGGTGTTTGAAGAATTTATTCCACAACTTAATAACGAAAGTGATGGTTTTTGTTGGGTTAAGATAGGTAACTGGCCTCGTCCATTACATCCTGGAACTAAAGCACAATTATATAACAAAGAGATTGTAAAGAAAATTAGAACCATACACGAAACTAGTTCAATGAATGGTTCTAATTGGTTAGATACGCTTTAATCTGCGCTAATGCGTTTTTTCATACTTGCGATGAATTGCTCACGCAACCATTCAAAATCATTGATTTTTTGTAGCATTTCTACGTCATCTTTATGTTCAATGCCATACGCCTTTCCTTCTACTGCGCCTTTAACGCAATATCTTCCAAAACGTTGACCATTATCCACTGTGCACCAGATTTCTAAACGACTACTCGCTTCATTATTGATTCTGTCATTTGCACCAACATTTGATGCCAATTTTACACATTCACGAAACGCTGAACGCCATGTTCTGAACGGATCTTTGTTAAACATTGTAACATTAGATATATTAGACACTGGTTGATAGAATGATACACCTTGTGAGAAATCAGGCAATACATGTCCCATCTCTAGTAGTTGTTCACGTGGGAATAACTTAACTGCACCATAACCATACTCTAAATCGTTTATAGGATTACGCGCTGACCAAACATATGTCGTATTCTGACGTTTGTTCATTGGTGGTATATAATCAAATTTGAAATTTGGCACTATCTCTGCATCTGCATCAACAATATAAATCATTTCAGTTTTGCATATAGATGCTGCTTGTCTGTGTGCATTCGCAATGCCTTCTACATTTTTTATATGTTTAGCATCTGGGAATAACTGTTTTAATTTCTGATAATTAGAATCTGCTTCTGCTTCATGGAAACTAATCATAACTACTTCAAAATCAGCATTATGGTATGAACAAATAATTTTATTGTCCAAAACACCATGTGCTACTCCAGACGTAGGTACTAATTTTACATCACCCCATGAAGTATCACGACCTGTTCGTCTTATTACTCTAGGGAAAGAGTGAATAAAGTTGTGTCCGATATCACTTGGTTTATAGTGCCATGGGAAGTCTGGATTAAGGTTTTGTGTATCATCTACTACCCAAACCATATCACTAGTTTGTTCATATTCACGCGCTATTAGTAATAATGCGTCAACATCATTACTACTAGGTGCTACATGAACTGGATATGATTGGAATACGTGCTTTTTTAATCTGTCCCAAGGCGAAATAACTGTTTGACCTTTAAAATCAAACAATGTTGATTGTGTTATATTAATCATTGCAATTGCCTTTTATTGTAAATGCGGTTGTACCAACATGACTTATTTGCATACTAGTATCATTGTCAACCCACACTTCGTAACCATTCTCGGCTGCTTTTTTACAGAAGAACATATCTTCGCCTATTAGACTCGTATAATCATTATTCCATTCTACCCCGAAGTGAGGTTTTTGTATCTTTTCGTATACCGATCTTTTTACTAACATTGCACCCATTCCGACAGCATCTACGGTTTCTATGCCCGTTTGACTGAATACTCTCTTATCTAAATCACCAAATGTCTTAAATGCGACTGGGCGATGTGGTGGTACACGTGTGCTATAATTACACGCCATAATATCTTTATCATGCGACATTAGTGCTTCAATAATAACTGTAGGGAATATCATATCGCTGTCAAGCCATAAAATATGTGTACAATCTGTATCTAATGCAGTATTAACAAGTTCTTGTCGTTGCATTGCAACTTCGCTTCCTATATTCATATGAATCGTAATTGACTTATTATCTCGCCCGCATTTATTAGTTAACATAGCAAGACTATGTGTAAATGCGGAAGTGACTAAATCACGAACTGGAATACAAATTGCTACTTTTGCGTTAAGATTTTCTTTGTAGTAAAATTTGGGTATACTTACCATAGTTGTTAGATCATACCAGCATCAAGTTCGGCTTCAACAGTCTTGAATTCTTCATTCAAAGTCTTTGCCAATGTTGCTGTTGTCTTTACACATGCAGCAAATGCGTTATCATTTAATGATACCATATAATTCATATGCTCTGGTTGTACTTTACCGATAGTAAGGATATCAATTGCTGCTAATTTAGCAAGACGTTGAATCCAATATTCCTCTTCGGAATCTTCAATGTTTTCAAGTAATGCAGTAACATCGTGCTTTGCAGAAAAATCATCATATACCGCTTGCAATACTACTTGATCAGGATGACCACTTTGCGTTGCTGCTGATAATTCTACTGTCAATGCCTGTGCTTGACGTGCTGGGGTAGGGTGTGATCCTAATAGAAATGTTTCCACTTCAAATCTGGTGCGGATGCCTGTACTCATAGTTGTTTTCTCCATGTTGAGTTTACAAAATTTTAGTAAATTTATGTGTGATAAGTAGCATGAGGACTATTAATCCTCATGCTGATGCTAGATGGTTACGGTGACGTACCACCCGCATTAGGGTTCTGCCAACCACCGAAGGTTGCTGACAATGATATATTTGATGTTACACTTGGCGAAATAAATGCACCTAGTTGTGACAATGATACTGTTCCAGATAATCCGAAATAGTTACGTACTGTGCCCATTGTAATGGTTACACCTGTTGCTGGTAATGCCATGAGTTATTCTCCTTTTTTTTGCTGATAACTAGTATCTGCTTTATATATTTATCTTTATATAATATAGTTTAACATAGTTTTAATACTATGTCAATAACCATATTATCCTTTCTTTAATATATTTATCTCTTCTTGTAGTGAGTTTATTTGTAATTGTTGCTCTTTAACTGCTTCAATTAATAATCCAACCATGTTGCCATATGCTACTGACTTCAATCCTTCGTCATTTGTATGAACTACTTCTGGGAACACTGATTCAACTTCTTGTGCAATAACACCAGTACTTTGTCTATTGTCCTTCTCAAACATAACACCTCTGAGATTATTAACAGTGTCTACTGCGTTAGTGATTGTTTCCACATTATGCTTAAATCTAATATCGGAATATGCAGTCACATCGCCCGATGCCACAATACTTCCAGTAACCGTTAAACCATTGGCACAATGCCACAAACCAGCGTCAGTACTATATGCCGACCAGCCATTAGCAGAGTTTAAAAACCCAATGTTGTTAGAATTACAGTGTATTGCCCTATTACCGTGATCGGTGTCGACCATGAATATATAAGAAGAAGTACCTGCTCCTACCGTCAAGTTTCCTGAAATACTATCAGCCGTATCACTTCTTAAATACTGTGAACCTTGTAAACCATCAAGTAAGTCAGCATCTAAGCCTGAACCTGAACCATCTACTGTTTTAACTGCTGTCAATATCTGTGCTGCTGATTGGTCTGCTGTAGCACCGTTCTCTACGTTTAATAGAGTTCTTGCTCCTGCTGCTGTGTAACTTCTACCAAAAGTATCAGTTCCGTTTGTTCCAGTGAACAGACCCATTCCACTAGATGTACCACTAGTACTAAACGTACCTGTGCCGTTATAGAAGTTAGCGTATATGTAACCACTGGCACTTCTCTCTACGATGGTACTATTAGATTGAGCCTGACTAGGTAACGCACCTCCTAAAGTACCAGCATTGATACCTCCTGTGCCATTTATGTCAACAGTCTTAATAGCAGCAAGTATCTGTGACGCAGATTGATCTGCGGTTGCACCAGTTTCAATGCCGTTTAACTTGCTGTGATCTGCTGAAGTAAAGTTAATCTGCGAAAGACCACCATCACCTACAGAATAAGTCGTATCAGTAAATACTGCTCCCGCTGGTACATTAGTCAATACCTGACTATCATCTACCTTGCCATTTAACGATGTTTGCAATCCTGTGATAAACGAGATAGGGTGACTTGAAGGGTGAACATAATTGTTGGCACTCGTTGCGATGCCATCTAACTTAGTATTATCTGCTGTAGTGAAGTTTACTTGAGTTAAACCACCATTACCTACTGAGTAGGTAGTGTCAGTGAATAAAGCGCCAGATGGTACATTAGTCAATACTTGACTGTCGTCTACTTTGGCATTTAATGCTGTTTGCAATCCCGTGATAAACGAGATAGCGTGACTTGACGGGTGAACATAATTATTGGCACTCGTTGCGATGCCATCTAACTTAGTATTATCTGCTGTAGTGAAGTTCTTTTCAGTTAAACCACCATCACCTACCAAATAAGTCGTATCAGTGTCTGCTGCCAATGCCGAAGACAACGCTGCATCTGCTTTACTAGTTGCATCTAAACTTGCAGTTGCAATTGCATCTGCTTCTGCGGTGTCTGCATATGATTGGTACGCTGTTGTAATTGCTGTTTCACGACCATCTGTGTATGCGTTCGCATTAGATTCTGCTGTGTTTGCCTTGGTAGTCGCATCTAAACTTGCAGTTGCAATTGCATCTGCTTCTGCGGTATCTGCATATGATTGGTACGCTGTTGTAATTGCTGTCTCACGACCATCTGTGTATGCGTTCGCATTAGATTCTGCTGTGTTTGCTTTAGTGGTCGCATCCAATGCTGCTGTTGCAATTGCATCTGCTTCTGCTGTATCTGTATATGATTGGTACGCTGTTGTTATTGCTGTTTCACGACCATCTGTATACGAGTTTGATGCATTGATTGCGTTTGCGTGTGATGCATCTACATATGCTTTATGTGTTGCATGATTAGCATTTGTTATAGGACCGTTGATATCAATATCATTTGCAATGAAGCAATCTGCTTCCATTTTTCCTAATACAAAACTTGCATCTCCCGTGTTAATATCACCATTTGGTTCTGGATCATATTCACTAAACACTTTCCATGTCAATGCACTTGCATCATAAAATACACCAACGTGGGTGTATCCTGGTGCAGATGTGCCCGTGTTAATGTTACTAAAAATACCAGTGTCAATTGCTAATGGAGCGGCAGTACCGCTCCATACGTCACCTAACGTGTGCCCAGTGGTAGCAGAGAACTTAATTGTAATGTTATTGTCCAGTGCTTGATCTGTTCCGTCGATCGTAATACCCGTTGCTACTGTTGTTACAAAGTTATCCTTTGACCATTCAAATGTATCTGGAGTACCATTGGCATCTATTCGTACGTAATAAGTGACTGAGGTAGTACCTTCAAAGTACCCCCCAAGAAAACCATCGTCTAATCCAGCACCAGTGAATATAGTGTTTGCTGCACCAATTGCATCACCTTGATTCAAGTAAATAAAACTATCA
>Ga0209279_10000288_pt1 | contig 34339 bp, 28 predicted proteins | sample CoawatmetaG00DNA_3_FD_187508 | JGI IMG/M metagenome (GOLD analysis project Ga0209279, IMG submission 187508) | Marine microbial communities from the West Antarctic Peninsula - Coastal water metaG006-DNA (SPAdes) (version 2) | ecosystem: Environmental > Aquatic > Marine > Coastal ...
AACCGAAATTATAATATTGGGCTTTTTCTTGGCCAACCCAGCCATGGGCAAATACTATTACCGGATAACCTTTAACGGGCATAGGGGTCGATGGAATGTCTAGACGGGCATAGACATTCCTCAGGTCTGATTGATAGCTAACCATATAACTGGCAAATGGCGCGGTACCATCAGCTGAGTAGTGGCGAGCATATTCGCTAAACCCGTCATTTCCACCCAGCTGTTTAATCAGACTGGGGCTAGACTGGTATGCTCGGCTTCTAAGTGCGGCAATACTGAGGCTGTCTAGGGAGCTTATACAGCTGACAGCGGTAGTGGCACATAGAGCATAGCTATTGGCACTGATAACTCCTGTTAACAGAGGGGCCAAAAGGAACAGCAAGGAAAAAAAGGGACGTGACATAGGGCTCAGTCTTTCCAATATGGGATTATAGGTTTGGGATTAGATTAAGCGTAATCAAGTCTTTCTAAGTTTTTAGCAACAATAAAACGCTATGCCCAAACAGGAATCTCTACCTAATGCCTCTTAAACGTTTAGTGACAAGTGCAGCACCTTCAGACAACGACTTTAATTTTGCAAAAGCAATGTCGGGATCTACCGCACCAAAACCAGCAAAGGTGCCAAACCCACAATCCGAACCGGCTATGACTCTGTCTGAGCCAACTATATCGACAAATTTCTCAATCCGTTCTGCAACTAACTCAGGGTGTTCGATAAAATTGGTCGTGGTATCTACCACGCCAGGCACGAGTATTTTATTGTCCGGTATTTCACTCTTACGATCGCGGAAAACTGTCCATTCATGAGCATGACGAGGATTAGATGTTTCAAAAAGAATATGCTGAGCCTTGGTCTTCATTAAGGTCCCAAACACTTTATTCATATCAATATCACAGCAGTGGGGGCCTTCATAATTACCCCAGCAGATATGAATTCTGACATATTCTTCAGGTATATTCTTAAGCGCGTGGTTGAGCGCTTCTACGTGTGACTCAGCAATTTTTACAAACTCTGCATCTGACAAATGGCTAAATAACATATGCCTTGAAAGTGCCAAGTCGGGGCAATCCAGCTGTAGGTCCAATCCTGAGGCTACAATAGTCTCATATTCATCTCGCATCGCATCGGCAAGCGCTGCTAAATAAGCTTCTCTAGTAGGGTAATAGTCATTTTGTAAGAATAGCGAGATAACCCCGGGTGAAGCGGCATTCATAAAGCCCCTATTAATACCGTTGGCAGCCATTGCGGCTTTTAGATTGGCTATGTCTTTTTGCAGCTCTCCCTGACCTTTTGACTTCACTTCACCCGTGCACATGGGCCGAGCATACTGTGGCGTCCCGCCATCGTTTGCCAGTCTTTGAAGAAAACCTGGGAACAGCTTTAAATCTTCTGGAGGGTTGCGAGGGCTATCACCTGAAAAGCCGGTATATCGGTCTTTCACATAGGTGGCATAGGAGATTTTAGATGTCTCACCATCGCTAACAATATCAATACCTGCCTGTTTTTGTTTCGCTGCAGTCTCGAGAACACTGGAAGTCATACAGTCGTCGAATTGTTGCTGATCATATGGCTGTTCATTTTCTCTAGCAAATATGTAGTCAACGACTTCTTGAGTTCTAGGGAGCGAACCTACGTGGCTGGTTAGTATTTTACTCATGTCTAATTTCTCAGATTAATTGGTTAAATAAATATAAGCCGGCAATAGAGCCGACAAAAAATAGTAGTAACCAGTAAGTTTGTTTATCGATTCGGCCGGGGACTAAATACCAGCCACCGTCTTTTTCGGGAAGGTTATTGTCAGCAAAATATTTTTTCTGACCCTCGACACTGTATCTGGAGTATTCAGTTTGACGACCATCAATAATGAGACTGGCAGTAATCGAAACGGTTATATTGACAATGCCGCCGATTGCACAGTACCAGGGCCAGGCGATATCAGTGCTTGTCGCGACCCAAAAGAGCACCCCAAAGCCAGCAACTACGCCGGTTAATAGACCCCTCTCAGTAGTGTGCTTAGAGAAAAAGCCCAAACCAAACATAGCCAGTTTGGCGCCGACAAAATAAGACCCAAGTTTGCTTAGCGTCTCTAGAACAGATCCATTACTTTTCGTATACATAAAGGCCGGAATGATGATGGCTAATGCCCAGAAAACGGTGAATAGCCGCGACGCCAAAAGGTAGTGTTCTTGACTAGCGTTAGGTTTGGCATATTTCTGATAAAAATCGATGGTGGTGACTGTAGACATAGAATTAAATGCGGAGTCAAGACTCGACATAGAGGCTGCTATTACTGCGGCGGCAATAATACCCATCAGTCCAGGAATGGCCAGAGAGGAGGCAAATTCTAGAATGATTGTATTGCCATTGTCGAACTCGCGAGCGCCGTAATAGCTGTAAAACAGTATGCCAAGTAGGAAAAATAGGAAATATATAAAGATGGCAAAATAGCCCATCATTAAAAATGATTTTTTGGCATCGCCGATATTCTTGGATGCCAGGGTGCGCTGCACCATCATCTGGTTAGCGCCATATACGGTGATATGAAATAGGGTCATGGCAATGACACCAGTCCATACAGTGCTGACCTCGGTTATATCGAAACTAAAGTTCAGGGGGTTGGTTTTACCCTGAGACTTTAATAGCTCCAGCGTTTCCCCTAGGGGTAGGTTGAGGTTATTGATTAGCGATACAGTGATAATTAGCGCACCGACCAATAATATAAATGCCTGAATAACGTCTGTCCAAATCACAGCCGCCAATCCACCCATGATGGTGTAAACCAGCGCAATAAGGGTGATGATGATAATGGCGTAAACCACCGGCATTCCGGTAATAAACTCAAGCACCAGTGCTGTGGCATAGAGAATGGCTGCCGACGTCAGACATTGGGATATTAGGAAAATAATAGAGATAACACTGCGGGTCGTGGGGCCAAAACGTTTTTCAAGATATTCGTATATCGAGGCACAGCCACTATTGAAGAAAAACGGTAAGAAAAATGCAATAACAACGAAAATAACGATAGGGTAATTGAGGTGAATGGCAATAACGCTCAACCCCTCAGTGTAGGACCAGGCAGGTCCACCAAGAAAGGATAGGGCGCTTACATAGGTGGCAACAACTGAAATACCAATCGCCCACCAAGGAATATTTCGCTGGCCGACAAAAAAGTCATTTGCAGTAGTGACTTTTTTACTGAGTACAAATCCAAGGATTATGTTTGCGCACAGATAAGTTCCCAAGACCAGCCAATTTATAAAACCAAATGATTGTAGTTCCATATCGTTTCTTCTTTTTTAGGTGCGTTTATCCCGTGATGCTCAACCTGGCGCGATATATTTGAACCAAGATAGACAGCTCATCAAAAACAGTCCATTCCTCGACGATTAGGCCATCGATTATTCTGTATTGGCTCTCCCCTAAAATTAGCAGGGGAGTTCCGGTTGGCTCACCATAGAGACCAGGCCCGCCATGATTCCCCTTTATAGTCCAACGAACAGCGACATCAGTGCCGCCGCTGGCGTTTGGAATAGAGCAGCTATAATCGTAAGAGAATTTTAATTGGGTGACAGTGCCTATTATTTGAGCATAAAAGGCGGCGATTTTTTCATGGCCTGTTAATACTTGGTTTCTTGAACAATGTAATAAGGCGTCTTCTGAGTAGCTTTGGAACACATCACCCAGCAATCTAGCGTTCCAGACATTCTGTAGTAGGGCGGCGACGAAGCCTTCGGGATCATTGGAACTGGATCCCAAAAATGGCTGACGTTCGTGAGTGACGCTTGTGTCTACTCGCTGCAGTTCTGACTCATTCCAATCCTTTAACCGCTGCTGTATAGGTGCAGTGGCTTTTTCCATGGCTACCTGATGAACATCGAAACCGAGCTCTTCGGCAAGGGCATAATTGTCGCGGACCAACCATTCTTCGATGATTATATTATCCTTGACGATACAGTGCGCGATCACCAAAAAGGTTGTCTTTTTATTGGATGGAGGGCCCATATCGCTGGCGCCGAGGTTGGTCATCGACGTTTTGATCAAGTGGGAAGTATGATACCCGTCAATGTCGTTACCACCCCAGATCACATTTTCGGCTCCCAGGGTTCTATCGGGAAAACTGGCTAAGGTGGTTAGCGTATTTTGGGTAACTTCTTCGGCGCCAACCGTAATGCCGGCCATTGTATAGACAGGGCAGTCACTGGAATAATAATCGTAGCAGAGGCCTATTTGCTTACCTTCCCAAATTCGGTAGGTAATTCGTAGGATATAGTCAACGATATCGGTAAATTCGGGGTCAAAACCTGCCATAGCGGGAGATGTTGCTTCGCTTTTACGTGGGGCGCTATCATAGTGATTTTGCATTCTATCCATGGTCATTCATCTCTAAAATTATTGCTTACGCGAAACCGCGTTTTCAGCTACACCGTTTATTCAGTTAAACCATCTTTTTAACTAGACTGTTTTTTAGCGAACTGTATTTTAACTAAAGAGCGCAGCACTGGGGTTATCCCCGCCTCGCACTACGACTATGTCGGCAGTTTCACTGCCCTCATTAGCAAAGGATCTAGGTAGCCCAATGGGGCAGGTAAATAAATCACCAGTATCGAGAGTAAAGCTGCCACTGTCTGTGGTGACCACAAGGCTACCACGATGGACAAATATAACCTCGTGCTCCTGCCGTTTGTGCTTAGGGATGGACGCACCAGGATCAAGTATCAGTCGTCGCAGTTGAAAGTTGTGTGGCCGACTAATCTTGCCTGCGGGCATACACTCTGAGTCAGTTTGGTCGCCAATAACAGAAAATTCCTGGGCACCATGGTCATCGCTAAGGCCTCCTGTATTCTCAGTTACAAACTCAGCATTGCGACAGACGTTCTCACTCATATCTTCTAGTGTTAATCTACTGAAAGCCTCTAGCTCTTCACCAGAGATAGGGACATATAAGGGTTGATCGTCTGGAATAGGCTGGCCTGCATGGGTATCTATAAGACGCCCATCCTTTAGTAACACTAAGCCATACTGTTTTGCTTCTTCGAAAACATAGGGTGCCCAAGTGACGTGACCTGGGGTGCCGTCTGGAAGATGACCTAAGACACTGAGCAGAAAACCATTATCGTCACCCACATTTTCAAAGCCGCGAAATAACTGAGTGGGAATAGATATTGTATCTCCGCTATTTAAAACGGTTTCACCATCGCTACCATCCTCGCCCCAGGTAAACTTCCACTGCCCCTGATGGACGACAAACACTTCATCTGTATCATGACTATGATGAGAGTTTTTGCAGCCTTTTGGCTGACGCGCAGCGCCCACATCAAAGCCATGTGGCGTATTGATATGCACTACCTGCTCTGGATTTTCTGCTACGCCAGCACCAATCAGACAATAATTTTCTTTCTGGTCGCTTCCTGGGGTTCGAGCATCGATAAAAGCCGTCTTACAGGGAACAATCTCATTGCGTCGCAGAATGAAAGGTTTGAGGTCGTCAGTATCAGAGATTAAGGCCATGAGGATATTTATACAGTCAGTATCGCGGTGAGTAGCAGACGATAGTATTTTACTTCGAATGCAAAATCAACATCCGCTCCGTTATATGTCCAGTTTACAGAGGCTAGAGCGGCGATTTGTGTCCTTATTAACCGGAAGACCCGCTATTTTCGGTTTTAACAGATCGACATTGAATTTTGGGGCAGAATTCGAGCTGGTCTAGTCTAGAGATTCATCTTGAATAAGCAAAATACGTCGGAAAAATGCGATATCGCGGGTAATAGCTAACTCTAAGTTGTCCCCCGTGAAGAGGTGATTTGCGCTCAGGTAGCAATACAGTTTGGCGGTATTACCTAACTGCTTAAGTTGACTGGCGATCATTACAGATCCTTCAAAGGAAGTGGTTGGGTCATCCTTGGCATGATGAATATTTAACGGGCTATTTATCGGGCTATAGATCCTACTATAGACCGGCTCAAATGGGCTGGCCGCCTCCACTTCAATATATTGCGGACTCATTTTAGCCACTGTCGAGACAGAGGCCGACCAGATGCTGGCGCCTTTAAGTTGGTCACCGAGGGCTGCAGCTGCATACAGTGTGACCTCTGCTCCCATGGAGTGGCCGAGCATAAACAAATGATCCATATTGGCGCGGGCATCGCTCTTGAGCGCCTCTATGAGGCCAAGGACGTCGCGGACATACCAGCGTGGCGAGCTTTCCTGTAAGGTGAATTCAGCGCCAGAGGAGTCATTGTGGCCGCGATAATCGGGTACAACCACTAAAAATCCTTGGCGCGCCAATGCTTGAGGAACCTGACGATAATAGTCACCGGGCCGATCACTGACGCCGTCTAGTGAGCGCCTACCGTTGTTATGGGGCTCAGAGTGAAAGCCGTGATTAAAGATGATCACGGGCCAGCCCGATGCCGGCATTCCATCGTTGGGTTGTAGTAAAAGGGTATATTGAATTAGCCCATCTACAGTGAATTTACCCACCTCAGCCGAGAGACCCTCCAAGGGTTTTGCTAAGGGATTTTTTGTCAACGAGATAAAGCCAGTATCGATTTCTGGAGGCCGCGCTTGGGGCTCCACTAGTGCGGGGGTATGAGCCCAGAATCCAACCATTAAAAGGATAAAGCAGAACGCTACGATTTTAGCTTTGGCCATGAAAATTCTACTCCAAGTTTACAAAGGCGATACTTTGTAGTGCCGGATAGTTCCGGATAGTACTGAATAGTATGGCTGAGTGCTGGAGCCGCGAATTATGGTCAAATCCGAGCAATAACTTAACTATAAGTTGCATTCGAAGTATAGTTAAGTTGCTTGAACGGCTTCCCTGTACTTCAGAGGGAGTGAGCGAGAAAGATGCAGGCTGAATAATTCCCTCCGTCCAACCCAGGCCAAATTAGACGCCAATCAATGGTCTAAAAATTCGCCCGGGCAGATGTCACCAAGTTTTTAGCACCCTGCTTTATAAAGCTATGGTCTGAAGACATTAAGAAAAGTGTGACTCCTCGACTGCGCCAAAATTCGATATGGTCAATGTTAGGCACAAAGATACCCAGTCTCTTATTATTGGCCTTAGCGGCAATACAGATTTTTTCAGCCGCTTCAACGACCACCTTGTCAGTTGCAGCCGTGGCGCCAAGAGCAACGGTTAAGTCCATCATGCCGATAAACAGGCAATCAATGCCTTCTTGAGCCGCTATCGCGTCAATATGATCCACAGCAGCAATATCTTCAATTTGGGCTATTACCGTAGTCTCTGACTGATTGAGGCTGATATTGTCAGTAACACTGGCTGCGCCATAACCCGCTGAGCGAGTAGAACCTGCGTATCCCCGTCCTGTCCTTCCGTACCTAGCCGCATTCACACAGGCCAAGGCTTTTTCAGGCGAATCAACATGTGGAATCACCACACCCGTAGCGCCACAATCAAGTGCATTGAGTATTTGATCGGCTGATGACGAGGCTACCCTAACCAATGCGGGTTTCCGCTCTGCGCGAAAAGCCAGCAAACAGCTGTCTATATCGCGACGATCGAATGGGGAGTGTTCGGCATCGAAGCAAGCAACATCTAAATCTGTACTGGCCAATACTTCTGCAACCATCATTGATGGGGTCTTTACAAAGGTGCCGATCAGGCATTCCCCGGATAACAGTTTCTGTCGAAAATTATTGTGTGGATTAAAAGCAGCCATAATGATTACTTCTTATAAGATAAAGTTACGAATTGAGCCACTTTTCTAGGGCTTGGTTAACCTGTTCAGGGGCATCGAGAGTGCTGAGATGCCCAGCCTCATCAATAATGTCCAATCTGGCATGTTTTACTTCTAGAGCCATATCGCGGTGGAGCCTTTCATTGCACAGTGCATCATGGACACCACAGAGAATAAGCGTGGGGCAGCGAATATCTTTTAGCGTGCTCCAGCTATCAGCTCGACTGGCTAAAGCGCGCCATTGGTTCATGAATTCATCGGCACCAACATCCAAGGCCATTTCCATCACTAAAGGCTCGAGCTTTAGTTGCTGTTCTGAGTCAAAAGCATATTTTGGCATCAGTTGCTGACTCACCAAGGTCATCAAACTTTCAACACCGCCCTGAGCAATGTTATTGATCTGCTGATGACGGACAGGCACATTATCTGGCAATTCATCCCGCGGATTGGTGTCTAGAAAAGCGATTCGCTTAATTCGCTGAGGTGCCTGCCTAAACATTTCAAAGGCCACAATACCGCCCATTGAAAGTCCTGCTAAGGCAAACTCGGCTGGCGCTTCGCTGAGTACCTTGGCCGCCATAGCCTCAATTGAATCACAGTTAGAAAAGTTGGCGACTATCACCTCTCTATGTCCTTTAAAAAAAGCGATTTGCGGCTCAAAAAGCCGGTCGGTACAAAGTGACCCAGGTAAAAATATTAGCGGTAAAGGTGCTAACGGTAACGGCATTAACGGCGCTCCAATCAAAATTATATTGCCCGACTATTAGTCAAGCTGCGCTGTTGCGCCATGTCTGATGCTACCGGAGAAAAGACGTTTCTCGGCAGGCAGTTCGGGCACTTCAATACGCTCCATCAGCATATCCACAGCCGCTTCCACCATGCGTTCTAAAGGCTGTTGAACCGTTGTTAAATCATAATTGAGCCAGGCAGCGGCATCGACACCATCAAAGCCAACCACCGAGATATCTTTTGGGATTTTCGCCTTGTACTCGATACGCAGTGTATCTAGACAGCCAAGGGCCATAATGTCGTTAGTGCAAACGAAGGCATCTGGTTTGGGGTTAGCCGAGTCCATAACACCACGCGTTAAGCTGCAGGCCCGCTCATAACTATAATCACCTTCCAGTTCGACCAAATCGACAGGCAGTCCCTTGAGCTGCGCCACTGCACCCTTAGTTCTTGCCGTACTCACTGACGAATCTACTGGGCCGCTCATCACCACAAACGACTTACGCCCATTGTTGAGCAGCCCTTCGACCAGGGCCCGCTCGCCCTCATAATGATCACAGCAAACAGAGGAAACAGTATTTTGCGGGTAGAGGCGGTTATAAAAAACCAAGGGAATGTTGCGGTCTTGACAGGCACTTATCTGAGTATTGGTGAACTGAGCCGCGGCAATAATGCCATCCACCTGATACTGCCAGACTTTTTCTAAGACTTTGTCGACATCGCTCTCTTTATCAAGCGTAAACAACAGAATGTGAATGTCTTTCTCATCGAATTTTCGATTTAACTCAGACAGAATCTGAGGATAATTCAGATTGGTAAGCTGAGTAATCAATACGCCAACAATGTTTGATCGACCAGATATTAAGCCACGGGCAATGGCATTGACCGTATAACCTAAGGCTTTGGCTGCGCTCTCCACCTTTGCTCGGGTTTTCGCGGATACGCTCGCGCCCGGCTTGAAGCAGCGTGAGACTGCTGATTGGGATACCCCGGCAACTCGTGCCACATCATAAGACGTCGCTCGTTTGCCTTCGAAATGAATATTTTTTGACTTCACGTCTAGTGCTCTTTTTTTCATACCTTTAACTGAGACCCCTGTCGGCAGATGATAAAAAAATCAGATGTAATGCATTCAATAAACGTCGGCATACTAACACATTGCTCGCTATTCGGCGGCACAGAGGGCGCTGGATCGAGCGGTTCGGTCGCTGTCTTACATGGCGCTTAGGGCCGATAAATCCGGTCTGTACTTGTCGACTGTGAGTAGTGTTTTGGCCTTAATCAGTAAACTTTGAGTTGCGTCTAGTAGTTCCAGCAGTAGGTTCAGCAGTAGGTTCAGTAGCTCAACTAGGAAACCTTAGCGAAGTAGCCGGCGCTCAACTCTACAGGGAGCCTTAGCGCTTCATAAATTCGCGTTATAAAAAGTTTGACTTTAATTTTGCATTCGGAGTACATTGCTATCTTAATGATTAGTTTGTCTGTTGGAAACCCTTAAATGAACAATGCCGTATCAAGCAACAAACTTACTATCACAAGTCTCTTTGAATCACTTCAGGATCCTCACAAAGCACAGGCTGCGCTGGCGCAACAGGTTGGTGATCATTTTGCCTGGCACGGTCCTAAGCCTTTTAAATCTTGCTCTAGTAGTGAAGACTGGTACTCGACTTTTTGGCTGCCCTTTATTGATGCCTTTGCGGGGCTATCCCGAGAAACGCATATGCTGTTTGGTGGCATAAGTCAGGGCAAGGCGGACAATAGCCCTGACGGCCAGTCATGGGTTGGTGCGACTGGGTATTACGAGGGTGTGTTTTCAAAACCCTGGCTAGGCTTTGAGCCTACCCATCAGCTGATCAAGATGAGATGGGGAGAATTTTTCCGCTTTGAGGATGGCAAAATTGTCGAAATGTACACGCTGTTCGATATCATTGACTTTCTCCAGCAAATCGACAAAAACCCGCTACCCCCCAGCCATGGCGCAGATTTTGTGTACCCTAGTCCGGCAGGGATAAATGGGGTTCTAGTTGGCGAGGCGGATGCGACTGAAACCGCTGAGTCGATGCGATTGATACGAGAGTTTCTTTTTGAAGGGCTGAATAATTTTGATGAAGAAAATCTCACCAGCATGGGTGTGGCTGATTTTTTCCATGACAATGTTAATTGGTATGGGCCTGGCGGAATAGGCGCGTGCCTTAGTTTGAAAGAGTTTCAAAACTACCACCAGCAGCATTGGCTGGTCGCATTTCCCGACCGCAAGGTGCAGGATCTAGACAGCCTATTCGCCGAGGGCGACTTTGTCGGGTCTTCAGGCTGGGCTGGCGTTACATCACAACATACGGGCAATTATCTCAGCGCAAAAGCTACCGGCAACCGGATTAACTTCAACGGCATGGATTTCTGGCTTCGCCGTGGTAATAAGTTTGTCGAAAACTGGGTCTTTGTTGACATGATTGACCTCTTTGATCAATTTGGCGTTGATTTACTTCAACAAGCACGAGAAGGGTAACCTTAATGACCGATCTATCCGCTAGTAAGCAACTTATTCTTGATTACTTTGATGCAGTGGAAAAGTCCACTGCGCAAAATATTACCGATACCATCAGTAAATTTATTGCTGATGATTATCATTGGTACGGGGTATATCCATTTGAAGAGCAAAGCGACAGTCAGGGTGTCGCTGAGGCATTTTGGAAACCGTTTCTAGATGCCTGGTCCCCGGTCAGACGCCGCCAAGACGTATTTATGGGAGGCACTAGCGAGATCGATGGCAGCCAGTGGGTGACCAGTATGGGTCACTTTCAGGGCCTTTTCGACAAAGATTGGCTGGGCATTCCAGCGACTCGCAAGATGGCCTATTTGCGCTATGCGGAATTCCACAATGTAAAAGATGGCAAGATCGTTCGCAGTAGTTTTTTCTGTGACATTATTGACGTTATGCACCAAGCAGGGATTAATCCACTACCAATGCAAACCGGCGCCTCTGTCACTATTCCTGGGCCTAAAACCAATGACGGTATTCAGCTTGCCAGCCAACCGGAAGCTGAGTCTCAAAAAACTATGGCGGTGCTCAACCAAATGATCGCCGATCTCAATGAGCTAAATAGTTCAGGTGAAGACCGCTATCCCGCGGAAATATTGGAGCGAACATGGCACTCTGACATGAGTTGGTATGGGCCTGCCGGTATTGGGTCGACCTACACTGTTCGCCGCTATCAGGAGCAGCATTCCTTCCCGTTTAGGGAGGCCCTCAAAGACAAAGTCTATAACGGTCATGTTTGTCGCTATGCCGAGGGCGACTATGCCTGCTTTTTCGGCTGGCCCAATTTGACCCATACACCAACCGGTGGATTTCTGGGTCTCCCGGGAAATGAATGCCGAGTCGATATGCGCGTCGTCGATGTCTACCGGCGGGAAGGTGACAAGCTTGCTGAGAACTGGGTGATTATTGATTTGCCCTGGTGGCTTAAGCAGCAGGGCCTAGATATTCTTGATCGCTGTAAAAATATAACGGCTCGAACTTAGACTTAGACCGCCAATTAACCTAAGAAGATTTTAACTATGAAAGGATCTAGGCCCTCTCAGGCCCCACTAACGGCCAACAATGACCTGAGTAAAACGGCAGAAACGCTGGCAGTGGTTGACGCCATGGTGGATGGCCTTAATGATCATGATATTGACCGTATGGATCGGTTTTTTAGTAAATCGTTTCGCTGGATAGGAAACGCTGGCTGCGGTTATAAAGTTGGCCTAAATGAATTTCAACAAAATTGGCAGCGCCCATTTCAAGACGCTTTTTCCGGCAAGGTCTGTATCGACGAAGCAAGAGTCACGGAGGGTGAGTGGTGCTCAGCATTTGGTCGCCAAGAGGCTGTCCATTCGGGTGACTTTATGGGCATTCCAGCAACCCATAAAAAAATTGAAATTCGCTATATGGATTTTTGGAAAGTGGTTGATGGGAAAATTATTGATAACTGGGTTATGGTTGATTTTCCATCAATATTACAGCAACTTGGGGTTGACCCATTTGGTGGCCATGGGTGGGAAAAGATGGACTCTCAAAGAGCCCCTATTCAAAATGGCGAATAATCCTGGGTTTGACAATCTTAGCTTCGATATTGTTGGCGAGCATTGTTAGATTCGGGCGAATCACAGGCCTCTAAACTCATACCATTAAGCTTAAAGTTATGTATTTATAGATAAAATCTGTAAGATGCCGCACCTATGGAAGGCCAGTTAGGCTGTTGATAGCGATCCTTCACTGTTACGATCAAAACTACTGTACCTTTGTATGCAAGAGTTTATATTTTTAAGGCTCTAACATTTAATGAATACACCGACTGGGGCATTGATTGTTAATGACTTTGAGTCGCGAGCCTTTGTCGATTATTTTTGGAGATTAACCATGATTAGAGCGCACCTCACGAATATCCTATTTTGGGTCTCGTTAACGACCACTTTACCTGCTACTGCCTTTTTTAAGGTGTCCGATACAGATTTTGAAGAAGATTTTGCGGGAGCGACGACCTACCCAACAAAGTCGTTACTAATGAAGTTTAACTACAAAACCCAGGATTTGAATATTGGCCCTTATACAGGCACATGGAAAAACAGAAAGTCTTCCAGTTCGTTTATGGGGTTTGGTAAATCAAAGACCACTACCGAGATCACCTTGGTACATGATACCCACGGTACTTGGAGCATATTTTGCTCTGGTATAAAGAAGGAGATCACTAACCAATTCGGCATGACATTTGAGCGCCAGGGCGCAATCGACTATCAGTGTGCCATGCAAAGTGGCGAGCAAACAGCGGTCTTAGTGGTGCTACCCTTTAAGAAGCCAAAGTTCTCCATGGGCCCGCCTGTGGAAAATCGCAAGGTAATAATTACTTTGCCGGATGGCCGAGAGTTGCAGGGCAGTTCGCTGCACCGTGTGCTTGGGAACAAACGCGAGAGTCCTAAGCCTATTGGATACAAAATTTCTGACGAAGCAAAGGCGCTGGGAGCAATAGGTTGGTTTGAAAAGGAAAGAGTTATTTTGGTAGACCCTGATGTTGCAAATACTGCGGATCAACATCTTATCTTTATGAGTGGGTTGAGTCTGGCTTTCTTCAGTAAAAATGACAAATAATTCTAGTACCGGTTTTGTGCACTGCTAGCTCAATAATAGTTTTATGTAGCTATATCAGCCCCCTAAAATCCTTAGGGTGCTGATACAGCGCTAAGATGCTGGCAGTCTCTTGTCGTTTACTTTCACATTGGGCGGAGCACTGAAGGCAAGCTATTGAGCTGCAACCTCAGTGGCGCACTTTTTCTCTGCGCTGACTCGACTTACTGATTCATATTTGCCTTTTATTAACGCCAGCTTCGACGCTGTCTCGGTGTTGCCCTCGGTCAATATGAATGATGAGCCTAACAACATCCCGCCTGCTAGGCTCAGTCCTTGATCCTTTGTTCTTTCAGAGCTTTGCTGCCCTGTAATCTTGGCTACACTGGTTTCAATTTTTAAGTATTCAGCCTTTATCTGATCGCAGGTCATATTTCTGAACACCTGATCTGGATAAGGCACTGCCGCTATACTATCAGGACTGGACGCGCAGTTGGCCAGTAGGGGTAGGGCACAGAAAAGTGCGATGGCGTTAAGTTTAAGCATAATCAATATCCAATCTCAATAGTGTTGGGATTAAAGTACTATCCTCTAGTGCAAATTCACACTGCGTTTTAGTTTCGGTTTGCTGATGCCTTTAGAGCTTACCATGCCGCCACTAGGCCAACCAGATTCGTTATGCACTTGTGTGTTCAAATGGGTATCTTGATATGGTTTCGACATATCTCATCAACCGGTCATTCTTCCTATGAAGAAATTAATTCCAGCTTTACTGCTAATCCTTTACTGCTCCACTGCCTGGAGTACTGCTTGGAGTGCTGACCTTAAAGAAGTCTTGGCCTTTGCCATATTGGATAACAAAAGAGATATGGGAACAGCGGAGCTCTTGCGATGGGCCATAGGGACAGCTATCGTTTTTTGTCTGGCAAGGTGGTCGTTTTTTGGCGCTAAGAGAGAGAGACCTGTAGGTAAGATCGAGGAGACCTTGCGTTCAATCATCACTGTTTTGTTATTTTCGGTTGGACTAAGTTTTTTGATTAGGCTAATTGGCTTTGTTATTAGTGGCGAATCGGTCTCCATCGGCGAAGTGTTGCTCTACACTGCAATAATCTTGGTTTGGCTATTGCTAATGACCTACCCAACCCATGATTCTTTAGCCGATGATCATGAAGAAAAGACAATGAGTCTTTTTTGGAAACGCCTGTTGTGGTTGTTTTCAGTGATACTAGGTTTATCCTTAGCCTTCGTTTACTTTTCTCCACTAGAACTGAATCTGGTGAGCGTTACCGTGGCGATATTCACGGCTACGGTTTCTTCAGCTTTTATATTAATACTAGATAGGGTCTTTCCTTGGTCAAAGGAGGACTACCGCTTTCCTGGCGATATAAAGAATCTGAACCGGGCATTGTTCAGAGAGATGATCGACGAGAGTTCAAAAGATCCAAACTTTAACCACGACCGTTGGGTAGCAAAGAATAGATCTCGAATTGACGCGGCTGAACGCGTCAGAAGAAGAAAATAAACAATAGTAACGGTGCCATTACTAATAGAGATATTGGTAGTCGTGTCGCTTGAAGACAGATAGCGGCTTAACCTTACTAGTACCGCCCAAGAGGTTATCTCTGGCCGTCTCTTTGGCTAGGCGACTTGCAAAACCCCCGCTTTTCGAACTTTCTTACGCTGAATATAGGCAAATACTGAAGGCACCATTGATAGAGCGATAACAGCGGATCCGACTACTCCACCAGCGATGGCCGTGGCTAAGGGTGGCCAGAATTCGCCACCATTAACGATCAGGGGTACAAAGCCGCCAATGGTAGTTAGGGTGGTCGAAATAATATGCCTAGTGGAATCCACTACAACATTTGCTATGCCTTCGCTGTCGCCTGATTGACTGCGTGGGTCCGCCTTTAGCGCGGATAAAACAATAATCGCGCCATTAATCGCTAGGCCCATCATGCCTAGAGATCCGATTAATGCCATATAACCAAATGGGTAGCCAAATAGTCGCACACCCAATAGGGCTAGGCCGAAACTTAAAAAGGCGACAATGCCGATAAGTCCCGCATAGCGGAACGAATTCAGCGACAGAATAATGACGCCGGCCATGGCTAAGAGGAAGAAGACAAATACCTGAATAATGCCGCCAATAGATTCTGAGCTGCTTTCCGCTTCGCCGCCCAGTTGCAATCTATAGCCCGGTGGTGGCTTATAGTTTTGTTCTTCGAGTTTTTCTGTGAAGTCCGCTAACACACCGCCGGCTAATGTGAATGGGATTAGGTAGCCGCGCACGGCGCTGATGCGTTCACCTTGGCGTCGGGTGATCGACGATGCGGTAGGCACCAATTGCCAATCCCCAAGTTCGCTAAGGGGTATGCCGTCTCGCCCGTTGGCCAAGATAGGCAGTGAGTTGAGATCTGACATTTGGTTTCGAGAATCTGTTTGAAATTTAACTCTGACGTCTATTTCTGTATTGCCTTCTAAAACAGTGCCTGCACTATCGCCCATTAACGCGGAGTTGATTCTCTGTGCCAGGCCGCCGGTGCTCAACCCTGTGGCCGCCACGGCGTTTTCTCTTGGGATGAATGTGAGTTTGGGTTCTGCTGTAGACAGTGATGCTCGGGCATAGGTGACGTTGCCCACACCGGCTAGTATGGCCCTAAGTTTCAGTGCTTCTTGGCGTAGCACTTCTAAGTCTTGACCAATGATGCGTATTTCAATGGGCGAGTCTGTGGGTGGTCCCTGTTCAAAGGGAAGTGCCAAGACTTCTGCGCTGGGGAACGCAACAGACAGCTGGCTTTGGATTGCGCCGAGTATTTTTCCAGTGGCTTCTTCTGATGTTGTATTCACCCAGGCGGCCGCAAAGCTGGGTACGCGCTCGTTGAGAGACGTTACGTTGTAGTAGACCCGTGGCGTGCCTTTGCCGATGGTCCAGAAGGTATCGGTGACGTCAGAATTACTGCGTAATATTTCATCTGCTTTGACAATGGCTTGCTGTGTTTCCCCTATGGAAGTTTGTGCGGGCAGGGATAACTGTACTTGAAATTGGTTGCGATCTACCGCAGGGAAAAATTGTTGGGTTAACGTGGGCGCCAACGCGAAGCCAATGATGGGCATAATGCAGGCGATAGTGACGCCAATGATAGGGCGCTTAAGTAAAGTGACCAGTGCTGCGTGATACTTTTTTGTCAACGCGGGGCTGGAAAAACCGGTCTGCCACCAGCGGTTGCCCGGTTTTACCGGCCAACGATTTTCTAAGTAGCCGGCGATGGCGGGTACTACGGTCATGGCCAAAATAAACGAGCTGGCAACCGATAGGGCTACAGTCACGCCGAGGGTTCCGGTGAAATCGCCAACGCCGCCTGGCGCCAGTGCAATGGGCATAAAGGCAAATATGGTGGTGGCGGTGGATGCGCCTAGGGGCACCAATAAATGTTTGATGGCGCGACTTATGGCCTCGTCAATTTGCGCGCCTCGACTGCGCCTTAGCTTATAGTCTTCTACCACCACAATGGCATTATCGATGAGCAGGCCTAAAGAAATAATCAAGCCGGTGACTGACATTTGGTGCAGCGGAATATCTAGCACCTGCATACCCACCAACACCATGCTGGCCGAAAGAGGCAGGGCTATACCCACCGTTAATGCAGAGCGAATACCCATAAGCCAAATCAGGACCAGCAGCACAATGATCAATGCGAAGATCAGGTTGTTGGCCAATGAATTCATGCGCTGGTCGGTATAGATATTCTGCGAATAGACTGTTTCTAAGCCAATTGAATGGGGTAAGTTAGCTTGGAATTTGGCCACAAGCGCATTGGCGTTGCGGGTCCAATTCTCAATTTGTAAACCGCCCTGCATTTTTGCGTTAACAAAAATGACCTGTTCGGTGCCATGAAAAGCCAATGAACGAGGTGGATCTAATTGAGTTTTACGCACAGTGGCTAGATCTGAAACGCGTAAGGTGCTGCCGTTGTTACCCATAATTATCGGTATGCTGGCTATACGCTCAACGGAATCAAGTTCAGCCTCTACTCCTACCAGAATATCATTGCCACCTGCGCGTAATCTGCCAGAGGCAATTTTGGTATCTGCTGCGCCGATGCGCTGGGCAATAAAGGCCGCAGATACGCCACTGGCCACCATACGATTGGGATCGAGGGAAACGACAATTTCTTCTTCGGCTTCGCCCCATGACTCGGCTTTTTCAGTGCCGGACATATTGGCTAGCTGTAATCTTAAGGATTCTGCTAGCCGCGAGAGGATGCTCATTTCAATGTCTGAGCTATGTCGCCAACTCAGGGCAATAATTATTGTCGAGGCAACCGGCTGTACAATTCTCAGGTCAGACTCCACCGTGCCTCTGGGCAATGTGGTTTGCATTGCGCCCAATTGGTCGCGTACCTCGGACCAAACATTTTGTGTATCTTCTGGGCTGACCCGGTCTAGGAGTTCAATGGAGATGACCGATAGACCCGACTTGGAGGTCGACTCAATTTCTTTGATCTCTGGGATTTCTCTCAGGCTTGTCTCTAGCGGTTCGCTAACCAAAGACTCCATCCTGGCCGCAGATGCGCCGGGTAAAAATGTGTTCACCTGAGCGTAGCGCTCGGCCATGGTGGGGTCTTCTTGGCGCGCTAGACCGGCGAAAGAAACGCCGCCCAATACAACAATAAACAGCATAAACAATGCTGTTAAACGTGGGTTGGTATAAAAGCTATCGGCCTGCATTTGCTTGCTCGTTTGTGCTCTCGATTACGGGATGGTTGAGGCTCTCGGTTACGGGATGGTTGAGACTCTCGGTTACGGGATGATTTGCGCTCTCGTCCGTTCTTTCGACGCTGTTCTCTTCGGCTCTTAGGGCTAACACAGTTTGCCCCGGCACTATGCGTTGCACTCCGCTGTTAACGACGCGGTCCGTGTCTGAGAGCAGGCCGCGGACATAGGCTCTTGAGGCTTCATTATGAATTACCTCGACCAATCGGCGTTCGACTATGTCTTCGGCATTGACCACATAGACCGCCCACAAGCCGCGGTCGCTGGCGGTGAGTGCACTAACTGGCAGCCAGAAGCCGGGTGTCTGTACCCGTTGTTCTAGTAATAATTCAACTACCGCGCCAATAGGAACAATGCCACCGCTTATTTTAAACACTGCATTGAGGGTACGCGTGTTGGGGTCTACCTCTGGGGAAATGGCCATTAGGCGAGCGGGTTGTGCGTTGCCATTCCAACTGAGGTTGTAGGTGCCACCAATTGTCAGGCTGGCTAGGCTTCTGCTAGGCACGCCAATGTGGGCTTTGATAGGCCCCAGTTCGATAAGTTTAAGCGCCGGCGTCCCGCCGAGTATTTGCGTGCCTTCGTCCATATAACGCGACTGTATTATGCCGTCGAAGGGCGCGCTTATGGCCGCTTCAGCTAGCGCGATTTTGTTCGCGTTGGCCGCCGCTAACGCGCGCTTTAGATTGGCTTGAGCAACCTGATCTTGCGCCTGCTTGATTTGGACGCTGAGTTGGGCTTCGTCATAAATTTGCTTGGAGATATTGCCCTGTTCAAGCAGTGTGCGAAAACGTTTTTCAGTCTTTTCCGCCAACTGAACTTCGGCTTTGGCAGCGCTGAGGTTTGCTTGGGCGAGGGCTGTGTTGGCTTCTGCTTGGTTAAGGTTAGACGCTAGTGTTTGACTGTCTAGGCGTGCCAATACCTGGTCTTTTTCCACGACGTCTCCGATGTCCACAAGCACTTGAGCAATTTCCCCACCTCGTTTAAAGCCCAGTTCAGAACTGCGTGAGGCTAAGGTTTTACCGGCATAGAGACGCTCGCTGGCAAAGCTCTCTTGGTGCTGGACGTTGATATAGGAAACGGTTAAATCTGCAGTGGCATTTACCGATGTAAACAACAGCCACGCACAAAGCGTGGCAGCTAATGCGCGGGGTATGCTACCTATGGACAGGCGGTTATGGCTCATGTCGTTGTCGAGTCCTTTGCTGATTGGCTTTAAAGAGATCCTTATACATGACAATTGTATGTAATCACTGCTAACATAAGCAATAGTGCCAAATTACATATTGCGAAGCAATGAAAAATTGGCCATTGTTTTAATTTTGGTAGATGATTAACTGATCTAATACGGGCAAACGAAATTGACCAAACCATGACTTCATCCATTTCTGCACCCACTTCTGCTGGTAAGGCAAGTGAGCCTAGCAAGGGCACCTACCATCATGGCGAGCTACGCGAACTCTTGATGGGCTTGGCCTTAGCCCGCATAGCCATTGATGGGACTGAAAAATTCAGTCTACGCGCACTGGCCCGTGAGGCTGATGTTTCTGCCACTGCACCGTTCCGCCATTTCACCAATAAGCATGCGTTGTTTGCGGCCTTAGCGACCGAAGGATTTCAGCAGTTAGGCGAGCGGGTAAATGCGGTTGCTCAGTCCTCAGGGTCAGTGGACCAGCGGTTGTTGGCCGTTGCCATGACCTATATAGAATTCGCCCAGGATAACCCGGTTGCCTACCAGTTAATGTTTGGCGCCATTTTGGGTGATTTCTCCGAATTCGAGGGGTTGGGTGCTGCAGCATCCGGCGCCTATGAAGTGTTAGATAAGCTGCTGATTGAGGTGGTGGAGGTTAAGCAGCTGCATTTCGATGAGCTGGTGTTAGGCGGTTTAATTTGGTCCGCCATTCACGGCGTTGCCTCTCTTAGACTTAACGTCGCGCAGCAAGATGCATCGAAAAAGACCCCGCTAGAGCTGAGGCCGAGCCAAGCAATTGTTGCGATGAATGACGATCTGGAGGCTAATTTGAAAATTATGATTGATGGGCTACTGGGCCAGTCGTCTTAACGCGTTGACCAATAGACAGCCTGTCCCAGGCAGCATTTGAAAAATCATTAGTCCATTAGGTTTTTAGTCAAAATGACATTGCTGGAAATACCTTTTCGACTATTTTTTCTATCAGCGGCAGAGTGGGCTGGGACGCGAAATGATAGAGCGCTAATGGTCTAATGCAGACTGACTAACTTTGCAGCGGTGGAATCACAGGTCTCTGAACCAAATAGAGAAATTGTAAGCTGTGCAAAGGCCGCATAAAGGAGACGATTTACAAAGGAATTACAAACCAGAAAATTTCTCTGTTAACGCATTTCGTAAGTTGCATTTGATAACGACAGCGTTCAATCGGGCCGCCACGAAGAAGTTGGCGTTTGTCTTGCCCTAGTGCATTGGCTGGGAGGCATAAGAACCGCAGCAACCGCAGAGGTGGCTTTAGTGGTCGGTAACAGGGGGGGCTCAAAAACACCGTAACGAATACGCTACATAGCCGGAGTCCTTCCTGATCGATCAATGCCCAATCTACGGCAACAATCAAACATTACTCAAACACTTGACTGTACCTATTGATGGCTTCTTGAGCTGAGCCGTTATGGCTGCATGTGCGCTTGTAAAGCCATCTAAGTACGATCTAGGTACCATTTAGGTAAGATCTAGACACTACTACTCAGCGAAATCCTTGGCCCCTTCAAAAAACTCTGGAAGAGTCTTGATGATATTTACGATAGAAAATAGCAGAACGCCGTGATGTGCACCAACTTCGAGCTCATTAATTCCGTTCCAAACTTCAGCACCTGCGGTTAGAAATAGCGTTAGCGCTACAAACATCTTAACCCAGCGGTTATCAACTGCTGAATTTATGGAATCTTTTATTGACGTCATTCTGTATCCCTTTATTACTCTATTTTATTTATTATCTGCTGCTTTCGATGAACGTTCATTTACATTTATAAGCTGCTTACGTAGTATATGCGAATGAGGAATGAACGTACACGATTGATATATGAGCAACGCGCTAACAAACGCAGGTTTGTTTCTAGTGCTGATTCTGTACGCTCGTTTTCGATTTTAGTTGCAATGATATTGTGTATGTTTTCGAGTCTAGATGTTTCGGCACAGCTAGTCGGTCATGAAAGATGGTCCGGGAAGGACTACTACGTGGCTGAGTTGGTATATGGTCGGACGATAGAGGTTGGAGCCGTACTCAAGCTTATTGAAGCTGAATCTGGTGAAATATTTGATGCTGAAGTGCTTGCTGTAAGCAATGTCGGTGTTGATCTTGAGCTGGAACTTTATCGGGTTGACCACAACCTACATTTTTTCTTGGAAGTACCAAGCAACGGCATCAGTGCCATCCAACGTTAGGGGTTTAATTTATGAAAGTATTATTAGTGTCATTTTTAATGTGTGTTTCTTTCTTCGCAGTCGCTCAGGATCTAAAAATAGAAGGTGGAGTTGATATGGATATCGCTGCAACTGGGACTATAAATGCTTCTATCGGCAAAGATTCAGTTGCCGCACAGTCTGTTGGCGCTATTGAGTCTGGAGATCTTGAAGGAGATATCATCCTAGGTGTTGTAGCGACAGATGATGTGAACGCGGCCATCGGTGATGGTGCCTGTGCTCAGCAAGAGATCGGTACAATTGGTAAAAGTGATACATGTTAAGACTTAGTAAGCGCCTCTCGGGGCGCTTTTTCCTCCCCCTCCCTCCCAGAGTTTCTCACGGTGTACAGTATGTCTAAGCTTCTGTTAAATTCCTCTCTTATGCTAGCAATTGCTGTCGCGGCAGTCGGTTTCGTCAATCACGCTCACGCGCAGTTAGACGATTCAGCGAATCTACGTATTCTCTCGGCTCGCTCACAGGCCATGACGATTAATGCTGATTATTTTAATAATGTAATAGCTCAGGCTGGCATTTCACCGTCAAAAGAAGACTTGGCGGACGAGTTAAGAGGAAAGACGGATTGTGGCTCTATTAGTATCGGGAACCAATACACGGACACTTCTTTTGCCAATGAGGTAACGATAATCATTGTTGGCGATATTACTAATGTTGGCAACAGCTGTTCTTATTAACTGACCCTTCCATATTGCATTGGTTAATGCGCGCAACACCTATCCCCCCAATAATACTTATTATAATCCGTAAATAGGCCTTAATTATGACTGCAGTATTCCCGAGCTGGTCTCGTATAACTATGACGTTGATCGCTTTGAGCGTTAGCGCATGTTCCACCGTTAAGACGCCTTCGCCAGCGGATGCTCCAGAAGAGTATGGTTTAGGCTATGCGGTCACTACCGCGACACCTTTTTCACGTGCGTTGGTGTGTATGGATCAGATGTTGGTTGATCGGAAGGTGGATCCAATATTCATCACTGCGACGCCGATCCCAGATTATACGGAAAATCGCGGTGCGGCCGGATATGGCGCCCGGGAGATGTTACTTTCAGCAATTTCTAGAATGACGGAGAAGTCTGCGGCAGTTCGCTATGTGGCCTTTGACCGTTCTACACCGGATATTGTTGCCTTGCATTCGGGTCACCCGAATAAAGCGGAATTACGTGTCCCCGATTTCTTTGTTCGTGGTGCGATTACTCAAATCAATACTAGCCCGTTTTCAAAGCAAACGGGATGGTCCACGACTGTAGCAGCGTCTGGCGAAACCTTTCAGGGTGGCAGTACTGGCGTAAGTGGTTCTTTGTCGCTTGCCACAGTTTCTTTAGATTTATCGATTGGCCTAATAAAAAATTATCAATTATTACCGGGCGTCTCCTCATCCAATAGTTTTTCGGTTGCTAAGCTAGGTGATTCAAATGAGCTATCTCTGAGTTTTGAGCGGGTTGGAGCGGTATTGAGGTCGTCAGAAAGCGAGTCCAAGGCGCTCAGTGATGGCTTGCGTGCTCTTGTAGAGCTTGGTTTGATTGAGCTGACTGGTAAGCTTTACGAAATTCCGTACTGGGAATGTTTGGCTGCGTCCATGAACGCAGATGGCAAGCGTGAGGCTGCTGCTGATGCCTATGATCGACTTTCGGAAGAGGAGCGCGACCAATTTATCCGTAGTTATTTGGTAGAGCAAGGTTACTTTACTGATGGGGGAAATGCCCTGCAATATATAAGTGGCTTACTGAAGTTGAGATTTGAGTTAGATATGGTTGGTGTGCCGCGCCTAGATAAAGGCCTTTATATAGAGCTAGTTTCACGCTAGAAATCCAGTGATACCCTTAGTGAGGAAACATTAGATGTTTAACTGGGCTAGTTCTGTGCCTCGCTTTGGGTCGAATATTCGAAATGGCAGCGAAAGATTAGGTTGGGCCATTAATTTAGGTTGGACCATTAATTTAAGTTGGACCATTAATTTAGTTTTAATAATAAGACTGTGGGCAATATTAATATTTTTTTGCTTATCGTCTTTTTCTACTGCCCAATCAACAAAATTAGCTAGTCAGCCTGCTCGGCCTTCTCTTATCTCTGCATCATTGGCGCCGGCCGCTGTCGTCGATCATAAAGTAGTCGGCGATAAGTCAAAAGCTGTTGAGTTGAAATTGCCTAAGGCGGTAATACAAGCTCTGAAAAAGGGAACTCCCGACTATGGGGTCAAGACTGAGGTCTTGCGAGCAGTGAAGTTGAAACCGTATTCAAAGATTGGAGTGTCGAGTAGGACCTTAGATAATATGGCCAACCCGTCGCGCACTCACCAGGTCGATGCGTCGAAAAGCCCTACAATTGATGAAACAAAGAGCAAACCCACGGCTCTTAAAAATGGCGCCAATGACGATACTATAGTCGCAAGATCAATCCGCATTAAAAGTCCTGGCCAGCAGGCCCTAGATTCGGTGAATATAGCATTGCCGAGCATAAGCAGGGCCAGCGAGACTGGTAAGGGTTCCAAAATCTTCGCTCCTCGACGAGTGGGTTTCGACACTAAAGCCACAAGCACTGCGTTGGATTCAATTCAACGAAAGGTACAGTCAGTATTACCTGATACCGCCCGCCCCGATGTAGACTCAAAAATAACTAAACAGCAGGACCTAAACTCAATAAATGGAATCAATCCTGCTCAGGCCAAGCCTGAAGCGACTGGTGGTACAGCGGCTGTAACTCCAAAAGTAGTCGTAAGGCCAGATAGTGTTGAGCAAAAAAGCTCTGTTGCCCCGAATAGTATTGAGCAAAAAACCGCTGTTGCCCCGAATAGTATTGAGCAAAAAACCGCTGTTGCCCCGAATAGTATTGAGCAAAAAACCGCTGTTGCCCCGAATAGTGTTGAGCAAAAAAGCTCTGTTGCCCCGAGTAGTATTGAGCAAAAAACCGCTGTTGCCCCGAATAGTGTTGAACAAAAAGCCGCTGTTGACCCGGATAGTATTGAACAAAAAACCGCTGTTGCCCCGAATAGTATTGAGCAAAAAGCCGCTGTGAACCCGGATAATATTAAACAAAAAGCCGCTGTGAACCCGGATAATATTAAACAACAAGCCGCTGTGAACCCGAATAGTATTGAGCAAAAAACCGCTGTTGCCCCGAATAGTGTTGAACAAAAAGCCGCTGTGAACCCGGATAATATTAAACAACAAGCCGTTGTGAACCCGGATAGTATTGAGCAAAAAACCGCTGTTGCCCCGAATAGTGTTGAACAAAAAGCCGCTGTTGACCCGGATAGTATTAAACAACAAGCCGCTGTGAACCCGGATAGTATTAAACAAAAAGCCGCTGTTGACCCGGATAGTATTAAACAAAAAGCCGCTCTGAACCCGGATAGTATTAAACAACAAGCCGCTGTGAACCCAGATAGTATTAAACAAAAAGCCGCTGTTGACCCGGATAGTATTAAACAACAAGCCGCTGTGAACCCGGATAGTATTAAACAACAAGCCGCTGTTGCCCCGGACAGTATTGAGCAAAAAGCCGCTGTTGATCCGGACAGTATTGAGCAAAAAGCCGCTGTTGATCCGGATAGTATTGAGCAAAAAGCCGCTGTTGATCCGGACAGTATTGAGGAAAAAGCCGCTGTTGATCCGGATAGTATTGAGCAAAAAGCCGCTGTTGATCCGGATAGTATTGAGCAAAAAGCCGCTGTCGATCCGGAGAGTATTGAACAAAAAGCTGCTGTAGACACAGCCAGTATTAAAAAGAAGGCCGCTGTAGACACCGACAGTATTAAAAAGAAAGCAGCCGTAGACAAAAGCGCAATTGAAGCGAAAGGAACTGTTGACTTATCAGCCAACTTTAAAGCCATAAATAAGGCTGCTAGTGGAAGTATCTCCGGGGCTATTTCAGGGAAGGCTAGCAGTAGTGTTTCAGTAACTGACGACGGTATAGACTCCTCAACAATAAACACAGACTCAGTTAGTAATGCCTTGGATAAGCAAGCCAAGCAATTCGGAGCTAAAGGTGATACCGACCGTAACGCAGCTGATAACGTAGGCGTACCTGCGGTAACTCAAGATTGCGTAAGAAAGAAAAGAGTTTTGGGTTTTATAGGGCGGAAATATTGCTCGAAACATGCGCCCAACCCGGCGTCTGTTGCAGCTAACTCAACCGCTTTAGCAAAGAAAAAGAATCTAAATGAGCGAGCGAAAGGAAACTACAACGCAGCCAACAAAATAGATAAAAAACGGGACGATTTGATCGCAACGCAAGGCGGTTATTCTAGTGAGGACGCGCTACCGGCTTCCTCCTCCTATGGTGGCGTAAATACTGCAGTGACTGGTTCACAACAAGATAGATCAGCAAATCAAAGTGATACTCAACAACACCAAAAAAATACTCATAATCCGTATGCATTGAATCATGATGCATCTAAGCATCGTATATTGGAACTTTCGGGCACGAGAGATTTTATTATTGCTCTCGGCGATATCAACGCGTCGATTGGGCTGGATTCAGAGGCCATACAACAAATAGCGACGGTTCAAGGCAACGTTAGAGGATCACCCAGTTTTAATGTGATCCCTCTGACTACACGAAGCGATCTTGTCAATGCTTCTATTGGTGACAAATCTCTTGCGCGTCAAGCTATTGATCAGTTGGGAGATAATGATCGAGACACTAACGTCCCCAATGGCGCAGTTACATTTAGCGGGGAAACAGTCGGCGGAGTTAACGCTTCTATTGGCTCCGATTCGAAGGCCTATCACCTTCAGTCGCTAGTCTCGGGAACATTTACAGGTGCTAAGGTGTTTTCCATGTCAGATGGTTTCGTGAACGCCAGTATAGGATCTGATACTACCTCTAAATTACGCCTGTCAGTTTTTCAAGGTCAGGCTCCGTCAGGTAGTCTAGATCTAATGTCAGCTGCTGCGGGAATAGTCGTGGCGGCGATTGGACATAAATCGACGGCCAATTTTTCGGCGGCATCAGGGGAAAATGTCACATCAGTGGGTAATGTTAAACTACATGCGGTAGCGCCGGGTGCGATTGTCGCATCTATTGGCAGCAACACTTCAGCGACTACTCTGCTTGCCAGTGCAACGGGTGCCAGTGCAAGTGCGATGGATGTTAGCGTGACTGGGCTCTTGCCATCGATCGCGGCGGCGATTGGTGTCAACAGTGAGGCGCATAATACAGTGGCTGTTTTACGGGAGAATGTCGAAGTGGGCGGGGAATGGCAGGCGAATATAGTTTATGGCCAATTAACTGCTTTTTCATTGGGCAATAATACTAATGCAATAAATGAAATAGGTGTGATTTCGGCAAATGTATCCGGTGATATAAAGCAACAGATTGTCGTTGGCGCGATGTTAGCGGGCACACTGGGATCAAACACTGAATCAACAAATAAAGTAGGAAATGTCGAGGCTCGCGTCAATGGTAATGTAACCACAAATATCAATATCCTTGATGTAAATACATTATCTTTGGGCCTGACTAGCGGAGTGGATAGAAAAATTTATGCAAGAACGTCGATCGGAAATGTATTCCCGAATAGTTCAGGAAGTGCGTACGGTACCATTAAAAAAGATATCACCATTACGGGTCCTATAATTAACCTTGGAATTGGTTTAATAATCGATCTCGGCTTTCTCGGCGTTTTAGATTTATCGGCTCCTGGCTGCGTTAATATCGGCAATAATGGAACAAACCCGTGTTAACTAGTCGCTTGCGCGCCAGTGCTTTAGAGTCCTTGATGGTGGTAGATGCAGCACTTAAGACCTACACAGAAAAAACAAAGAACTAAAAATGTGTTGAGTCGATCAAAATATTTTGACTTTCACTATAAGTGTCGGCCAGCCCATTAGGCCTAGACAACTAAATCTGTAGTAGCGCCTTGTAGTTCAAAATACGGGAGCATCTTAAGCCTGTTATTTAAGCCTGTTATTTTTTCTCTCCTAGCTTTTTACCGAAGGTACTTTTAGGCTAGATTTCTACACCTAAGAAATATTCGCTCAACCAATAAGGCGAACCAGCAGCAGTTAAGGAATAAGCTTTTATACAAGGTTGCGAGGATATCGTGAGAAACCTTTCAATGTTTTTAGCGGTATTCGTCTGTTTTCGATAAAAACAAGCCTCTATCGAAAATCAAGTTGGCAAGAGATGGGGTTAGACTTACACAAAAGGATACCTCTTTTTGCAATCTATTAATTGTAAATAGATTTTCAACAATATCATTAATGATGGGGAATAGCTGCCTCAGCTTAAATGTGAATATAAGCCAGCACGTCTTCTGAGCCTGCTGGTTTTTTTCGACTAGCAAAATAGTATTTTAGATCGAAGATTTTAGGAAGGACTACTGCTTTAGTGCACGCTAGAGGTTGAAAAGAGACGCAATATCTTTTACTTTAAGCTAAAAAATAAACAGTAGGTTATTAATGTCATCTTCTAAATCGTCTCCCAGCCGTATCCCAAGTACCTCACTGCTAGATGACCAACAGACCATTGAGCGAATTTTCACTCATATAGATAATGGTACCACCGACCTTGGCGACACTGTCTGGCGCGAACCTGTAGAGCATTATCACTCCCAACAACGATTTGATGCTGAGATAGCACTGTTGCGCAGTCGACCAGTGCCTTTCTGCCCCTCGGCGGGAGTAGCGGATAAAGGCAGTTATATTGCCCGCCAATCGGCGGGCACTCCCCTAGTAGTGGTTCGTGGAAAAGATGGCCAGGTGCGCGCCTTTATCAATGCCTGTCGTCATCGCGGTATGCAGGTGACCAGTGGCAGCGGTTGTTCCCGTGCCTTTGTCTGCCCCTATCACGCATGGGTCTACGACCTTGATGGCAAGCTTAAAGCCATTCCGGGACAGGAGGGCTTTCCTGACCTAGATCCTGAGGAGCATGGTTTGGTGCAGGTCAGTGCCTGTGAAAAAGGCGGCATGGTCTATGTAATGCAAGAGGGGACCATCAGTCCTGAGATGCTCGAAGACGCGCTTGATTATTTTACTCCGGAGCAGGAGCTATTCCAGCAGTCCGAACTGACCGACCAGATGAATTGGAAGTTGATAACCGAAACCCTGTTAGAGGGTTACCATATCAAGTCGCTACATCGAAAAACCTTTTACCCCTATGGCTTAGATAACGTCAATTTGGTCGAGACTTACGGCGCCAATGCCCGGGTGACCTTTCCTTTTAGGCGCATCGAAAAGCTCAGAGATATAGCCCCAGCAGAGCGTAAAGCTGCAGGCATGCTCACCTCGGTCTATCATGTTTTCCCCAATGCCAGTGTCTCGGTACTGTCTAAGCACTCGAATCTGACGATTATGGAACCGCTTAGCCCCAGTAGCACCCAAATGGTGACCTACCTTATGACCAGCAGGCTGGCTGAGGAAAACTCGATCTCCATTGATGAGGCCAAAAGAGATGCTCTGTTTGTCAATGAATCTGGCCAGGATGAAGATCGAGAGGCTGCCTGTTTAATTCAGCAGACAGTAACCACTAAAGCCAATACACACTTAATCTTTGGCTATTTTGAAAAGGCGATTGTTAATTTTCATCAGCATTTGTCGAAGAGCCTGGATGTATAGCTCTTGAACAATCGCTAAGTTTAATAAAACACTCCTATAGCAATGTAATTGCTATGATGGCGCAAACAAAAATAACAATAAAAAAAAGGTATAGGGTATGAAATTAGCATTAACACACACAGGTCGATGTTTGCTGGCATTCTATTTTCTATTGCCGGGCCTGATGAAGTTTGTCCAGTGGGACATGCATGTCGCGCTTATGGAAACCCATGGCATGATCATGGTGCCGGTATTACTGGCGATTGCTGGCGTTACTCAAGTTGCTGCGAGCATTTGTCTGTTTTTGAATAAACAGGTTGTGGTCTGCGCGCTGGGTTTGGCAGCGATGGTGTTACTTATCAACCTCAATCTACATGACTTTTGGAATGTTTATGAGGGTGTTGATGCTAAACATGAGACTCAGAATTTCTTCAAAAATATGGGTATAGTCGCAGGCCTGTTGCTCTTAGCCGCGATCAATATGGACCAGTCTAGTAGTGAAGTCGAAGAAAAATAGAATCTAGCGCATAAATTTAGCGCCTAAAAAATCGCTGTAAACCCGTTACTTTAAATAATAAAAATCAAGATAAAAAAGCGAAATATTTTATGGGACGAGCACCAATATTAGAGCTCATTATCATGGTTGTGATTTTCTTAGCCCCTCAGGCTAGTGCCAACAGTGATTTGCAACGTAAAAAAGAGGGCGACTGGTTTATTGGGGCAAAGGTTTTAAACCTGGCTCCAGATGTAAAGTCGGTGGTCTCTATTGGTGGTGAAGCAAAGATCGCCTCGGATACTGTTCCCGAGATAGACGTTCGTTATTTTATAACCGACAATCTTTCCCTTGAGACCATGTTTGGCTTCACCGAACATAAGCTGTCGGCTGTGGGAACTGCCCTTGGGGATCTCGACCTTGGGTCAACCAAAGTCTTACCGCCAACCATCACTCTGCAATACCATTTTAATAATGGACGTCGCTTTTCACCCTATATTGGCATTGGTCTAAACTATACTTTTTTTGTCGATCATGACCCTGGCGATGCATTGGATGTAAGCTATCAGAATGGCTTTGGCAGCGTTTTAAATCTTGGCTTTGACTATTTTATTGGCAAGAACAATTATTTTAATATTGATATTAAAAAATACGCTATTTCAACAGATGTAGTTATAGATGCAGGGTCTGCTGGAACAGCTGATGCAGCGGTGGATATAAACCCACTGGCCGTCAGTGTGGGCTATGGATGGGTATTTTAAGGGTTGCAAAGCTGTAGAAATCTAGGGCTATAGAATTTCAGGGCTTTAGAATTCCAGGGCTATAGCGCTTTAGAGTTGAAGAGCCAGGCCTTACCACTCGGCAATAGAACCATCCCCATGACGCCACAGCGGGTTCTTCCAGTCGCAGGCAATTTTCGACGCTGCAATAACCGCTTGCTCATCCACCTCAACACCCAGTCCGGGTTTTGGTAAGGGCTTAATATGCCCATCGGTTATAGCAAAATCATCTTTGTTCACCACATAGTCCAGTAACTCTGCACCCTGATTGTAATGAATGCCCATAGACTGCTCTTGCAACACCGCATTGTGAGAGACAAAATCCACAGCCAAGCAGGCGGCCAAGGCAATGGGGCCAAGGGGACAGTGAGGTGCCAAGGCCACGTCATAGGCCTCTGCCATGGAGGCAATTTTGAGACATTCAGTAATACCGCCAGCATGGGAAACATCCGGCTGAACTATGCCCAGACCACCAGCTTCAAAAACCGATTTAAAATCAAAGCGGCTATACATGCGCTCACCCGCAGCCAGTACTATGCTGGTTTGGCGGGATAGGATCGCGTACTGCTCAGATTGCTCTGCCAATACAGGCTCTTCAATAAATAGCGGATGGTAGGGCTCAAGCTCTTTTAATAAAACCTTGGCCATGGGCACAGAGACCCTGCCATGGAAGTCCAAACCAAAATCGATGCTGCTGCCAAAGTTTTCTCTAATGGTGGCGACTCGGGCTATAACCTGTTCTACAGCTCTATAGCTATCAATCATCTTAAGCTTGCCACAGCCATTTAATTTAAAGGTATCCCAGCCCTGGGCTTGCAGTTCTTTCATCTGACGGCTTTCGTCCTGAGGGTCATCGCCACCCACCCAAGAGTAAGTCTTCATGCTGTCGCGAACCGTGCCACCGAGTAAGTCATATACAGGTACACCGAGATCTTTGCCTTTAATATCCCAGAGCGCCTGGTCAATACCGGCAATGGCTGACATCAAAATTGGCCCGCCACGATAGAAGCCACCGCGGTAAAGTGTCTGCCAGAGATCGTTAATTTGTCGCGGGTCTTTACCGATTAGATAGGGGGCTAATTCATTCACTGCAGCGGCGACGGTTTGCGCACGACCTTCAATAACAGGCTCTCCCCAACCGACTATGCCTGCGTCAGTATCTATTGCCAAGAAGAGCCAGCGTGGTGCAACGGGGTAGAGGCGTAGATTGGTAATTTTCATGGTGCTTGAGATCTCTGGTGTCGCACAGAAGCTGCGCTTTTATTTTTATTATGGCATCAATTTTAAACTAGATTCTAAACTAAAGCGCGAGGCAAAAGCGTTTTTGCTACCAAAAGAGAATTCACTGGCCGTGGCTAGGCTATTTCGGCATTATTGGTTTTCAGTTATTCGCCAAAATAATAAGAAGATTTGCCAATGTCCGAGCAGATACAATCATTTTATACAGTCCATAGTATGCATTGCAGTTTGGTCATTGATTGCCGTGGCTGTGGTGATGGTAGGGATGCGGTCCATGGCCCAGTCATTCTCTATTGGGGCGCTCGCCTAGGTGCTGACACCACCGCAGAAATGCTCGCACTGATGGCCACTCGCCAAGAGGCTCAGGCCTGTATGCCCGAGGAAGCGCCGATTGCTCTATCTCCTGAGCTGGGGGCCGGCTTTCAGGGCAACGCTGGAGTTCAGGTACATCGCGATGGCGGGCAGTGGGCAAGTTATAGCCACATTGAATCCGTGACTGAGGATGGTAATGGGAATGGCGGCTTAACGCTTATCGCTATTTGCCCGGCTACCCAGATTAAAATCACTCATCGAGTGGCCCTAGACCCGCAATCAGATGTGCTTACTGCCACTACAGAGTTGACCAATATTGGCGACAGTACTCTCTGGGTAGACCAGTGCAATGCACCTAGTATTCCAGTGCCAATGCACTACAACAAAATACTCGGGTTCGCCGGTCGCTGGGGCAATGAGTTTCAGCGCCAGCCTGTGGATCGTTTTATGGGAACCTATCTCCGTGAAAATCGATCCGGGCGCACTTCCCATGATTCATTTCCCGGAGTGATTCTGCACACAGAGCAAACTAACGAAAGTGCCGGTGCGGCTTATGGCCTGCATTTGGGTTGGAGTGGCAATCACCAGATTCGTGTTGAAGAACAGTTTGTCGGTCGTGCCTACGCCCAGATGGGAGAGCTATTCTTTCCTGGTGAACTCAGCCTTGAGCCCAATGAATCCTACTGCTCACCAACGCTCTATGGTGCCAGCACTCAGAATGGGCTCTCTTCGCTGTCGCAGTGTTTTCATCGCTATATTCGTTCAAATCTTAGAGATTCTCCACGCACTGAAAAACCTCGACCGGTCCATTTTAATACCTGGGAGGCAATGTATTTTGATCTCTCCCTCGAGCGCCTCTGTACCCTTGCCGATGAAGCGGCTGCTGTGGGCGCTGAACGTTTTGTACTCGATGATGGCTGGTTTAAAAATCGCCGATCCGACAGTGCGGGGTTGGGTGACTGGTTTGTGGACGAGACTGTATTTCCTCAGGGCCTAAGTCCTTTGATTGATCATGTGCAGGCCAAAGGCATGGAATTTGGCCTTTGGGTAGAGCCTGAGATGGTCAACCCCGATAGCGATCTGTACCGCGCTCATCCGGACTGGATACTGAGTGCTGGGTCAGGATTGGGGAGTGTACCTCTGCTACTGGCTAGAAATCAGCTGGTACTGGATTTGACTCGACCTGAGGTTGAGGATTATTTATTTAACTGCATTGATCAGTTGCTGAGTCAGTATGCGATTAGCTACCTGAAGTGGGATATGAACCGCAGCATTAGTCAGCCCGGTGGCGCTCATGGACGTGCTGTGACCCACCACCAAACTCTGGCTCTCTATGAACTCTTGGCGCGCATTCGCCGGGTCCACCCAACTGTCGAAATTGAAAGCTGCGCTTCAGGAGGCGGCCGAGCAGACTTCGGTATTCTCGCCTATACAGACAGAATATGGACCTCCGATACCAATGATGCTCTCGACCGTTTGCGCATTCAAAATGGCTTCTCGCTATTTTTCCCCGCCGAATTAATGGGTGCCCATGTGGGTCCTCGCGACTGCCATATCACTGGCCGCAGTATCAATATGGCGACCCGTGCAGGCGTGGCGATGTTTGGTCATATGGGCATAGAGATCAATCTGTTGACTATGGAGCAGTCTAAAAAGACTGAATTGAAAGCGGCAGTGGCTCTGCATAAGCAGCACCGCCAGTTAATTCATAGCGGTGACCTAGTGCGTCTTGAATCAGGAGATAATGAAAATAGCTTTGGTGTGATTTCTACGGATCAGGACGAAGCATTATTCTCCTATGCGCTATTGGACAGTTATCGCAATAGCGCACCGGGTCGGCTGTGCTTTCGCGGCCTAGATGCAGAGGCTCAGTATGAAATAAATATCGTCTGGCCCCTAGAACCCACCAGCGTTTCAACATCGATTCTTGATGTGATTAATGGTGCAGTTATCAGCGGCGACGCCCTGTCAAACTTTGGCCTGCAGCTACCGATTATGTTGCCCCAAAGTCTGCTGATCTTTCACCTGCAAAAGCGTTAGGGCTATCTATAAATAAACGCTTAGGGCTATTCATAAGTAACCGCTTAGGGCTATTCATAAGTAACCGCTCAGGGCTGGCTCTAAACAGCCGTTTGAACTGCCTCATTAGTGACAACCTGCTTTTCCAAACCGATAAACTCGGCCCGGTTACCCAGAACAAAGCGGTTAATAAATAAG
>Ga0209279_10000298_pt1 | contig 33915 bp, 49 predicted proteins | sample CoawatmetaG00DNA_3_FD_187508 | JGI IMG/M metagenome (GOLD analysis project Ga0209279, IMG submission 187508) | Marine microbial communities from the West Antarctic Peninsula - Coastal water metaG006-DNA (SPAdes) (version 2) | ecosystem: Environmental > Aquatic > Marine > Coastal ...
GTCTATTGAGGTAGCTCTTAAAGATTCTAACGGTAGAGTTAAATCAATGGCGAATGCGTCTTTGGTAAAATTTCATATGAAACTCGATGATGGAACTATTGCAATTGATGGCGGGACAGGAACTGTCGTTAACGCAGCCAAGGGCATTGTAGCTTACGAATGGGTATCTGGTGATACTTCTAACACAGGCATCCACAGTGCAGAATTTCAAATAGAATATAACAACGGTCAGATTGAAACCTTTCCAAATACTGGTTACATCAAAATAATCATTAAAGACGAACTGGCTTAAGGGGAAAACCATGGCACAACCACAGTCAAGAGATGAATTCATACAATATATTTTAAGGAAAATTGGCGCGCCAGTTATCCAAATTAACGTTGCTGAAGAACAAATCGATGACCGAGTAGATGAAGCTGTTTCTTTTTGGAGAGACTATCATTATAATGGTAGCCAGCTAGTTTATCTAAAGCACGTAATTACAGAACAAGATAAAGTAAATGGATGGATTCCTTTACCAGAAAAATTATTAGGTATATCTAAGATCTTTAATTTTGATACGTCGATCTCTATGGGCGGTGGTATGTTTAACGTTCAGTATCAGTTCGTTCTAAACAACGTTCAAGATATGGCGAGTTATAGCATGTCTAACTACTATATGTCTATGCAGCATATTGAGTTCATGCAAGAAATGCTTGTTGGTAAACCTATTATCCGTTACAACAAACATGTGAATAAATTGCACATCGATAATACTAAAGACCGCTGGACAGTTGGTACTTATATTGTTGTTGAAGCATATGATATTATTGATCCAGATGAATACGCAGATGTTTGGTCAGACAGATGGTTGCAGAATTATGCATCAGCTCTTGTTCGCGAACAGTGGGGTCTTAACCTAACTAAATTTACTAATATGCAATTAGTTGGCGGTGTTTCTTTTAATGGTGAGCAAATATTAGCAGAGGCGAGAGCCGAAAGAGAAAAGATGGAAGAAGACGCCATTAATAATTTGCAGCCTCTAACATATAATTTTATCGGGTAAATCATGGCTAGTAATGTATACTTCAGTAACTACGATAACTTTAACGAGCAAAATCTAATTGATGATCTCGTAATTGAATCTATTCAGATCTATGGTCTTGACATAACCTATATAAGTGGGTTGTTCAATAACATAGATTCTATCTTTAACGAAGATGATACTCCTCTGTACGACGAGATGTATTCTTTTGAAGTATACGTGAAAAATGTTGATGGGTTTGAAGGCGAAGGCGACTTCCTATCCAAGTTTGGTTTACAAATCAGAGACCAAGTTACGTTTACAGTTGCTGTTAGAACATTCGAGCAATACGTTACTAGGAAAACACAAACAAAAGTTCGTCCACGCGAAAATGATATTATCTGGCTTCCTTTGAATCAGAAAATGTATAAGATTACATACGTAGAACATGAAAGTGTTTTCTACCAAGCTGGTTCTTTACAAGTATATGATATTAAATGCGAATTGATGGAATATTCTAACGAAAGATTCGACACTGGCCACGATGATATTGACCATTATTTTGATGATATTAATTCAACCTCTGAATTTGTTACTACTCTTGAAGACGTAGCAAATAATGATGTGATGGCACAAAACCTTGAGTTCGAACAACTGTCGGATGATATTTTAGACTTTAGTGAAATGGATCCGTTCAGCGAAAACATTACTATTCAGGATATAAACTAATGGCTATTGCTAATTATTTCTATAACGAAACAACGAGAAGATATGTTGCGCTATTCGGTACTATTTTCAATCAACTTAAAATTGAAAGAAAAGACAATACCGGAACGGTAATACAAGATATGATTGTGCCGTTATCATACGCACCATTCCAAAAAGTTCTTTCAAGATTAAACGAAGATCCAGATTTATTGAATAGCACAAGACCTGCTATGTCTTTGCCGCGCATGTCTTTTGAAATTACAAGTCTATCATATGATCCAGCGAGAAAAATTGGATCAACACAGAAGATGCGCAAGAGTCAAAAAACTGAAACTGATTCATCTAGACCCTTTATGTATGCTTCAGTTCCATATGATATTGAGTTCTCTTTGTATATTATGACAAAGTACGCTGAAGATGCAACTAAAATTATGGAACAAATCATTCCGTTCTTTACACCAGATTGGACTGTTACCGCAACGATGGTACCAGACCTAGATCCTATTGATATTCCTATTGTGTTGAATAGTGTTACGACCGAAGATCTTTACGAGGGTGATTACGAAACAAGACAAACAATTCTTTACACTTTAACTTTTACTTTAAAGGGATACTATTTTGGTCCTGAGAAAACTAAGAAAGTTATTAAGTTCATTGATATTGATATGGCTACATCCACTGCTGGAGATGCTATTGCTGAAGAAGGTATTACTATTCGCCCAGGTATGACTGCAGGTGGTTTGCCACTTAACGAAGATGGTATAGCTGCTGTGGCAACTGCTGAGGTATCTAATGGATCTGTAACGGGTATCACCATTGTAAATGATGGTGAAAACTATGATCCACTCAATGTAATACCAGTTACAATCAGTGCTCCATCAGGATTAAACGCACAAATTACTCCAACAATAACAAATACTGGTATAACAGACTTCACTATTACAGAAGCTGGTGGCTTTTATTCTGCGGTTCCAGCCGTTACAATTAGCGCTCCGGACAGTGATATAATCACCGCTACAGGCTCTGTCGTGATCTCTGGAGACACTGTTGGATCTATTGGTATAACCAACAGCGGTACATATTACAGTTCAGCTACCGTCTCTGTGGACGAACCACCGGCCAAATCTGTCGCGTTTGTTTTTGGTGATGATGCTTTATATCACAGCATAGACGATACAACCTTTAGCCATGTTACTGATTACGCGTTTAATACCGCAGGCAACGGATTTGCTATAGAGTTTTGGATTCGTCCAGAATTCTCAGGCGCAAGCACTGCTGATTACCATATTCTTCATATTCCCGGCGGCACAATGAGAATTGAAATAGAAGATGGTGGTGTGCTTGTATATCGTCCTTGGCTCAACTCAGTTCCGGTAAGATCTACTGGACATACTTTAAACGAAAATGTATGGAATCACGTTAGACTTGAGCATTACGGCTCAGATGCAAAATGGTTATTAAACGGTACCGCAATCGCGGGTGGCAATGCTCCACAAGGTTACCTACAAGGTGGCGGTGCAACGGTAAATATTGGCCAACGTTCTGGATCTGAAAGAAGTTTCATCGGTGCGTTAGATAACTTAATTATTACACAGATTTCTGGGTTAACGGCTGATGGTTCATATACTGTTCCAACCTGGGCTCAAACAGGTAGTCACTTCACTGATGATTTTGATAAAGATTCTGCAAGAGCAACAGCTACAGTACTTGATGGTGAAGTAACTGCAATCGTTGTAACAAACGCTGGAGCTAATTATGCTAACACTACACCATCTATCGTGATTTCAGATCCCGATGGTGTTGCTGGAGATTACCAAGCAACCGCAACTGCTATTCTTACTAATGGAGCGGTAACTGATATTACTATAAATAACATTGGGAAGTTCTATATAACTGCAAACGTTGCTATAGACGCCGTTGTTACTGAAACCGCTACCGCAACTATTGCAATTGATGGTACTGGCCAGGCAACAGGTATCACCGTTACCAATGCTGGACTAGGTTATAGTTCTGCACCAACCGTTACAGTCGGAGATCCGGCAGCTGTATCAGTACCATACCAACAAATTCAATTTGATGATGATTGGGGTATTATTACAATATTTGAGGATGTATAATGAGCGACGAAAAGATGTCTTCAGCCCTTGGCATCAGAGCCATGTCTGATATTGATGAAAACGAAAAGGCGGAGCAAGTCCCTGTTGTACAACTCGACGTTCCGTCAAAAGAAATAGTACCTATTAATCCAGATGACGATGAGAACTTACAAGACATAGAATTAGTACGTCAAAACATTGCAAGTGTTATTGATATTGGCAAAGATGCTATGCATGAAATGCTTGAGATCGCTAAACAATCTGAGCAACCTCGAGCGTTTGAAGTTGTGTCTACCCTAATGAAAACATTGCTTGACGCTAACAAAGAATATTCTGATATTTCCTCTAAAAAGAAATTTGCTACAGAAGAAATAAACGGTCCAAAAGAAGCAGCGCAGACAAATGTTACAAACAACAATTTAATATTATCAACTGCTGACCTACTTAAAATGATGAAAGGCGAGAACACTGATGGGTGATGGTTATCTAGGTAATTCGCATCTTAAGAAAAGCCAAACAGAAATTGAATGGACTCCTGAGCTACTCAAGGAATACGCGAAGTGCGCAGGCGATCCTGTGTATTTTGCAAAAGAATATATTAAGATTATCCACGTTGATAGAGGGTTGGTTCCTTTTGATATGTATGATTACCAAAAAGAAATTTGTGATAAGATTTTTAAATCCAGGCGTGTAGCTGTTTTAACTGCTCGTCAGTCTGGTAAGACCACTACCGCTGTTGCTGTTATTTTGCACTACATTTTGTTTAACGAATTCAAAACTGTAGCTATCCTAGCAAACAAGGGAGATGCATCTAGAGAAGTTATGGCCCGTGTTAAGCTAGCATATGAGGCACTGCCAAAATGGTTGCAGCAAGGTATAGAAGAATGGAACAAGGGTAACATTGCATTAGAAAATGGTTGTCAAGTACTTGCTGGTACTACATCTTCATCAGCAATTCGTGGTAAATCTGTTAACTTTCTGTACCTCGATGAGGTTGCGTTTATTGAAGGTTACGATGAATTCTTCGCCTCTGTTTATCCTACAATTTCATCTGGTGAATCTACAAAGCTATTAATGACCTCTACACCAAACGGTTTGAATCATTTTTGGAAAACGTGCAAAGGTGCTAAGGAAGGAACTAACGGATATGAATACCAAGAAGTTATGTGGTACGATGTTCCTGGACGTGATGAGAAATGGCGCAAAGAAACAATTGAAGCTCTTGATCACGACGAAGCCAAGTTTAACCAAGAATATTGCTGCGAGTTCCTAGGATCATCTGGTACACTTATTAGTGGCAGTAAATTAAAAGAATTATATCCTGAGCAACCTATCGCTAAAGCAGAAGGCTTAATACAATACGAAAGAGCTGATCCTGGTAAGCAATATGTAATTACTGCAGACGTTGCAAGAGGTAAAGGGTTAGACTTTTCTACTTTTACTATTTTCGATATTTCAGAAATGCCTTACAGACAAGTTGGAGTTTATAAAGATAATCTAATTGGACCAGTTGATTTTGCATCAGTTTTATATAGAGCTGGTATGATTTACAACGAAGCTGGTATATTAGTAGAAATTAACGATATTGGAGGACAAGTTTCTGACGTCCTCACATTAGACCTTGGTTATGAGAATTTACTTTACACACAAAACAACGGACGTAGCGGTAAAGTATTAAGCCCTGGTTTTGGCAAGAATGTTGATGCTGGCGTTAGAACAACTAAGCTTGTAAAGGGCGTAGGTTGTTCTATGCTTAAGATGCTTGTTGAGCAAAACCAATTATTCATAAGAGATTATGATACTATTCAAGAACTGAGCAGGTTTTCTAAAAAGGCTAACTCCTTTGAGGCTGAATCTGGTTTTCATGATGACTTAGTAATGAACTTAGTATTGTTTGCTTGGATGACTGAGCAGCAATATTTTAAAGATATGACTGACATAAATACATTAACAAAGTTAAGAGAAAAAACAGACGAGCAAATTGAACAGGATATGCTGCCATTAGGCTTTTTTGACGTAGGAGATAGCGATTTCTACGAAGATGATGGTATTAGACTATGATTACCTGCCCTCATAGCAAATCGTATAATTTATAAATAGAAACAATAATATTGAATATAAACGCGTTTCTAATTAATTAAAGGAGAAAAACATGGCTTTTTCCGTAAGTCCTTCCGTCATTGTTCGTGAAGTGGATGCGAGTCAAACAGTGCCAGGTGCTGCAACTGCACCGGCGGCTTTGGCCGGCATCTTTAAGTGGGGTCCTGTTAATGATCCCATTCTAATCACTTCAGAAAATGACCTTGTAGACCGCTTTGGTAAACCAACCGACGACAACTACGAAACATTTTTTACCGCATCTGATTTTCTAGCGTACTCAAACGCGTTATATGTTGTACGTGCTGATGACGCATCTGCAACAGCTTCAGGTACTACCATTGCATATCATGCTAACAACGACATTAACCCAACAGATAGCGTATTCGCTGCATTCGATGCCAAATATCCCGGAGCTTTAGGTAACTCAATTGAAGTTTCTTGGTCCACTGCTACTGGTTTTGAGACTCCTATTGCTACAGTAGGTGATATTAATGCAAACGCTATTTCTGATACCGCTGTTAATCAAACTATTGCGTTCAATAGTTCTGCAGTATCGTTTGAAGTTGCAAACACAGTAACTTTACCAACAGTTGATGCTGGTGATGTTATGGTTATTGGCAATCCAAGCATTGGATATCAAGAACTTGTAGTGCTAGCTTCTGTAGTAACTGATGTTGAAGAGACATTTGGTACAGGTAACACAGCAGTAACTGCGACCATTGCATTCAATCAAGCTCTTACATTCACAAGCCGTTATACACTTGCTGAAACTGATCTTTCTAAGCTAGCAATTGAAAAGAAATGGTCTTATAATTCAACGTTTGGAGTTGCACCAAAAGCTGGGCACGTACACGTTGCTGTTATTGATAAAGATGGCGCAATTACTGGTACTCCAGGAAATATTTTAGAAGCCTTTGATAACTTATCAACAACCGCTGGATCTACAAACGCACAAGGTGCTACTAACTATTACCCAACAGTTGTTGAAAATAGTTCTTCATGGATTAAACTAGCTAACAGCGCAGTAATTGGAACAGCTACTCAAACAGTTAACGCATACGAAACTATGTCTGCCGGTACTGATGGTTCTACTGAATCTACTGCAACACTTGCTAGCTTAGCGTTTGCTTACGATACTTTTAAGAATGCAAACGAAATTGATATTTCTTTAGTTCTTCAAGGTAAAGGCGACGATAATGCTAACCTTGCAAACTATATTGTTAGCAACGTAGCTGATTACAGAAAAGATTGTGTAGCATTCCTATCACCATCTAAAGAAGCTGTAGTTGACGAGCTAAAAACAAATACAAAAATGACTAACGCTATTGCTTACCGTAACAAGGTTCAGAACAGTTCTTACTGGTTCATGGATTCCGGTTATAAATATCGTTATGACAAGTTTAATGATTCGTATCGTTGGACACCGTTGAATGGTGATATGGCAGGTCTTGCCTCAAGAGTAGAATCTTTTGAATCTCCAGCTGGTTACAGAAAAGGCGTTATTAAGAATGTTGTTAAATTAGCATTCAACCCAAGTAAACCACAACGTGATCAACTATATAGCGCAGACGTTAACCCAGTTATGTCACAGACAGGACGAGGAATCGTACTCTTTGGTGATAAGACAGGACTTGGAACAGCAAGCGCATTTGATCGTCTAAACGTTCGCAGATTGTTTATTGCAGTTGAGAAATCAATCGCAACAGCAGCGGAAAGTTTCTTATTCGAGTTTAACGACGACTTTAGTCAAACTCAGTTTAAGAATATTGTAGATCCATTCCTTCGTGACATCCAAGGACGTCGTGGAATTATTGATTTTAGAGTTGTTTCTGATTCTACAGTTAATACGCCAGAAGTTATTGATCAGAACAAATTCCGAGCGAGCATTTTCATTAAACCAGCACGTTCTATTAACGTTATTGAACTTACGTTCGTAGCAACTAGAACCGGTGTTGAGTTTGACGAAATCGTCGGTCAGTTAGCGTAATAAATACAATTATATATTTAAGGAGAAAGACACATGGCATTTAACATCAACCAGTTCAAATCCGAACTTGTCGGTGGCGGTGCGCGTCCTACGCTCTTCCAATGTCAAATCACCAACCCGATTAACCCAACTGCCGATATCAAAGCACCATTTATGATAAGAGCAGCTGGGATTCCGGAGTCTACTGTTGGCCAATATACGGTTCCCTATTTTGGGCGCCAGGTCAAATACGCAGGTGATAGAACATTCGCAGACTGGACCGTAACTGTTATCAACGACGAAGACTTCGCTGTTCGTAACTCGCTAGAAGAGTGGATGAATTTCATTAACTCTCACGATTCAAACACCAGAGGCTTGCCACAACAGTACAAGTCAACTGGTCAAGTAACACAGTACAGCAAAGATGGTTCGCCACTTCGCACGTACGTTTTTGAAGGTATGTTCCCTGTTTCTGTAGACGGTATCCAATTAGACTGGAGCCAAACAGATTCAATCGAAGAGTTTGGTGTTACATTCCAGTACGATTTATGGAGAGTTGAAGGAAACACTGGCGTACCAACAACATAATATATAATGTGAGGAATACAAAGTGAAGTTATTTGGTTTTGAGATAAAAAGAGACGGAGAAGAGATTGGTAATATACCAGTCTCTTTTGCCGAACCTGCAAACGACGACGGTGCTATCACTGTCGGCAATGCTATGGGCGGATTTTACAGTACTATTCTAGACTTAGAAGGTAATGCTAAAACCGAATCAGAGCTCGTATCGAAGTATCGTGGATTAGCAATGCAACCTGAAATTACTCAGGCTGTAGATGAAATCGTGAACGAAGCTATTGCCGTAGACAGTGACGACAAAGTTGTTGAACTGATCATGGATGACGTCGACTTACCAGATAAAGTAAAAGAAAAATTGACTGAAGAATTTGATAACGTGCTATCTCTATTAGATTTTACTAATACTGCATATGATACGTTTAGTAAATTCTATGTTGATGGCAGAGTTAATTACCATTGTATTATTGATGCTGATAATATTAAGCAAGGTCTCCAAGAAGTACGTTACGTTGATCCGCGCAAACTTAAACTTATCCGTGAAATAGATAAGAAAGGTACTGACAAGCATTCTGGAACCCCAGTTAAAAAAGTTAGAGCTGAATATTATATGTATTCAGAAAATGGCTTTGGTAGCGAAAAGGGTGGTAACTCAAGTCAGGCAGGAACATCAGGTTTTAAAATCGCTAAAGATTCTATTGCTCGAGTAACATCTGGTGTAATGACTGAAAATAACGCCTTGGTTCTTTCTCATCTTAACGCTGCTATTAAGCCAATTAACCAGTTAAGGATGCTTGAAGATGCTGTTATCATTTATACTCTTACACGAGCTCCTGAAAGAAGAGTGTTCTACATTGATGTTGGTAACTTACCTAAATCAAAGGCTGAGCAATATCTAAGAGATATGATGGTTCGTCATAAAAACAAGCTACAGTACAATTCATCTACTGGTGAAATTACAGATGCTCGTAAAATGATGACTATGACTGAAGATCTTTGGTTCCCTCGCCGTGGTGGTGAAAGAACTACTGAAGTTGATACACTAGCAGGCGGTAATGCTGCAGGCTTAACAAGTGATGAAAACTTACAATACTTTCAACGTAAATTATACAAATCACTTAAAGTACCGTTGTCTCGTTTAGAACCAGAAACGATGGCAACATTTGGACGTAGTTCTGAGATTACTCGTGACGAACTTAAGTTTGGTAAATTTATCCAACGCTTAAGAAATCGCTTCTCATCTCTATTCACACAAATTCTTGAAAAGCAACTTATTCTTAAAGGTATTATGACACCTGAAGAATTCGCTGAAATCAAAAATGACTTACGCTATGACTTTATTCAAGATAACTATTTTACAGAATTAAAAGAAGCTGAGATTACCCGCGAAAGACTTACTACTCTTCGTGAAGTTGATGAACATATCGGTACATACTATTCTAGAGAGTGGGTTCGTAAAAACGTTCTTCGTATGTCTGAAGAGGACATCAAAGAAATGGATAAGCAAATCGCCAAAGAAGCTGCTGAAGCTCCTGCTGAAGATGACGAAGATGAAGATGGCGATTCACAAAATCAAAGTAATACAGATCCACGAGATTCAAAAGTCGTTAATGGATAAATATAATCAAATTAAAGTAAATGGAGATTTCAAATGAAGTCCTTTAGACAAGTTATTGCGGAAGTTGCTCAACCAAATTCCCCAGAAGAAAAAGCATTTAAAGATCAGCACACGTACGAAGTTGCTTCTCATCCTGTAGCGTTAGATGCCCAGTTCACTGGTGACATTGCGCCGATTGAAGGTGATGGTAGTCCTAAAGCTGCTCGCCCTGCCGATCAAAAAGGATCTGCTAATTACGATTTAGCATACCCATACGGCATGAACGCAGCAATTGATGGTGCATTTGCAGAAGCTTTTAACGAAAGCGCAAAGAAAAAAGCATTAGTTGGTGGACAAAAAGAACTTGACCACGACAAAGACGGCGATATTGATGGTGCAGACTTTGCAGCTTTAAGAGCTAAAAAGAAAACTAAAACTGAAGCATCTTGCGGTAGTGTTAACGCTAGCAAGAAGACTAAGTACGAAGAAACGTGCTCAGACTGTGATACAGCGCCTTGTTGCTGTGACGATGTTAAAGAATCAGTAGAAGAGTTGGAAGAGTATTCTAATTGGAAAGTTCAACATCCAACTAAGTCAACTAAATCATATACCGTAAAAGCTCGTAATACTGGTGAAGCAATTAAAAAAGGACATGCAGCTGCTAAGAAAGCTGGCGACATGCATCCTGCTTCTGATAACCGTATGTTCAAGCCTAAGCACATCCAAAAAGAAGACTTAGACGAAACTACAATGTCTGCTATTAAAAAGGGTGTAACTACTACTGGTGTAGATGGTAAAACACGTACTGTTTTCAAAACAACCAAAGATAACAAGACTGATGAACGTGGTCAAGATAAGATTACTACCAACGAAGGTACTGAATCTTTAGATGAAGCGTTTAAAGCTGGTATTGTTAAGTTTAAAAACGGCAAGCAAACCATTATTAAAAAGCAAGACGCAGACTTAATCAATAAAATGATGAAAGATCTTTCTGCAAATAGTCGCAAGTCTATGGGCAAAGTTGCTATGGAAGATCAAGCAGGGTTTGATGAAATTCTTGGGTTTGCTAGAGAAGCTCTATAATGACTTGGGTGAATGTTCCAGGGACTTATCATGCTGTATCTAATACGCATATATGGGAGTATGATAATGCTCCTACCCTTGGTACTTTAGTAACTGATGCAAAAGCTCATGCTGATGATCAATACTATAGAGCTAATGGAACAGTCACTGCAGGAATTAGATCGCATACTCCTACTGGTGGAAACACTCAGGAGACATACGTTAGATGTCGCAAAGTAAGTACTGATCACCCAGAATACACAGCGTATGGTGAATTGTCTAAGAACTATTACGACGCTAAAATCTAAAATAAAAAAGTATTATAAATAAAACATTATAGTAAAGAGGCGATAAAATGAAACTCATAACCGAAGTTGTAGAAGAATGCAACGTTGCTACAGAGATTAATGAAGAGACTGGCGAAAAGTCTTACTTCATTGAAGGTATCTTTATGCAAGGCGACATTAAGAACCGCAACGGTAGAATTTATCCGTCTGCTGTACTTGAAAGTGAAATGAACAGATATAACAAAGACTTTATCCAAACTAAAAGAGCTCTTGGCGAATTGGGTCATCCAGATGGTCCAAGCATTAACGGCGATAGGGTATCACACCTTATTACTGAAATGAAGCAAGACGGCTCAAACTTTACAGGTAAAGCGAAAATTCTCGGTACTCCGATGGGTAACATTGTGAAAACTCTAATGGACGAAGGTGTCCTAATTGGTGTATCAACTAGAGGATTGGGATCTGTAAAACAAACAAAAGACGGTATCATGGAAGTCCAAAACGATTTCCATCTTGCTACTGTTGATATTGTAACAGACCCATCAGGCCCTAACTGCTTTGTAAATGGCATTATGGAAAACACTGAGTTCTTCTATGATATTGCACGCGGAAACTGGTTACCACAAGATCAATCAGTTGAAGAAGTAATAGAAGAAATGCAGGAAGAAATTGAAAAAGAAGTAAGGCGGGTCGTTCGTCGAGTTGATGAGAGCACAGCAGCACGTATGTTTGAACGCTTTGTAAAATCACTTAGAAATTAATTTTTATATAAATAGTATACATATAGAATATCACCACGAAAAATAGGAGTAGAACATATGTCAAAAGAGTTAGACGAAAAGTTCGTTGCTGATGATGGGGTCTCAACAGTTGAGGATCCAGTAACACCAGCAGGCGGAACTATTAAAAAGAAAAAGGCAGATGTGAAAAAAGCTGTTGACGGGAAAGCTGATAAGGTTGACGCGGTAACTCCAGGCCAAGGCGCTGTTAAAGAAGAAGCTGATGAAGCTGAAGCTGAAGCAATCGTTGAAGTTGTTGAGATTGAAGAGTCAATCGCATCAATGTTTGAAGGCATGGATCTTTCAGAAGAATTCACATCTAAAGTCACTATGGTTTTTGAAGCAGCCGTTCATGAAGCTGCTACTGCTAAAGCTGACGCAATCATCATCGAGAAGACTGAAGCTCTAGAAGTAGAGATGAAAGAATCTGTTGATACTGCAGTAGAAAAAATCGTAGAAAACCTCGATTCCTATCTTGACTATGTAGTCGAAGAATGGATGAAAGAAAATGCACTTGCTATCGAAACCGGCGTTAAGGTGGACATTGCTGAGTCATTGATGAACGGTCTTAAATCTCTTTTCGAAGAGCATAACATTGAAGTTAACGAAGAAACTTTTGATGTTGTTGCTGGTCTTGAAGAAGAAGTTGCACAACTTAAGACTACTGCTAATGATAGTATCAACGAATCTGTTGAACTTAATAAGCAGATTGCAAGTCTCAAAGCTGATCAAGCTTTCAGCGAAATGACTGAAGATCTTACAATCACTCAGCGTGAAAGATTAAAAGTACTTTCTGAGAAACTAGGTGTTTCAGACATCGCAGAATATAAAAGCGATTTGACTACTTTGAAGGAATCATTCTTTGCTGCTAAGAAAGTAGTAACAGAAGAGGTTGCTGAAGAGCAAGAAATTATGACTGAAGAAACTGTTCCTGCTAAAGCGGTGTCAGATTATTCTAACATTAATTCTCTTGTTGAGTCTCTCAACACAAGAAAACAAAACCAGTAAATTTTTAAAATTATAAATAGATCCAGATAAAACCTAATCAAGGAGATAGACAATTATGGCACAGTCAAACTATCAAGCACTTGTAGAAAAATGGGGCCCAATTCTTGAGCACTCTAGCTTTTCTTCAATTACTGATCAACACAAGAAGTCGGTAACGGCAACAATTCTTGAAAACACCGAGCGCGCTTTAATGGAATCAGGCGATACTTCAGCCTCCATGACTGGCTTGCTTTCAGAAGCTTCACCAACTAACGATGCTGGAACAGGCGGATTCGGTTCTGCTTCAGGCGCAACTGGCCCAACAGCTGGTTACGATCCAGTATTAATCAGCTTAGTACGTCGTGCAATGCCTAACTTGATGGCATACGATATTGCTGGCGTTCAGCCAATGACAGGACCAACTGGTCTTATCTTTGCTATGCGTTCTAAGTACACCAACCAAGCCGGATCTGAAGCATTCTATGCTGAAGCCGATACTGACTTCTCAGGTGCAGGTACACATGCTAACGCATTGGGTGCAGGTTCTGAAACAACTGGTACTGGCATGGATACTGGTGCTGCTGAAGCATTGGGCGATGGCGCTGGCGCTGGATTCGCAGAAATGGCCTTCTCAATCGAGAAAGTAACCGTTGCTGCTAAGTCACGTGCTTTGAAAGCAGAATACACTACTGAGCTTGCTCAAGATCTTAAAGCCGTTCACGGTTTGGATGCTGAGACAGAACTTGCTAACATTCTTCAGTCTGAGATCCTTGTGGAAATCAACCGTGAATTAGTTCGTACAATCTACGGCACAGCCGTTGTTGGTGCAGCTGCTACAGCCGCTCCTGGTACTTTCGATCTTGACGTTGACGCAAACGGTCGCTGGTCTGTAGAGAAGTTCAAAGGCCTAATGTTCCAAATCGAACAAGAAGCTAACAAGATTGCTCAGCAAACTCGTCGTGGTAAAGGTAACTTGGTTATCTGTTCTTCTGACGTAGCTTCTGCATTGCAAATGGCCGGTGTACTTGATTACACACCTGCTCTTAACGCTAATGCTTTGCAAGTAGACGATACAGGCAATACCTTTGCTGGTGTTCTTAACGGACGTTACAGAGTTTACATCGATCCATATGCTGGCGCAAACTACTTAGTAGTTGGCTACAAAGGTTCTTCTTCATTCGACGCGGGCTTATTTTATTGCCCATACGTTCCATTGCAAATGGTTCGTGCAGTTGGTGAAAACAGCTTCCAGCCTAAAATCGGCTTTAAGACTCGTTACGGTATGGTTGCTAACCCGTTCGCTCGTGGCGGCGCTGCTGCTAACGATGGCGCATTGGTTGCTAATACCAACGTATACTACCGTCGTGTAGCTATTACTAACTTGTTCTAAAGTTAAGTAAATAATAACAAGAGGGTAGGTTAACTACCCCATCTGTTATGCCATTGGGGATCCTTTCGAGGGTCCCCTTTTTTATGCAAGATAATCAGACAACTTAGATACTTTAGTTAAGAAATCACTATAAGCTTCTTTAACTTTACTATGATCGTAAAAGAAATATTTCTGTATTGCTTTCCAAAAGCTTTTTTCTACCATAGGATAACCAAACGAAAAAACTATACATTCATAATGCTCGTAGTTTCTGTTTGATTGAATATTCCAAAACTTTGTTAATTCATCATCGGTGTAAGGCTTCTCTCTACATGTTTGCTGAGGAGCTCCTTGTATATTCCGATCATCGTAAACAATATGTACTGTCATACCACCATCATCCCACCATTCAGATTCTGTGCATGGTCTTTCTACTGAGTTAAGAATGTTGTCGTACCAATATACATTACAATCGAGATTATCTACTTCAGAAATAAAATTGTGTTTTTGTTCTTTAGTGTTGAATAGAACACCAATATATCTGTGTCTAGAATCATCATGTCCTTGGCAACTTGTAAACGTTAGATAACCTTTTTCGTGTAAACCAAGAACTGCTTTTCTTATTCCAGGTTCTAAATTACGTTCTATGATATCAGAGTACTGACTTACAAAACAACTAATATAGTTGCCATCTTCATCTTTAGAGCAATATGTTCTACCATTAATTAGATGTTCATTACCTTTAACAAACATTGCGTGCCTGTGACCATCTTCAGGTGTTTTTAAATCAGGCTCGTTTGATTCCGCACGATATTCCTCACGATATGGCACTACTATTTCATATTGACTTATCATAAGGTACTCCGTAAATTAAAGAAAAAAAAGAGCACCGAAGTGCTCTTTCTTAGTTGCGCTACATTACTAGTTAAGACGCAAAGGTTCTAGAACAGCTTCTGCAAACTGCATGAATTCTTCACTCTTAGCAGCTTCTTGAGCTAAGTTAGACGCATGATAAATTTTAGCAAGCTTAGCAAAGTCTTTCTTAGGTACAAGAGTATCCTCAAGAATCTTTTCTGCAATAGCTTTCATATGATCTTTTTCAGCTTCAATACGTGTCATAGAGTTTGACATTTCTTTTAGTGCACTTTGAATTTGCTTACGGTGCTCTTCAGTAATTACTGTTGGTAGTGTGTGGTCGCTTGTATCTACAATGCTCATAATATATTTCCTTTTTTAAGTAAGTTTGCCGTCTTTACGTAGACCAGCCCTGATTTTAGTTGCGCTAATGTTGTGAATAACCGATCCAAGATTGTGTTCAGTAAATGTATACCCAACCCCTCTGCCGTAGCTAATATCAACAATATTAGGAACGCAAGTAATAATGTATTCGTAACCATTCGTATATCCTGCCTCAGCAAGTCCTGCTTCAATATTTTCAATCACTTGGATTTCTCCAAATGGGTTATCGGACTGATCTTGTGTTCTACCGCCACCAGCATCTTGTCCTATGATGCCACCGACGTCTCTAACCATAATACAGACTTGACCAGACACTTCCAGAGCCCTTTTAAATAAAGCTGTATGTCCATCGTGCCAAGGCTGCCAACGCCCTAACATCTGAGTAGTGGGCTTCTGATAATCAAATAGAGCCTTGTTGTGCATATCGCGATCCTTCACTTTTATTACCTCTTTCACTTTTTAACTTTACTGAGCTGTTTTAATTGAAACGATCTAATCACTTCGACAAGCTGCTTTTCTGTATCAGTAAACCATTCACTTACACAGTAATCGTATTTATCAGGCTTTGTAAAGATTTTGTTTGTATCTTCAAAACGACCTTCTTTAATAGTATCCATCCAAATAGTATAATCTGGATCAAACGCGATACGTGCTTCTTCAGTAGGACATACAAAATCTGTCACGACAGTTCTGCCTGCTTTAACTACGCCATCGCTTAGATGTCGCATGCGATTAGCTTGGCGCATTCTGCCTTCAGCACTAAAATCCCAGTCATCGTATTGTGTACGAACATCATCAGCGTTAATGTGTATAGCACCCATAAGCTTTGCTAGAGGTTTTGCTAAAGTAGTTTTACCACTACCTGGCAGTCCAAAAATAAGTATTTTCATTTATTTTCCTTGTAGTGGGAGAAGGCTTATGCCATCTCCGCCATTTTAATTGCTACATCTAATGCTTCAACTTTACGTTTTGCATTGCTACCAAACCATGCAGAAGCCATACGAGTATCCGCAGTACGACCTAGTTTGTGATCAGCCATATATGTAACTGCGTTGTATGCATTCCACCATGAACCTGGGCGGAAGTGATCACCTGGTTGGTTTTCTACATATTCCATTGCAGTTTCTGCAGTGCGAGATAATACTTTATCATCGCGGCTAGATTCACCAAAGACTTTACCAAAGAATTTTTCAAGCTGTGCACGATCATATTGCTTCGATCCAAGAAACTCTGCAGCTTCTTTAAACTGTGCAACTTTATGTTGTGACAATCCAAGGATTTCTTTAACTGCTGATGGATCAAAGACTGAACGGTGGTTAAGTCGCACTGATGGTTGATTTTTCTCGTTAAGCGCCACAGCCAAAGTGTTATTACATACAACACGTTCCATCACAAACTTAATGTCGATTGCTTTGCCATACTGATGTGGGTTAGAGAATAACAAGTAACCTTTAACTTCATCGCCATTAAACAATGAGAAACCGTCTTTAACATCAGCTAATGCCCAAACAATTTGGCCGTCTTTAAGAGAGCCTGCAGTATCCATTTGCATATCACCAGCGCTTACAAAATCTGTAAAGAAGTCAAAGGCTTCTGAGTTTTGTACTGGATTCCAGTTTGCGCCAACTTGTGTAAGAATTTTACTGTCTGTTGATCGAACTAAAGCTTGTTGACCAGTTTTAAACGTATCACCTTTGTGTCGATATAGTGTGTCGATTTTTTCAACATTCCAATCAAGACCTGCAGCTTTCATCATTTCTTGTGGAGACATGTCGTCCGATACTGGAGTACCAAGACCGTGCCAAGGCAAACCTTTAGATTTGCGGTAAGCCATTTGAGCAACGCCGTTTACCATTTCAAGTTCATGTGCCATGATATAATTTCCTTAGATTGTGTTTGTATAGCTATTATAATTCATTTAAGAACATATGTCAACAGTTAATTTGATTTAATTACAAATAAACATCAACTTGTTCAAATCGTGCACTTTTATCATAGCATCCAGATATTAACCATCCATCGAAGCTATCATAAAGATAAAGATATTCAGCACCGTGATTGCCACCAGCTGTTAGATAATCCATTACAGAACTATATTTAACTGCGTTATCTGCGTGTACAGAGTTTGTTCGTGATACATAATAATCTGCATCTAACGAAGAAAGATAACCACCTCTTGTAACTATTTGAGCATCATATGTTGTGTCATAAGATGTACGTAGCATTCTACCAACTCCTTCTGCGTATCCATCGTAGTGGCAATAAGAAGCAGTAACTGTGCCATCGTCTTCCAAAATTCCAATCATTGCTGAAGTACCCATAATGTAAAACCTTTATCGTTGCTTGATTTGATAAGACTATTATAACAAGAATGAATGTTGATGTCAACAGTTAATTTGATTTAATTACAAATAATTTATGCCTAAGTAGTTAGCTATCTTAGTCTTCAACCAAGACTTTTTTGTGACTCTGAGGTGAATTCCTGCATCATCCACTCTAGTATTCTCTACTCCACTTGAGTCTACTATTATTAAATGCGACGACAATGCAGTATTAGTAATGGACAAATTACTATCTATAACAAAAGTGCTGTTCAGCGACGTATAACAACGTTTGTCTTCTAGCAGTGGAAAATCAAATGATAGTTGCTCTGGATCTATATCATAAAATCTAAATGACTGTTGCATGAGCAACTCCTTTAATGCACTAATTGACTTGGATACGGTATTTCATCTATCATATCCCACGCGTATTCACCATAACCAGATTTGACTATAGATATGGTGTCTACATAAGGTCCTTCAAGTTCATCATGAACTTCAGCTACAAAAGCTTCTGGATACCTTTCTTTAATGTAAACATCCATATAGTAATACGCATCTGATTTCTTAAAGAAACCAACTGCCTTGGTAATACCCAGCATGTTATTAGTAGAAAACAAAGCAATAAGACGTCTATCATCGACTTTAGCATCCATGAAATTTACGTCTTCATTCTTTGCAGTTCCAAGGAATATTCCATCTTGTGGATCAATAATGATATATTTTCTATTATTCTGCATGATGTTTAATCAACTCTACTTGACCATTGTTGTCTAGCTTTGTTTTGATGTATTCATCTTTGATTAAACGATCAATTGTTGCTTCAATTATACGTGAAGTCATTCCGGCAGCAGATCTTCTTTCCATAACTCTACCGACTAACGTAAAAATAATAGCAGTAATTAATAACCATATTTCTGTACTCATAACGCTAATTCTCCTTTAAAACCTTCCCACCAAGATGGTGCTTCGCGGCCTTTTGCCCACTTTGCAAACCCTTTAGTAAAGTGGTAATAATTACGATATGCTTGCACTGGATTGCCTTCTACCTTACATTCTGGGAATTGATTCATAGCTTGTGGAAACTCAGTTAGACCAATATTTGGAATATTTTTTGGTGCAACAGCAAGGATATCACGAAGCTTTGTATAGGAAAGATGTTCCTTACCAAAGCGATAGACAAACTCACTACAAAGCTCTAAGAAGTGCGTGTAGTGCCATTCGTAGTTAGCCTTAGTTTCCATAGTCCACACAGTACAAGGGTGGTAGTGGTGAACAGCGTTGTATAGAACACTATCTAGATCGGTATTGTTGTGCACATATGCTTTAACCATACGCTTGCCAGATTTAGAAGGCCGCTTTTCCATATAGCCGTCAAGCATTCGATGAGAAGTAGAAAGCATTTGTGCTGCTTCTACAATCATTTTTGGAATGTGTTTATCGCACATCATACGTGCTGATTCTTGAGGGCATTCAGACAATACGAATAAATTCAATCTACAATCTCCATTAAACCTTCATCAGTAGCTTCTTCCCAAACGTGGGCAAAGTACGAACCGAATTTTAGTACGAATTCTTTGTAAGACATTTCAGTTGCTTGTTCTTGCATATCAAAAACGTATTGACTCATTTTGCTCATTAGTTTACCCAAACATGATTAAATTTAGTAGGAAGATTTTCACAAGAATATTTATCGCCTTCAGCATAGTTTAAAACTTTAATACACTCAGAAGTTGAATAGCTGTAATGAACATCAGGAATAGACATAGTGTCTAAGACAAGACTCATTGCTAACCATCCAAGTGATAAGCCAATTGCGATAGAAGTAATAGTTTTCATAATGATGTACCTGTTAGTTGATTTGTTAATACTATTATAACAAGAATGAATTCTGTTGTCAACAGTTAATTCACTTTAATTTCAAGTTTTTATAATTCATTTCCTAAAATTTCGCGTACAAAATCTGTACCAAGATCTGCGTGAAAAGCAATTACTATAACTTCACGAGGCTGAGTGTCTAAGTTTGAAACGTGCTCTGCTAATCCTTCGGCATCTGCTTCGCGGAACAATCTAACCGCTGTTTTAAAATCTTCGTGATCAGTTGTATATAGCTCACTTAGGTCTTCAGATTCATCAGCAAAACCTGCATAGTTTGCAATGATATCTTCGACGTTTGGTAGTGGTGATTCGATCCAAAAAGATGTAGCAGTCATGAGTAGTTCCTTTTTTGATTTACTTTATACTTCATTATAAAACATAAAAAAAGTAATGTCAACTGTTAAATCAACATTACTTTAAGTTTTTTATGATTCGACGATCATTGTTTTTAATTCAAATTCATCCAACTCAAAGTTAGAGAAATCTACTATTAGCTTTTTTAAAGGTTTGTAAGTATCACAAGAGAATTCATATATTGGGTTGCCACCTGCGGGACCGTGTTCCGTGATAAGCGATGCCAAACAATCAAATTGATTAGCGAATTCAATTACTTCTTTTAAAGTCGCTGTGTGTGATACATCAAGTTGAACTGAAAAAGTCATATAGGTATTCCTTAATTAAAGTTAATCATATCATTGCTGATTTGATAAGACTATTATAACAAGAACGAATGTTGATGTCAACAGTTAATTCACTTTAATTTCGAGTTTTTATACTTTGTACATTTCTTTGTATTTTTTGCGAACTGATAGGAAATGATCAAGGTAATCAAAAGTATTAATCTTAAACACTTGAGGTTCATGTCCGTCCACTGCTATTAGGATCACTGCTTGTTTAATAGCAATGCCAGTGGTTTCAAGGAAGGCTGCTGCATAAAAACAGCACTGGATAAAATAGCCTTCAATCCACTCTTCCTTTTTTGGCTTGCGAGAAGTTTTAAAATCGATGATTGATAGAACACCATCGTATTCTGCGATGCAGTCAAATTGACCAGCAGTTTTGAGTTTATTGCTATAAAGGAATTGTTCTTGCATCCAAACATTATCTAATCGACCATCGATAACTGTGCGTAGGTCATTGAACGAATTGATGTTAGCAGGCATATGTTTGCCTTTCCAATCTTCTTCGTTATTTACATAATCTTCGGCAAGTTTGTGAACTGCAGTACCACGTGTTGAAGCTTGACGAGAAATCTTATTTGCTTCGACTTCGCCTACACGTGCTCGCCATTCAATGATGCCTTGTTTTGAAAGTATTCCTAGAACAGTCGTGATCGAAGGATACGCGTTACCTTCAGGCGTAAAGTACCTTCGACCAGCTTCTGTTGTTTTTCGTGTTAGTGTTGGTAATACAACACCGTGATCCACATGCGTAAACATAATATATCCTATTTGATTCTTGTTATATACATTATATCACATAAGAAACACGTTGTACATCTTTATTTTTAGACTCTATTTGTTTCTTATAATTTACAATGTATACTATATGAATCAAATCTTACGCGTAACTACCTACGTATTCACCTAGTACCTGTACGGTTCCAGATAGAATACCACTGGATTGTAGTATTGTGAATTCAAACACGTTAACTCTGTTAATTACTGGTGATGGAGTTGTTCCGCCATTCCATTTTAATGTTGGTGATGATCCAGGAATTGATACACCTGTTGGTACATAATTACTATAAGAATAAACAGTGTATTTTTGTACACGTGCTGTTTCTGATGGCATATTATCGATTGCGATACTATAATTAGCTGATGCCGTTACTGTTGCAACATTACCGATGCTAGCATCAATAGTAAGCACGTCAGAAATTGTTGTGCCACTTTCTACACTTGTGACGGGTGTACCGTCAATATCAATACCTAAAGTACTGCCAATTGTGATTATCGATGAGTTGCTATACATTGTTACTGGAGCAGCTGGCGTATATGTGAATTCGCCAGTAATATCACTGTATGCAAGAGATCCGATTCCTGAAGCTGCAACATTTACTGCAGTGAATGAATTAGTTGTAACACCGTTATCCGGTCCTTGTAAACCTTGAACGGATTGTGTACCTTGCATTCCTTGGACGCCCTGTAAGCCAGTGATGCCTATAACACCTTGGGTACCTTGCATTCCTTGAACACCTTGGTTTCCTTGGTCACCAACTCCATCAGCACCAGAGATACCTTGAGTACTTATACCTTGGACGCCTTGAGCACCAAAACCAGTTAATCCTTGGATGCCTTGAACACCTTGGAACGATTCACCCTGAAGGCCTTGGATACCAGTGTTTCCTTCTGCGCCTTGGGCACCTTGTATTCCTTGGATACCCTGTGCACCAGTATCACCAACTCCGTCTGCCCCTTGGATACCAAAACCAGTTGTTCCTTGCAAACCTTGAATGCCTTGGGCGCCAGCACCTTCTGGACCTTCTGGACCAAGATCACCTTGAATACCAAGACCACCTTGCAGACCTTGAATGCCTTGAGAACCTGCACCAGCTGGACCAAGATCACCTTGAATACCTTGATGTCCTTGTAAGCCGAATCCTGCAGGTCCATCAGTACCTTGGAAACCTAAGTCACCTTGAATACCAGTAGTACCTTGGAAACCTTGAACACCGAATCCTTCAGGACCTTCTTGTCCTAATAAACCCTGTGTACCTTGTAAGCCTTGAACAGATCCTGCAGATCCTTGAACGCCTTGGTTACCGAGATCTCCTGGATCTCCTTCGTTGCCGCCTGCTCCTTGGAAACCGTTTGCGCCTTGAGCACCTTGTGAACCCTCAGCACCAAATCCTGTTGCTCCTGTAGTACCTTGAATGCCTGAACCAATAATACCTTGAGTACCCTGTGGTCCGACTACACCGGTAACTTCGCCTTGAATACCTTGTACACCTTGGTTACCGCCAATGCCAATTCCGTTAGTACCTTGTGCTCCGTCAGGTCCGATATCACCTTGAGAACCTTCAACACCTTGAACACCCGTGATACCTTGAACACCAGTAGCGCCATCAGTAATACCATATCCTGCGAGTGTTGTTGGAGTTGCAGTAATAGTTCCCCATGCTTGGTTGTGAGCACTTGGAGGGAAAGAAGAAGGTATGCCAGATAAACTAGAATAAGCTCCGTCAAAATCTCCGCCGCCACCAGCTGAGTTAATAGTAATTGTATCGTTTAGCGCGTCAGTTGTTATTGTAACATTAGTACCAGCAATAATTTCTACAGTGTCTGTTGCTGCATCTGCTACTACATTAGTTTGGCCTGCTACTGCTATAGTGGTCCACGCGTTTTGGTTTACATCACCACTACCAACACCGCCGATACCTTGCCAAGCACCGTTTTGGTAACCTTCAAACGCATTGGTATCTTCGTTATATCTGAACATACCAACTGCAGGTGTAACATCTCTTTCGCCAGTAGTACCAGCTGGAATCTGAACTGATCCGCTTTCACTTGAACGAGGAGCGATCGCATCAAAGTTATCGTCCATCTCTGTATACGTTAAGGCTGAACCTTTATCGCTTCTTTTTGTAATTGCCATTACGTCGTTTCCCCGTTATTATTGTAGTATACGCCTGCGTATGAACTAAATCCTGAATTAGATTCTGATGCTATATTTATATAACCATCGAGTACATAGTCTGGTAACACGTATATACCAGTATCGCCTGCTCCTGCAATATAACCTGGGTTGTTTTCAATGTAGTCAAACGCGCAATATTCAAAAAGCTCTATGTCGTCTGTTGTTAGCTCCTCGGTAAACACATAGCATTGTGCTTCTAATTGAGCTTTGATTGTTGGGTCTGTTTCTGCCGCTATTAGTGCTAATAGCGTTGCATAGTCTGGATTAGCCATGCTAGCCTGCGTCTACTTGAGGATGTCCGCCAGCAGATGCGTTTGCAACCCAGCTGCCGTGGCCGCTTGTTGCATCACCTAACCTATGAACACCTTTACCACCAACAGTTACTTTAGATGAAACCCCAACTACAGGATCACCGCATGCAGTTGCATCGCCTGCAGTAATTACAGGAAAGCCGCCGCATGTTACAGCACTTTGAGAAGCAACGTATTTAGTCTGGTGGAATGGATTCGGAGTTTTACTAGCATGCCCGATGTGTTTATGTTCTGAAGTTGTTACTAGGGACATCATTCTTTCCTTTAAAAGTGAGAATGGCCCGAAGGCCATTCCCATAATACTATTTATGCCGCAGCAGATTCTAAGAACCGCTCCTTTGCTAGTATATATTCTTTTACAAGACCTGATCTTACAACATCTTCTGGTGTAAACATAACAGTCTCAAATGAATTGATTCTCTTAAGTACACCTAAGAATTGCGCAAGACCAGAGACGTCTGCTTTGTTGCGTGATATTGAAAGGTCGTTTTGCATCGTGTCACCGCAGAAAATAATCTTTGATCCTTCGCCTGTGCGGGTAATGATAGTATCGAGTTCGTGGTATGTCATTGACTGGCATTCGTCTACGATAATAATTGCGTTATCGAATGTTAATCCTCGTACAAATGAAGACGTCATAAACTCAATCATGCCTTTTTGTTCTAGAATCTTATACGCATCTTTGCGACCAAATAGATCGTTAATGATGTCCGAATAAGGAACACTATACAAAGCTTCTTTTTCAGCTTTACTTCCTGGCATAAACCCTTGCTCTCGAGTTTGTACTGCTGATCTAATTATGATGATTTTTTCGTATCCACCCTTTTTCATCACATCTTGTAGTGCTAGATATACTGCACACATTGTCTTACCTGTACCTGCGGTTCCGATAGCTGCTATGTTGTATCCTTCTTTGTACGATTCAAACATATCGGATTGAGTTCTAGTCATTGGTCGTATCTCTCGCATTCCAAAATTTGCATTCAGAATAGTGACCATATGTTCTTGATCTCTTTCTTGTCGTTGCTTTTCTCTACGAGATAACCTACGTTGCTTAGCTGCCATTGATAACTCTCCTTTGGTGTACTACCAAGTGTTGATGGTGTTTTTCGCGCCGTCCTTTTTTCGTGAACCTGGATGGTGCGCCTTTACGTTTTTGAGAACATCACGAAAACCTTCGTCGGGTTTAATTCGACCAAGGCGATGACTGTCACCAATAGATGGTGCAGACACAATTAGTTGTTTCATGTGGGGATTTTCGAGCTTGAAATTGTCAAGTTCTGAGATTCGCATTGAGATTTCAACGCGTGATTCTTTGTCTAGCGGGTCGTTAGTAACATTTGTATCTTGAAATGTATAAATGGGCATACATTCTCCTTTGTTATAATATAAAAAAAGCCAACCTATAATACAAGGTCAGCTTTCAAGTTAAAAGATGATGTAACTGCATTATAACTTTATTTATAATGCGAGCCTGCCGTCCACTGGTTAATTCCCAGTAATAATTCCGTATATTTCTTTCCAACTCTTTGCACGTTGTACTGTGCATTCTTGATTGAAAGTGTGATCTACAAGGATTGATTCTAAACCTAGTTCAATACCAAGTTCAGCATTCTCTGCTTTGTCTTCAATCCAAAAACAACCACTATCACGATACTGTTCAAGCGCTTCATCTTTATCAGCGCCTGTATCAAGATACACATAACTTTCAAATACAGTTGGACCAAACATTTCAATGAGGTTTTTAGTACGAAGATGTCCTGCATAAGTATCTAAGCTTAGAGAACTAATTACGCGGAAAACATAACCATGGTCTTCGTGCAATTTACGAACGTATTTAATTGCATCACGCAAAGGAGGTAGTTTACGAATACCAGCTGATTCATTAAACATGCGTACAACACGTTCTTTATCAACTTTATCTAAACCATATCGGATACTAATATCGTACTCGTCATCGGTACCACTCATTTGTTCGTAATTGTGGCGTTCCATCCACTGTGTAAATGCGTAGATCCAATCAAGCAATACGCCGTCAACATCTACTAAGATCACTTTGTCACTAATATTCATCATATATTCTTTCTTCTCATATCTATAAAAAAAGGAGACTGAATTAACAGCCTCCTTATAACTTAAGCAAACAAACGTTTTGCTTGAGCGCCATCACACTTGTACATTTTACCATCTGCCTTTGAGTAAACAAAAGGGTACTTGTAAGAACGGCTGTTGTACTTAACCAATTGATCACCTTTAGCATTCTTGAAATTGGTAATACCAGCGCTTTTAGCAGCGGAGATAAGCATCGTGTCAGTCATAGTAACTGCACCTTTAACTTTAGCGCTTACCTTGATATTAACTTCTGCACTTGAGAAGCTCATGTTTCCAACTTCAATTTCTAGATTTGCTTTAACTGCGTACTTGTTCATTACTTCTTGCATTTCAGCGCGAAGAGCTTTAAGAGTAACTTTGTCAAATTGTGCGAACTTAGTCATGATGTAATCCTTTGGTTTGTGTTTGTAAGACTATTATAACCTATTCTAAAACCTTTGTCAACCATTAATTTGATTTAATTTCAAGTTTTTTTACTAGATTATGTTAATCCCTTTCCTCATTTCTTATATCTATTATAACTTATTCTAAAACCTTTGTCAACCATTAATTTGATTTAATTTCAAGTTTTTACCATTAATTGGCATTTAAAATTCCTTGAGCTGTTGCGATATCAACAACATATGCATATGAATCACTAGAATGAATATTACGAGAAATCAAACCAGCATCAACAAGCTGTTCCATCTTTTCGCAATAGCGCTGATAGTTTTTAGAAAAATTATCTAAGCAACCAAAGCTATTTACATGAATAGGCTTTTTAGATCCGAATTTTTTTTCAGACCAAACCGCATTTGCAAGAATCTCACGTTGTATTTTTACTAACTTCATAACATATTCCTTAACTTGATTTGATATATCTATTATAATACAAACCAAAGGTAGTGTCAACAGTTAATTCACTTTAATTGCAAGTTTTTTAGTCTTTTTTGCGCTTAATATTCATATCTTCGTCAAACCATCGATCAGAGAACTTGTGCTTCCTAGATTCATCCCGCTGGCGCTTCTTTTTCTCTTTACTTTTGCCACGGTTGTCATCGTCAGAACCCCACTCATCGTCTTCATATCGTTCGCGAAACTTCTTGATTTTGTCGCCCATTTTAGTACCCTTATTACTCTACAATTAGATCTGGAAATGCTTCTTTAATAGTCGCCATAGATAACCCTTTGAAAGGCTTCTTAGTAATCATTTGGCAGAGAGTTTCTGCGTCATCATTATCTACGTCTTCTAACAAGCTGATAAACAGTTGTTCGCGTTTGATTTGATTCAAGTTGTCATACCCGCCGCCTTTAACAAAAATCTTTAGACGACGAGCTTCTGTATAAAGCAATGCTTTTGCTTCGTCTTCGTACTGATTCTTTTCCCACGGTGGTGGAGTATTTGGAATCAAAAACTCAATACTCTTATCATATGTATACTTTAGCACAACTCTAAGAGAAGGTGTGTCATTTGTTCTAAGAAAATCAACTTTATCAGCGGCCGATTTCTTAGAAGCTGCACCTGCGATAATTTCGGTAATAGAAATTCGTACTGCCATTTTAAAAGTCCTGTATATCTGTAATTAGATGCTTGAGTTTGTTCTTAACAAAATAGTTAAATAGTTGCCCACGACCTACAGTGTTTTCTACGTTATATTCTGCTTTGATTAGATCTTGGTATTTCTGAGGAATCTCTTTAAGATCAATCATCATTTTGTTACGATGGAATCTGCGTAGAGTTTCTTCATCCATAGCTTCAGGACCTTGCTTGTACAACGCTAGACGCTTTTGAGTCATTGCCTTTTGACGTTCGCCAATAGCTAAACAGTTATCTGGAGAAAGAATGTTTGGTACACCATCGCCTGTATCACCTTTTAGAATATGCTCTTGAAGATATAAATCTGCACGATCATCACGCAACCAACGCTTACGAATAGGATCATATTGGTCGATGTTTGCATATGTTTGTAATTGAATGAAGTCTTTGTCAGCTGAAAGAACAAGCATTTTTTCAGCACCCATATTTAGCTCAGTGCCTTCTTGGTGACAAATCGTACCAATAATATCATCAGCCTCACAACGATCAATATGAATTACCTTATAAGGAAAGAATTCACGTAGCTCATCACGAAGGTTGTTCATAATACCGAACAGTGCATTCCAATCTAAGCCTGATGTATCGCGAGATTTTTTACGATTAGCTTTATAATATGGATATGCTTCTTTGCGCCACGTATTTTTGCCATCAGCACAGATAATGATTTCGCCATATTCTGCTGAGAACTTTTTACGATTAGATCTAATTGAATTAAGGAACATATGACGGATGATATTCTCATCAGCCGCTACGTCAGTGTGATTGCCTATACTTGCAAAAAGCGAAGCTAGGATAACTTGGTTGTAATCTACTAAGATTGCCATGATTTAATTTCTCATTATTTGTTTAACCTACATGATCTATAATAAACCATGTAGGCTATAATGTCAACAGTTATTTTTAATCGATTGCGGATTGCCTAAGGAGTTTAGTCCATAGGTTAGAAAACGTATTAATGTCGTTGGGAACAAGGCCAAAGCGATCAGATCGAGTGAATCGGTTGATAAACGCAGGATCATTCTTCTGGTGTTCTAAGACACTTTTACTAATTGCGTAAGCTAGATTAGCATGCTTGGTTGGATTTTCATCGTAATCATACATGATTGTAGCACTAGCTGCTGTTTCTGGTAAAGCACCGTAGTTAGGGTGAATACATACAAGACCGCTTTTAATTGCTTCAATTAGTGCGATACAAGATGTTTCTTGCCAGATACTTGGATACAAAAAGATGTGCGCGTTATCTAAGGCTTTTAGTACTTCATCGTTTGATACTGATCCATGATAAGTCATCTTGGGATGATTATTGATCTGAGTAAACAAGTCTTTGTATGGTTCATCGCGCTGAGACCATCCATAGATAGCAAAAGATGAATACACATCAAGATGAATATTTGGATACTCTTTTGATAGCGCATCAAAGATTGGAACTAAAAGCTCTAGTCCACGATGTGGTGTTGTGTGATAGATGAATCGAACCGTTTCAGTATTCTTCTCTTCTGCTTCATAACGCTTTTCAATAGCATTTGGAATAACAGAACACATAGAATAAGGAATATCAAAGAGCGTAATATATGAATCACGCTGCCAAGCACTTACAAAAACAAAGTGATCAAATTTATCGTATCCACCATCTAACAAGATTTGGTTTTCAGGATCGTGCGCTAGGTCGTGGCAATACATGATATTTTTAACATCTGTGGGAATATCCCTTGGACGTGAAAAGTGAATTGCATATGGCTCTAGTAATTCTTTTGCAACGTTATCGATTAGACGCTTTCGCATCATTTCCGTACCGCCCATAGAATTTGTAGATAGTTCAGTCTCAACAACTGCCCCTTTATAAATCATGCTCATTTATTGCTCCGTTTGATAAGCTGTAACAGATTCCCAACGGAATGAACGCCAGCCTGCAGCTTTAACGTCATATACCGGAAGTACGTCTGGATTAGGTTTCTTTACTTTCTTTTCAACACCTTCTACATCTTCAGTTTCTGTAACTGCAGGCAGAAGATCACGCTTCAAGGTACAAGACATAACGCGCTCTTCGCCATTTACTTTAGTAAACGTAACTTGAACAACACCAGCTTGTAGTGCTTCTTTGACTTCTTGTTGATTAATCATCATATAACTCCTAGTTTCACGTTAATATTTATTTCTTCAAGAGCTGCATTGAACTCTGAAATGTTTGAGTTGTTGTGTATCCTATAAGTGTCTACATTAAACTTGTGAGGTAACACATACTTATTTTCTATTTCCGTATTGTATCCAAGCTCATAATTTTCTATTAGATTTCCATCAAAGTATCGACGTGAATCTGTAGAAAAATCATGGCCATCTCGAGTAAGCTGGACTAAAATGAAATTGCTGTTTCCAACTTTCTTAATCACCGGTATTAGTTCATCGATGAAGCCACCATCAGAAATACAGTAATCAACGTTTGGATCGATCTCAGCTGCAACTAATTTTCCGAAATGATCTAAACCGTGCCGAGGCTTGATTTTAGTTTCTGAGACGTAAATCATAGCTTCGCGGCAAGACATGTTTCCGAGATGATACGTAGGAACTTCTTTTAAACTACGATCTTCATAGCGTTCCATAAACCAGTCTGTGCAAACGTTAAAGTATTTAATTGTTTCTTTGAACAACTGGTACTTAAACGACAAGTGCTTAAATCCGTATTGCTTATAGTAATCAGCTGCGTGATCTTTACCAGATCCAGGTGGCCCATTAAATAGAATTATCATTATGATCCCATCTTATCGTTTACAATTGATTGTATTTCAGAGGAGAAAAGATTATTCCATTCATTAGAAGTGATTCCAGCTAAAACAAAATCACGATCTTGAGGAGTTAGATATGGCATTGCTTCATTGATTGAAATTTGCCCACCGTTATACAATTTCATATCCTCAGGATCTGCATGTATAGTTCTTGTACGGGTTTTACCAGTGATAACACTTTTACGAGCTATATTCATCATAATATTCTCCACGTTCCATTCAATTTATATTAACTATTATAATACAGAACTATGCGACTGTCAACAGTTAATTTTCACTTTCCATCATATTAATTTCCATGCCGATAAGACTCTTTGCATGGTTTCTATGGATCTTACATTGGATGATACCATTGTAGTAATCATCTCTAAGAAGAACATCGTTTACAAATTGGTACTTAGCTTCTAAATAACCAAGCTGTCCTTTCGTGCTGCACAGATATAGAATTTCTCTATGGAAATTATCTTTACCTTTTTCTTCAATCATTAGCTTAACGGCTTCAGAAGACCCGTAGTATTTCTTCCAATCGGTTTCTTTTACTACGTGCCTTCTTCGCGTTTTACCTTTGAGGGGTGGTAGTTTTGCTACACGTGTAAGTAGCTTTTTACCAACGTATTTCATTCCGTTAGATTTATCAGTAATTAAATAGACAAACCCAACCCATTCTTCAATCATCTCAGAGGTGAATTCCTCACCTTTATATAACCACATGCGCATTTCCTCATCGTTGTATTGATGAGGTATTTATGCAATTAGTAGCCGCCTGATTTAAACCATCCTTTTCCTTTTAGTGAAAAGTTGCCTCCACCCGCAATAATCTTTCTTAGGTTTTCATCTTTACATTCTGGACATGATTTAAGTGGATCAGCAGTTATCTTTTGCCTTTGTTCAAACTGGTGATCACACTTGTTACATTTGTAAGTATAAGTTGGCATAAGCCTCCGCTAATCTTCTCTTTGTCCCATTCCCCAGTCAATTACAACTGGGAAACGAGGAATTCCGTCAGGTGTTGGTGCAAAATATCGTAGTGTGCACCACGTTGGTACTTCTTTACTTTCAAACATCGCACCCATTAATTCTTGGCTGCCGCGTACACCAGCACCAAATTCTTGTCCATTTTCTGTTTGCATAACGAACCGTTTAATAGTACCAGCCCAGTTACCCTTTCCTTCTTCTACACGCAAAACATCATACTCATCAGTAAGGAATTCCTTACGTTTGATAAGACCTTTAGAACGTTTATTCTGTTGATATGTACTATCAGTTCGAACCATTTGACCTTCATAGCCATCTTCAAGGTATAGGCCATAGATATCATCTAGTACTTCTGGTGTTGCTACCTTTGTTGTTTCAACCGTCTGTACTGATCCATTAAATCCTTGGCTAACAAACCAATCACTACGTTCTGAAAACGTTCCAGGATGACTAATGACGTCATAGACATGATAATCTACTAGCAGTTTTGATTCTTCAATGTCTTCTGGAGTTGGTTTTGTTTTGCGAACAAGAGAAGTAATCTTATTAAAGTTTTCACGTAGATCGTGGTTATATAGCTCACCATCTAAAATTACATCTGGATTCTTTTCAAACAGTGCTTTTAATTCTTCACTAATGTGAGGAACACTAAGCAGCAATTTACCAGATCGAGACCATAGACCGTCTTTGCGAGCAACACAACGAATACCATCTAGTTTTGGTTGGGAGTAATACGTATTCTTTTCAAAATCATATTTGGCATCTTCGTGCTTAGAGGCAAGCATTGGTTTAATCTTATCAAACTTATCAATGTCACCAATAAGTCTAAAGTAACCGCGCTCAGCTTTCTTATTAAAGTCAGCCATCATTTCTGCAACAGCTTGATCTTCTAAAGATGTTTCGTTTGCTTTGCCGACGTTCTTTTGTTCTACAACTTTCCAGCCAGATTCTACGTGTTTGCCATCTTCAAGTCCAGCAATAGTACGCCAAAAACAACTAGCACCACTAACACCAACTTCAGCTCGCCAAACGCGAACTTTGCCTTTTGAATCTCTTTTATAGAGAGGGCTTGTACCTGCAATAATATCAATAATAGTTTCTTCAATCATAATATAATCCTATTTGTTTAACGGCGCATGTTTGCTATGTCTATTGCTTCGTTGGTTCCGCGCATGATGGGGACGAGGTTTGATTTGTGCATGGTTCCGATTCCGATGATAAGATCTCCGGTGTAGGTGGGATTGTCTTTTCTAGAGCAATTTCCAGGAATTGTGTCCGACGTCGCTTTGCTTGGATAGCTCGGCTTGTTGCTGATAGGCGATTTTGGCGCTTCATATTCTTTAAACTTCCTTTTTTGTTTAGGCATCTTACCTGTTATGTAATTAGCGTAATCTTGAACAGTTTCGAATTGACAGTCGTGCATACATTTGCGCCGCATGTCTTTATTGTACCGGCGCCATTCTACTTCGACCTTAGCCATGTCTAGCTTCTTAGTCTTAGCTTTCTTTTTGCCGTGTACTTGAACGCCGTGAATCATATGCATAGACATGGTTTTAAACCTCCACAATCCTAGTTTTAAGATCTGATTCGTCAAATCCGAAATTCTCAATCCAAGGACTTAGGCTCATAACGATTTCAATTACGTATGACATGATTTATTCCTTAACTTGATTTGATATATCTATTATAATACAAACCAAAGGTAGTGTCAACAGTTAATTTGATTTAATTACAAGTTTTTTACAAAGAATGATCAGCGTGTCCCGTGTAACCGGTTTCTTCAATGTACTTAGCAAATTGCGTATAGCCGCCGATGTATTGATCTCTGATGAATATCTGTGGCACAGATTTTATTACAACAGTGCCTGCGCGATCTCTCATTTCAGCCATGGCTTCTGCGGTGGCAGTAACATCTTTATAGACATATTTCATGCTATAGCTATCTGCTAGCGTTTTAGCTTTTGTACAAAACCCGCACTGTGGTTTTCCGTAAATTGTAATCATCGTGTTTCTCCTTTTAGTGTATAAGCTCCAACTGGTAATTCGAAAGATTTATTCAATGCTAGCAGCATTTCAGGTGATACCACAATCATAGAATATCTCTCACTATCATTATCAAACTGGCGCATATATGTTATATCATCGTATATGATAACTTCTAGATCTCCATAGTTGCCTTTGGTGTCTAGAATTCTTATTGATGTTTCGTCCCAATCCATTTCGATTGTAAACATTCTGTGATTCCTTTCACTCGTATTTATCGATCATTCCTGAAACCCATATTTCATATGCGTCATTACAAAACGAACAATCGCTGCCTTCTATTTCGCCTACAGTGCCACTGCACAGTTTATTACCACAGGCACCACAAACTACTGTATTATCTTTGCAGTGATCACAGTACTCCCACACGTGTTCTTTCATGTCCTAATCCCACAAGTTCTCGAAATATTTTCCAAACAGTTTAAATCCGTTGGTCATACGTTCTTGATGTGCTGTTGCACCGTCACGGTCTTCCCATACAAGTTTCAATCCAAATAGATTGTCGCCTTT
>Ga0209279_10000299_pt1 | contig 33914 bp, 52 predicted proteins | sample CoawatmetaG00DNA_3_FD_187508 | JGI IMG/M metagenome (GOLD analysis project Ga0209279, IMG submission 187508) | Marine microbial communities from the West Antarctic Peninsula - Coastal water metaG006-DNA (SPAdes) (version 2) | ecosystem: Environmental > Aquatic > Marine > Coastal ...
CTTGGTGTTGGTAAAACTGGGTCGGGTTATTGAATTCCTCTATTTCAGCAGCCGTTGGCTGTCGCATAGGCGCAGTAGGAGTATTTGCGGCTACTTCGTTAGCTTTTTGAAAATACTGGGTTATACCGCCAGCACCATTAAGCGGATCGCCTAGTGCAGCAGGCTGTGGTGTAGCAATTCCACGAGCCGCATCAGGCTGCATAGGTTGAGCGACAGCACCCGGTTGGGCAGGCATAGCCTGAAACGGATTAGGCAACATCCCGCCGAATGGGGTACTCATCTGCGGCGAAAACGCAGGGGCAGCAGATAACGCGGGAGCAACGGGTGCTGCTGGCGCATTGGGGAGCATGCCCGGTTTGGTCATTCCGACCATGTTGGGATTACCTGCACCAGCCATTAGAACATCCCCCCATTAAAATACGGATAAGGATTTACTGGGGCATCAGGTTTTACAGCGGTTGGGTCAACGAACAAATCATCATACGCCTGGGCTTGCCCTGGTCTTGATTTATTCATATCTGCCACTGCCATTTCAAACATGGGGAAAGACGAGTGCGTTGCCATGCCGTTATAGTCAGTAGCCTCTGGCATACCGTCCATCGCGTTCATGCCGGGATCAACCAACCCAAAGGCAGATGCTGCATCAATATTGGATTGCATAGCCTGCTGTTGAGGTTGGGTAAACCCAGCAACGTCTGGACCCATGTAAGGCATATAGCCAACCTTCTGCAATTCTTCGGCTCTTGCCATATTCCGCATTGACGGCTGCTGAATCCAACTTGGAATCTCAACCGATGATGATTGCTTACCGCCTTTTCCGCCACCTGACATATCAAATATCCTTTGTAAGTGTGGTGAACGCTTCGGTCCACCCTTTGGTTTTTAAAACTCTTGACCAGCCTTTGCGACCAGCGATAGTCATTGCTGTACAACCCTGGGCCTTGGCAAACGCCATAGCAGAGTCATCCATATCGACAATTTGGTTTTTCTCTCCCCCAGCTAGAAAGATATGGAACACTTTCTTGCGGGGAAAAATGATAATTTCTGTTACAGCACAGCCGTTTTCTGCAGGCCAAAACTGCATGTGCGCGGTAGAAATACCCTGCACAATATCTTCGTAAATGTGCGTACCACCAGAATACTCAAGCGCGGATTCAATCCACGGTCTACACCGATTAAGCTCATCACTTAGCGACATTTATTGCTCTATTCGAGTAATCGAAACCTGCACCGCAGGGATGGCGGGTATGGGTGATGATGCGGCTGCATTAGGCAGCGTTAAGCCTGTGTTAGAGACTGAGTAGAGAACCTTTAGATAATTGCCAGCGGCTACTGTTACAAGCGCCGTATGGCTAATTATATCGGCCCCAGCAACGGCCTTTCTAACAGCAAATCCATCGGTCCCGTTGACGTTAATCCACAGATACCCGGTATAACTAGAGCTTGCGGTTGCCTGCGCGGTTACCGTGACTTGCAGCAGTCCAGCTTCGGTGCAGTTAATTTTGGTGGCGTCTGATCCATTAATCGCCAAGCCATTAGCCTGCGTTGCGCTGTTAAACGTAATTGGTGTGGCGGTGTTCGCATTTGACGCCGTCTGAGTAGCCGTTGCATAGAATTGGCCGCAGCCTCCTTCCATTAAGATTTGCTTGTAAGCGTTACCTTTAGCGATCACTGGGTATCCAGTGTTATCCCACAGCATGACGCCCTGTGATGCCGCAGAGTCGCCTGTTAAACGATAAACTAACTGTGATTTGGTAGACGATAGGCTATCAATAAGGCGCTTGCCCCATAACTTCCAGTCTGGGCCAATCGGTTGTGGTAACTGATAGCTCAACGTCTGCCTCCCTCAATGACATTTAACCGCATCTTGCCTGCGCGCCAGTCTTTGAGGTCAGTGCCGTTTATCCGCATCCTTACCTGGCGACCTTGAAACCTTGCCCCGGTTGGATTGCCTAGCGTAAAGGGACCATGACTAGACTCTTCACCGTTAGGATAAAAGCGCGTCTTAAACGTCAGGCTTACCTCACCCTGCGAACCTTCGTCGGGGATGATTTCGTTGACCTTAATAATGGTCTGACCGCTACCCATCGCAATCGGCCCAGACTCTAAAAATGGCGCAGAGTCATGCGCTAAACCAAACTCATGGTTGTACAAGTTCCCAGAAGCATCAAACCAAAGCGGCGATCTGAAAGCACCTAAGTCAACGCCTGATGTACGCGATAGCGTACCTATATTCCAATGACCCTCCTTATAGTCATAGACTACATAACGATCATTCTCCATCGAGTCGCCAGATGGGTAAAACCACCAGACTTCACCAAATTGCGAATTGTGAATCGCGCAGACCTTTGAGCGTTGCGCTGCGTTTAGTGAGGTAAACACATAGTCTAAAACTTCACATGGCATTTCTTGTACGGAGCTTCCGTTGTACTGAAAGAACCCTCCCGTACCCATCCAAAATGCGCCCTCATCAACAGCAATCGCTGCCTGGCGAGAGATAATCCCGCACGATGTGCCAACTCTACTGAATGAGTAAACAAAGGGTGGTCCTGCGTAAGTAGCTGAGTGAGCATCTAAATTGGTTAGTATGAGCGCAGAACCCTTTACCCGGATGCCGCACATAATTTCGCCAGTTGTTTGCAGTTCAATGTCACCCGCTTGATTAGTTGTCGCTGCAGCCCATAGGTTGTTGTTCTCTCGATCCGACCAGGCAACCTTTTGTGGGTTACCCCCTGACGCGAGAGCAAACACAAAACGCTCGTCAGTCACCATGATTGCTTTATTGCCCGTAGGCGCATTACTTAAAACAGCAGCCACTGTTGATCCGTTAAGCTGCCATTGATATATCTTCCCATCCGCTGACGAGCAAGCGACCAAATACTGACCAAAGTTATCGAGCGACCACGTTGTTACGTTCGCAGGTAACGCGCCATCCCTTGACGTTCCATAAGCTGTATTGCCGTAGGTCTGTCCACCGAAGCCATAGTTTATATTGCCGTTAACAGCACCCGCTGTGAAACTGGTCGGCGTAATGTCACTAACTGTTGAGCCTTGATTGATCGCGTACAGTTTGTTGTGCGTCCCAACGGCAATGTGGGCATCGTCAGAGTGATCTGTCCAAGCGACTGCTCCTCTGGGAACTGATGCGGTTGCGCTGGCCTTGCGTGTTGTCCATCCACCGATTGGGCGAACAGAGCCATTTTGCCATCTGATAAAGTTGCCATCAATCCAACGGCCAGACGAGTCTAAATCCGTCCCGTGGTTGTAAATACCCGCCGGGAGTTCAAGGGCGATAAGCGCCATAATGTTTTCCTTGAGCCGCCGGGTTAACCAGCAGGTTATGAATTAGGTGTGAATTTGTACCCGCTTGGGGTCAACGTAAGCTGGCTTGCACCAGGCTCTTACAGGATTTCCATACCGAATGTTTGAAGACTGCCAGGTTAACTGTTGCGCGAAATATCGGCAGCGCGTGAGGTCTTTCCAATAACTTTGCGTTTTATCAATCTCACCATTTACAGACACGACAAGAACAAATACGAGCAACATTACTTTTTGGCTTTTAGCTTGGCTTTACTAGACAAATCTTTTAAATGAAATAACTTTACGCTTGTTTTGGTATGCGACTTGTTACTGTGCAGTGTGCCATCAGACATTTTGTGGCTAGTGCCTTTATGCTCAGTGCCATCTTTTTTGTAGTGCTTAACGCCTTTCATTTACCTCGACCTTTTCTTGTTAGCTGTTGCTCTCGCGTTGCGTTTAGGCAAAGCAGGTTTCGCCTTTTTTCGCGTTTTTGTAGCCGCAGTTTTCTTATATGATACTTTAGCCATGACCTATCCTCTTTACTGTTTGGCCTTGCCTATATTAAGCGCGACGATATCTAGTAGCTTTTGTGCCTTACCCACCAGATCATCATCTTTCTTTGTTTCAGTGAGCGCAGCAATCAACGACGCTAAACTGATTACTGAAGTTATAATATTAAAATACTCTATCAGGACTGACATCACCAAGGCACTCCAGTAGCTTCACTTGTAGCGCGATCAATCTGACCCTCAACTCTGGCGGTACGGTTAGCTTCGACACGGGCTTTAGCTTCTGCCGCTGTTTCCTCACCCTCTATCAAGCTGTTGTATACCCAACCAAGCACATCAGCTTCTGTTAAATCAGCATAAGCAATATAACCTGACGCCGAAGCATCATACGTAGAGAGTAACTTGCCGCCTTCTACCGCCGTGTAAGCAGGGTCGGTGTCAGACGTTGCTCCACAAGACCAATATGCCTTAATTACGCCACCGTCTGCGCCAATGTGTGTCATGTCGGTCACTGACCAAGTTGTAGTTATAGCCATAGATTATTCTCCTTCGAGCGCGGTTAATCTTGCTTCTAAAGTTTCGATTCGGGTCATAGCTTCTTGAAGTGCCTTCACTGCTTTCATATAAAGAATAGAATAACTTACGCTTTTAGTCACTGTTCCAATGTCGTTGTTTTCAGAATCTTTGTCAGGATGCTCATCCACAAGACCACCCATTCCTGCTTCTTCAAGTTCTTGTGCAATCACCCCTAGCATATTAGGGGCATCAAGATTATCAGCCTTCATGCTGTACTTACGAATCTTTAACGCTTTAATATCATCCCATTGACTAGAAGCATCTATGATATTTTCTTTTAATTTAAGGTCGGAAATTCCTGTGTAACTATTGTTAATATTCTGGACATTGCCGTTTGTATAGACAATAAATTTATTTTGTCCAGCAGATTTAGCAACTATGATCGCTTGTACCGTGTTGCTAGTGCCGTTCGCTAACTCAACTAGTAAACCATACGGGTTGGTAGAACTGGTATTTTTTATTAGTAAACCATAATTGCCATTTACAGATGAAGTTCCTGTAATTTGTCCTGCCTCATCAATCCTAAATAACTCAGTACCGCCAGTAGTCCCCGTGCGATCTTTTGCAATGCGAAAGGTTTCGTTACTAGAACTTGCGTTTGAATCAATATTGATAAAAAGGCCAGCCGGAACATTTATAACTCCGTTGTGACTTCCGTTATCATCTAGCTCAAGAACACCGTTTGTTGAAACGAGTTTTGCTGCTGTGACTGTAGAATTGAAAATCGCAGACCCTGAATCTGACATATCCAAACGGAGGGCTGTCACCGTAGCGCCGTTATCATTGCCTTTAAATACAATGTCTCCATCCTGTACCCCTGATTTAATAACAGCATCAGAACTAGAACTTTCTATCACAAGGTATTGGAGGGTAGCGTCTTCAAATATTACAGTTCCGGCATTATCAGCATTTAGTGCAATATATCCTGCGACGTCTAAAGTGAAGTTGCCGTTAGGCGCACCTATGGTTCCGTTTGTTCCGTCACTTGTTATTTCAATATCGTTACCTGCTCCGAACGAGGCGGTTTTGCCATCACCTAAACGAACATGAGAAGCATAATAGGCTGTCCCACCGTCGCTCATATCAAGGGTAAGCGCAATAATTCCTGTGCCGCCATCACTACCTCTAAAGACTATATCTTTGTTAGATGTGGGGGAGTAAATATTAAAATCACCAGAACCTGAGTTAAAAAACTGACCAAAATTAACTGAGTCATCGGCTAGGCTGACAACACTCCCATCAACATTGATCGTAAGGTTTCCACCGACATCAAAAGTTAATGAGCCGCTTGCATCTATCTCACTGCCATCTATTGTGATGGTATCTACAGAAAGTGACGTAACGGATGCAGCCGCAGGATTAGCCGCTCCGATTAGTGCGCCATCTATAGTGCCTCCATCAATGTCAGGGGTGTTGAGGTCCATATTGGCAACAGCCGTAGTCCCGTCCAACAAATTATCAAGATTGTCCAGATTCGTGTTGATCTTGGTTCCCCAAGAGTCTTCGGACGCGCCAACTTCAGGCTTAACTAATGAATATGTTGTAGTCGTTGTATCAGCCATTTAAGCGGCCTCCCATAAATTATCGTTGCTGGACGCATCGGTCCAAGTATTTGTTGTCAGGTTAATATCTGACCAAGTGTTATCGTCTACCGCGTTATCAATCCAAAGGATCGAGCCGCTAACAGAAACTGTTGAGAACGGACCCATTACGACTAAACCAGACGCCGTGATAAATCCTACCGGGGTAAGCTGGCTTTGTGCAGACAGTAAAGCAGCACCAGACACCACCATGACGCCTGCAGCCGTTACAGCCGATACGCCAACTATGGTAGAGGCTCCGTCTTTAACTTTAAGACCTGCCGCCACCACGCTAGATGCTGATGCAATTGTTGTGGCCCCGGCCAATATTGAAACGCCAGAGACTGACACGCTCGATGCGCCTGGTATTGCTGATGCGCCTTGTCGGACTAACGTGCCTGTTGAGCTAACACTTGACGCTGATGCAATGGCACTTACGCCATCTTTAACCACCAGGCCACTAGCAGAGACTGCAGACGCTGCCGCAATAGTGGACGCGCCCTCTTCCAAGTCAGCCGTTGAATACGCAGCCTGACCATATTTAAACCGACCGTATAACATATTAAGTCAGCGTAATATCGAGATCGCCTGCAGGGATTCTAAACACATCACCAGTCGCAACAGCCTTGCTTGCGGATAACGTGCCATACGCCATAAGGTTGCCGCTGGTCGCCGCATCAAATACGCCAACGTGACTGACTGTCCCCCATGACCCGGTAGCCGTTGCAAACTCTTCAGCAGCACTATTGGTCGCTAGATTACCTGACACACTCATCGCCATTGCCAAGCGCGCATAACCGCTACCAGATAGCTCAGTACCACCACCTGTGTCACTAGGCGCTGCAGTGTACAGTCCAAGGTATAAGTTACTTGGCGCTGTGTAAGCATTGCCGCCGAACACATGATCCAGTATTTCTGTCTCTAAAAAGTTGGTAAAGCTCATCCTAATCCCCGTATCTTTAATTTAAGTCCAGCCCCAGAGTTCTTGCTCGTTTCGCTCTGTAGCGTTAATTGATTAACCGCCGCCCCGTACATCTGAGCGAATATTGCCGTTCTCGTGTCTTCCGCCAAATAAGGCGCTGAATGAATCAATGCCCCATATAAGTAAACATCAGGTGCTGTCGTTAACAGCCAGTTAGTTGTGGCGCTATCAGACAGTTCAGGCACCTTCTGGTAATACAGAATCTCTGCGCCATACGATGCATCCGGTGTGGGGAACAGTTCAAACTGGGACTCTGAATGCGTAAAGAATAGCGGCGTTCCTGCCGTGTTTGCGCTAGACATTCGCTTCTCTGCAATTGCCTGCTGCGACACCCTAGACATTGCTGTGGTCGTGCCACTCGTTAGATGCATACGGATAGTCTCAACCCAATCAGACGGCCTTGTGGCGTACTGTGCGTCAAACGTAGTCGTTGCCTTGTTCTCCATCTGCCAATGCCTAACATCACGGTTGATCTGTGATTCGGCTAATGAGATAAACGTAGGGATAACTGACGTTAAATCAGAGCGATTGAGGTAGTCAGCAATGCTTGTTTTAAGCTCGCTGTAAGTAGATATAGCCATTGGGTTACCTTAGATGGGGCTTAGAAATTCACTGCCTTGACGGACAATTTGACGTAGCAGACCTGGCTCCATGTAGTTGCCTTTCGTGCCGCTTTTTACACCGGGTATATCGTATAAATCAGGGATGCGCTTTTCGCTACCCGATAGGTTTAAGACCGCATTAATCTGATCAGAGGTTAAGAAGTTAACCCCATCAGCTACTGCCCGGTTAACACCCGACATGGTTTCTAACGCTGTATCGCCTATTGAATCTAACAAGCCATTACCTTCTGGCTTGGTGGACGCTTGTGCTTGTTCGGGGGTTATCGTTCCCGCTAGTATCGCTCCAGCAACGGGCATGGTCACACCATACTTCTTGGCAATCTCAATGGTCTTGTCATCGAACACGACGAAGTTGTTTGTTCTACCTTTAGGCGAGAATCGGGTTTGAGCATCTGCGTACTTAATGCCTTTAACGCCTTTATCATTAAGCAGCTTAGATAGTGACGCCTCACCGCCTAATTTATTAGCAAACTCTCTATAGGCTTGTGATCCTTGGGATTGATCAAACAACCCCATCGTATTAAAATCTACATCGTCAGCGGTCTTGTAAATCTCTTTTAAAATCGGGTCATCCGTCAGCCTGTCTCTCCAAATATCTTTAAAAGCATTTTGTATTTTCTCAGGCTGATCTTTTAAAGGTAAGTCATAATCAAGAAGATCATCAGTCGAGGCATTAATGTCTACCTCATACATATGACCGCTGTTAGTCGCTTTTATCAATCTTGGCGATGGGTCATAGTCTGTAATATTTTTAGATAAGGCCGCTGATATCGCTTGCGATGGGTGGTCAAAGCCTAACCAATCATCGTCATTTAATGCGTCCACAAGCTCCGTCATTTCCGGGGAAAAAGCTCCTGATCGCGACATATCCATGACATCGGCCGCGTCTGCGTCGTCAGGTAACTCCCGTTGGAATTGACGTTTCTTATCGGAGTAGTTGGTGCTTTTCTTATAGGTTGTGGCCGTACCTTCACGCTCCGCGAAATACAAACCGTGACCGTATGCCTGTGCGCCCTCACCTGTTCCAATGTTGTCGGATGAAAACCGATCAAAGTCATGTGGCGACCCATGAAACGCTTTTATTCGACTAAGTATTCCAGCATCAGCATCTTCTGAGGCAAACATGGAGCCGCCCAATAAACCTAATCCAGTGGCGCTTGCTAATAAGTTGGACGAATCTTTCTTTGATGGATCGAACTGGGCGCTGGTTGAACGTATGTTCTCCGGTCTCCAGTGGACTTCATTTGCTAAATCATTACCAAACTTGACGTTAAGGCCATCAAAGCCGGTGGCATCACTTAACGCACCTAAAAACTCTCCATTATCGGCAAATAAATCGGTTAGCTCCTCCGGGTTTCGCCCTGCGTACTGTGAAGCAAGGTCATCAAGCATCCAATCATCTGCACCACCACTCCAAAACGATTCGTAATAATCGCCTAATGGATTCATATCATCGTGATCAACAGATCGCTTTAACGCACTAGATTGGTCTAGCATCCCCCTTACTTGATCTTCCCGAAGGTCTAGCACCTCACCCAAATGATTAGCTGACTTACCATCAACCTCCATTAGATTGTTTGATCGCGTATACAGGGGTAAAACGCCCGGAGAGTCTGATACCGGAAGACCTCTACCTTTAAACAAGCCATCAGCATAGCCACTGGCCTGCTGTGGTGAGGTTGATAAATAAAAGCCTGGTCCGTATTGATCCGAGCCCTTACCTGTCAACAAAGGGTCAAACTGATCAAAACCCTCTAGGTTGTTTGTTCCGTGGTACTTTGGGGCTCTTGTATCAAAATCAATATCGTTAGCCCTAGCCATCCGCGAAGAGTAATCCATAGCAAGGTCAGAGACAGCGTCAATAATTCCCTTAATCCTATTGCTCATACAATACCCTTCAAATTAACTCTTAACGGCTTGCCCCATGATGTATTGGGCGGCTCATACACCACCGCCATCATTCCAAAGCTATCCGCTGCGTGAGAACTCCAATCGTGATTAGGCCCTAGCCCAACACCTCGATTCTCATCGCGTTTCTCGTGATACCAGCACAAGGCTTCAATGCCTGCCGTACACGCTGGCTCATTAAAGTGTACCGATCCTAATACTCGTCTGGTGGCCTCTACTCGATGCCCTGCGGCTCCTGCGCCCTGATTAGGCACCACCACCACGTTAAAGCCAGCATCTCTCAACGCTGACTCGTAACTAACCGAATAGACTTTGTCGTGTGTTCTACCGTCATGCGGAAGCACAACAGTCTTTATGTTCTGTGATTGATCACGCAGCCAGGCAACGTGTGTCGCTAACGGCTGACCCTGCGCCTCGTAGTACCCCAGCACTCTAATCTCTGACTTGTAAAACTGAACTGTCCATATGCTTGTTGCATCAGACTTCGCCCCGGTCCCACCAATATCAAAGTAAGCCCTAGTGTCCATCAAAGGGTCAGCGTGGACATTCCCTAAACGCCCTTCTCGTCGTGCATCCTCAATGAGATGCGAGTAGTACGCACCCTCATGGGCCTGCAGGAAGCTTCCTTCCCAGACATGGTCGTAAACATCAGGACGTAGTTTCTTATCCGCTAGTCGTTCATTCTCTAAGACGCTTGGAAACCACGGGTTATCACGCCAGTTCAGCTCTACTATCTTAGAGTCATCAGGCGGTGCATCTCTGAACCGTTTGTTTGTAGATGATCGTGCGGCCTCTGGATTCCACGTTACCCATATCTCAGAGTTATCTTCTCGCACTGTAGGGATAAGCTTACGCCACGCCTCTTCCGATACAGGCTCGGCCTCATCCACCCAGGCTATAATGATTCTGGCTTTAGACTTAATGCTGTCTAGGTTGCGCCTTAACCCGGCGAACACATAACTAATGCGCCCATCTTTTGAACGAATATACTTCTCGCCCACATCGTAATAATTCGCTAACCAGTCAACACCACGAATGGCGCTTTTAATCTCCTCTAATGAGCTTTCATCGAGAGAGTTCAGATGCTCCCTAGCGCAAAGTATCTGCCCTGACTGACCACTCATTCCCCATTGATAACCCTTTACTGCAGTCATCAGCGCAAAGGTTCTTGTCTTACCAGACCCTCGACCACCAAAGGCTCCCCGGTAGCGCGCATCACCAGAGAATACTGGGACCAGCTTGCCTGGCAGATTAATGTTCGCTGTAAGCATCGTCATCTGGCGTATAAGGAATTAACTGCACAATCGTCGGCGTCATACTGCCATCACTTGATACATGATCCAGAGCAACTTTACTGCCCTCCTTACGATCAATCATCTTATGTGCTGTGTTCACATCACCGTCCCGCAAAGCTTCTACTAATACGGTTCTAGCAAGCATAAACGGGTTACTTTTAAGCACCTCTTTTTGGTCTTTAAACGCCGCGTTATCTTCCTGAAATTTATAGAACGCAGCCTTGCTGATACCCGCATACATACAGGCTTCCAGGTCAGTACATCCCATGCTAAAAGCATGTTCTAGTTTAGAGACAACGTCAGGCGTCATAACGGTAGGTCTAGCCATAAATTAATACCACTTCGGGGATACTTAAACAGCTACCGAAGACAGAAAAAAAAGGCCGCAAAAGCAGCCAAAGAAGGAGGTAAATAGATAACTAAGAGAGTCAAAAACCCTATCTTGGTAATATTTAACCACATTGTGGCAGGTAACACAACACTATGTGGTTATATTTTATTACCACAAAACAACCTTTATTACACGGACAAACTTTCGTAATCTTTGTCCGCAAGGTAAAGCGAGACTTCATTTTTTTGGTTGTTGGCTATACCTATGCTTACATCAGATGTAACGGACAAACTTTCGCAATCTTTGTCCGAAATGCAGTTTATTACCTTATTTACTGTAATATAGTTGTATTAGTGTAATAGTTACTGTTATAATATAACTTCACAACGCGGAGAGACAATATGAACATGACATACGAAGTTAGTTATAAATTACCAACGGAAAGAATTTGGCATCAATATGGCGTGAATTCGATTGAAGAATCTCGTAATCCACCGCCACTTAGCAAAGAACAAGCCAAAGAGATAGCGGACAAATACAAGGCTGACGGTTACGATACGAATACAGGCTGCAACTCAGTTATTGTTTATATCTAATCAAACGCCCCACCAGGGGCATCTAAGGAGAATAAAAATGAATAATTATAAAATAACCACCCAAGGCATTGCCCACATCGCAGAGCGTTTGTTGACTGTCTGCAAAACAACAGCGTTTGATGGCTGGCTAGACGCAGACCTTATTGAATCTAAACGCTCACAAGAGATGCTTGGCGCCTGGGCTTCAGAGCTTGAAGATAAACTCAATAGCGGTGACGGGGATGAAATCGAAATATCTTCAGACCTGACTAAAAGTGGGCATGTAGAGTGGTTGAGCGTACCTGACGATTGCGTAGTTACAAATGAGGAATCCGATGAAACCCTCTGAATTTGCAAAACAGTTAGGCTTTAAGTCTTTGCAAGAAGCCTGCGAGCTAGTCGATGTTGCCCCTAGAACTGTTATTAACTGGCAACAGAGCAACCCACAGCGTTACCTAGCTATCATGTTGGGGGCCGCATCACTGAAACAAAAGTCATTACTGTCGAGGCCAGAACCATGACACTCCCTAACGCTGACATAAGAAACGCCGCACAAGACCTGCTTGATGCAATGGAGGAGGATGCTTGTGAATACGACCGAGCGTTTATTGATTTAATACAGCAAATAGCTGACGGCAAACCCTTACCTTCTGCGGAAGAGCCGACAGAATGATCACCCCACTGACAAACGCAGACTTAAAGCCACATAACTACTTGTACATATTGCCTTTCAATAATGATATGCATTTTAAAATAGGCGTTAGCTCAAATAATTACAGTAGAGTGATAAAGCATAACTCTACCTACGACATAAACTATTCTAAATCATTAATCGTACAGGCAAGCAGGGACAATGTTAGGAATTTAGAGCGAATACTATTAAGCAATATACCCACCACCGTTAGTAATGAATATTCTGGTAAAGATGGCTACACAGAAATTAGGGATATCAGCTATCTGGCAACTTGCCTTGATGACATCAATTATTTCAAATCTCGCCTAAATCTGAATATTACAACCCTCAAAGAAGAGGATATATGCCCTGCTCACCCCAAAGAATTTAGGCGTTTTCTAGTGCCGCAAAAAATGTCAACAGAACAAAAAGACTTAAAACTTGAGGAGGCCAATAAAGTACACAACATAAAAGCCATTAAAGACTGCATCATCCTTATGAGACAGGTAATTACGGAATATCCAAGGTTTCGTATATCTTATGACGCAAAATGGCAAATGTATGATTTGGAGTTGGACTTAAATGACGATGAACTTCAATCACAGCTTATACATACCCTATTACATGACAATATGAGTGTCTGGTTACGGAAAGGGTGTGGAGGCCAAAGTATAGGGGTTACGGAAATGTCCATTTACTCCAAAGGAGTAAAGTTTGCGCGCTTTGCATTTAGTGTTAAACATACTGCTTCAATAGAATTTCCAGTTGCATGGCTTCCTGAAGAGCTTGAAGCATTTGAACAATTAAGGTCATTTATGTCCAGAATTTGCGGCAAACAGCACTAGCGATCAAGTACCTTTTGACACGTACTTGAATTCTCCTCTGCGTCAGGCTCTGATTGGGCTTGACGCACTTCCTTATCAGGTGTTTTTATCAGGGATTTATCAGGGAATATGGCATCCCAGTTCGCATTAAACCGCTTAAAATCAGTCGGTCTTTGCTCACTGCCCTTACCCATCTTGTAACCCTCGCCTTAAAACGATATGCAAAGCGTCATCACGCACTTGGTAATCTGACACCAACGCCTGAAAACGGGGCATCCATACCTTTTGTGATCGCCAACGCCCTACTTCAAGGATACTAGCCAGACGCCTTACGCTCATCTCACTGTTACCTGACCCCGCGCATCGACTGCAGGTGGTTACCTTTGCCTGCTCAATGAGCTGCCCTACGCCATTACACGCACAGCACCTAGACGCTGATATCGCATAGTTTAAAGCAGCCAAAGCCAGTCTAATGACCACATCATCGGGCTCCGATTCACTGACCCGGTAATCGCAGTGTTCAGCCTCCGCGATTGCTAAACGATTAAGCTCAGAACGTGCTTCATCATCAAGACAGAACTTGCTAAGTGCATACAGGTAAGTGTGCCTATCAACGTGTACCAGGCAAGCCGCAATGTCGCCTGCGGTGATTTTGTTCTTTGACGTACCCCGAATCATATCGGCCTTCATCTCTGGTGCGCCCGGCGTCAACATGGCAAGTAACTCACTCATCTTTTTCCACCTTTTCAGCTTTTAATAGGGACAACAAGAATGAAATTACACGCTTAATGTCCCTATCGGTAAATTCATCATCAGCGATTACCTCCACTGTTGCTGTGCGATACCCGGCGCTATCTCGAAAGGCTTTAATTTTCATCGTCAAAGCCCATTGCTATCCGTTCCTCATGGAACTTAATCAACGTCTTAAACTCGGCTAACATCTCCCGATAATCTGCCGCATAAAGCTTTCGCTCCTTACCCTTGTCTCGAAGCATCTTTTCAACAAAGTCATGGCCGTAAAAGTCTTGCATCCAAAGCGTATACCAAGCCTCGCTACTGCCATGCTTCATACCAAACCCATTGCACCCTTTGCACTGAAAATGCACGTTGCAAATCTCAAGCGCCCAGTAGCTCGATGAACCTTTGGGAATAAAATGGCCCCCATCCCCGTCTTTCCAATGATGCCAGCCCCCCATGTCTTTTGGGTCGCAGGATACGCACTGGGCATAACCGTTAGAATTAGCCGCCGATATCCGAGCAAGCTTTTGAATTTGCGTCAAGCATTGCGCTCTCAATGTCTTAGCCATTTATAGACCCTCAATCCCTGGATCAGTAAGCTGATAGTTCGCACCCTGAACTCGCGCAAAGTCGGACAAGTATCGACTCATTTGCTCAGTGGACATTAGGCTCGTCACAGGAAAGAATTTCAGCAGTTGATCACATTGCTCTTCATAAGTAGGAAACGCCTGTATCGCCTTGAGCCAGGCCGCGTGAAAGTCAGAGTTTTCTGCCAACAAAATTGGAACTCCGTAATGCTTTTTTGCCCTGCACTTGATTTGATCGGGCGTATACTCTTTGCCCTGCTTTGAGACTTCGTTATACCAACAATGACTTAGCCTGTTCTGAGCATCTGATCGACGCTCCGTGTAAGATTTAATTTGGACCTGATAAGGCTTTTTGCCATCCAAAGCTAACGCCTGTATTTTGTCGATACACTGCTTTCTCATCAATTCTGTTCGCAACACCAAGAAATCCCCCATCATGGCACTAGCCTGCGACTCAGCCAGCCTTGCGAAAACACCTCTGTGTGAGATTCCAGTTGGCTTGCTGTGCGTTTTTTCTCACGCAACTCTTCGTGATAACCCGACTTTTTTCTGTTTAGCTCTTTTCGTAGCGCGGTGTATTCCTCTGCAGACACAAGATGCTCTGGCAAGCAATACGGCTCTTTGCCGAGGCGTCCCTTCATCGTCTGAGAGTTGACCCCCGGCGGCGTGAATTCTTCCGTCCATTCCACAAATTGACGATAGGTGTAAGGAATGCCTTCTTTAAAAAATTCATGCTCACCTTTAAAAAGACGTAGATTAGGTATGTTGGATTCCCCCATTTACTTTTCTCCTACATTATTTGGATGAAAGACAAGCTGCCAAGCGCCGCAGTCATCACATAAAAAGTTACTAAAAATGCCGAACGGCACATCTTTTTCATCAAGCTCGTGATCACCTAAAAATCGCATAGCGCCGCCACAAAGCCAGCAAGTCAAAACATCGCTCTCATCTTCGCTAAGGCTATTTCTCCCGCTTCCTTGGCAACCGCTTTGTCGTGACCCAAAAGCGCCTCAGGAGTCTCGTAAGGACGGTGTAATGCCCTCACCCGATTGGCTTCTTTGATACTGCCAATGATCCTATCCAAGTTAGGCCAGTCAAAATCCTGATTGCCCTTTGATCGTTCGTTTTTCAGGTAATCAACACCCGCATTTATTTGCTCCCTAGTAAAAACACCAATCTGGCTGGCATACATGCGTTTAGCAGCCACTAGCATTTCATCGGGGAAAGTGACCGTCATTTTTTTACTGCCGAACACTACTGCGAGTAGGCCAAAAAGATAGTTAGTTGCCTGCGTATCTTTTAACGGTCGCGGGTCATCAGAATGTGGCGTTGATGTCGAGCCATGCTGGATTTTCCGCACGACCGCCGTTAACTCTGCTTGCATTATTTTTCTCCCGCTCTTTTTTGAATTCGTGGTGATTTGATTCCCAGTTCCGAAAAGCTGCCTTCCAAGAGTCCATTGGAACGCCCCCAACAACCCAACCCTTCGACTGGTTGTAGTTAAAAAACTTATTTGGCGAACACTCAGCATTAATTTCAAGCTTGTAAGCCTCAATTTGCCCAAGCGTTGGAGCTTTGGATTTATGTATATTATTATTAACTTGTGTATTAATACCCTCGCCCTTTACCGAAGGGGGGTCATCGGTAAACTGACCAGGGGTATTCGGTAAACTGACCACCTTATTCAGCACTTTAATCGTGCGCTTTATGACCTGTTTTCCCTTGTACTCATGGAAACATTTGATATAGCCTTTTTTTTCTAAATCAGATATAACATCTGACACTCGACTTTTTGATAGCCCCAAAAACGCAGCAAAATGTGCGTTACTAGCAAAGCATTTATCATGCGAATCGAGCGAACCTATTTCAACGAGCAACAACTTTTGCGTCCAATTAAGCTTAGAATCTAGCCAAATCTCTCTGGAAATCCAAACGCCCTTAAAAGCATCAGCCGATTCGCTATTCACAGTTGGATTCAAAAAAACATGCATAGGTCAGGCGACCATCAGCAAGCTTTATGATCAGTGGAATGTCGTGAAGTCTGGGTGCCCGTTGACCTAGCCGGTATGCCTGCGCGCTGCGCTGAGATATACTGAGGGCTTCACTCGCTCGACGGTCGCCAAGCTTACTTAGGTACTGCTGGAATCTGCTTTTGGATAGTTTCATATCCAGAATTATACACATAACGTGGCTATGCGCTAGTATATATTTATACTTTTTCACATTAAGTGGTTAAATATTTATCTAAACGTAACGTAATTAAAATTAGTATAAAGGTAACGCTAGTCACGAAATGTGTTACGATGCGGCATGTCGAACTTCACTCACATCAGACTTAAAAGTCTCCGCGAAAGCCAAGGGCTAACTTTAGCTGGCCTTTCAAAGGAAACTGGTGATTTGCTTTCGACGTCAAGAATTGCGAATTACGAATCAGGGATTCGGGAGCTAAAAGTCCCCCAGGCAATTATTCTAGCTAAAGCTCTTAAAACAGATGCAGCTTTTTTGCTTGGTTTGTCCAACGTAAATGCGGAAATTTGGATCGAAGAGGCCGAAATGTCTGCCAGCAAGAAAGAGCTTTACGTATTAATGCAACAAGTTGCCAGGATGCAGGACACTGATGTCACTCAAGCTACTGCAATCCTTAAAGCGCTGATCAAGCACTCTTAACCTTCACTTGAATTTAAAAACTTATTCTCAGCCGACATTCTCGCTACGATATTGTGAAAAGCCTCGCTCGGGTTAGATTGTTCGTTTGCGGGTAATTGCTGCCTCCTTAACCTCACCTGCTCAATTTTAATTTGTCTAAAAAATTTTAGTCCAACTTGAACTTCATGAGGCTTTAATTTTTTAAGCGTCACAAACAGCATGATGTCTTTCTGATTCACTAGCCACCCACCTCCATTTATTTTTACACAAACCGTGCGTTCTTTTGCGCTATTTTTGTCGTTCTTGTTTTACTTTTTGTCGCCGGGAAGTAACTAAAACATTAGTTTGATCATCTTTCAATGCATCTTTGCATGTTTATTTTAATTTATTGGTTGCTTTCGTCACAAACTGTGGTTAATATTCGTTATCAATAACCACATTATGTAAATTCAACCACAGCAACGAGGTAAGGGAAATGTCAGCAACCAACGCACTGAGATGTGAAGACCCAAACAGAACCGGAAGCCCTGACGATTTTGATGAAATTAATGACTCAACTCCAGAGCTTTCGGACTTGCTTGAAGTCTTAGATGACGATGTCATTTTTAGTGAAGCATTTTCAACTACGGCGATTCAAGCCCCTTACCGTTGGCCCACCGGACACTTTCAGCGGTGCGCCAATTCTATGGCAGAGAGGCACTTCAAAACTGATGTGATCGACGCAATCGCACAGCAGGATTTTGATGCGCTCGGTCGGCTTGTTTCGAAGCTTGCCATTGACTATGCCGAGCGAATTTACGACATCCGTCACGGTTAAGGAGTGAATATGAATCTCAAAAATGAGAACAAAATTCAAGACAAATTTGATAATCATAAACTAGATTTTACCGAAGTGTTCCTGTTTGGAATGTTTTTTGGCGCAGTTGCAATGCTCGTTGTGCAAAACATGATTTTGGGGCTTTGAACATGACAAGTATCGAAAAACGCATAAACACTGTTTTAGGCCACGACTTAGTTTTAGATTTTTACGAATCAATTGAAAAGTGTCGAGGCCAGCTAGATTGTATCAACGGCCATCCCGCAAAAAGCAACCAAACACAAGCTTATTACGATGGCTACGGTGAGCGCTTTGATATTGAACAAAACGAAACACATTGGAGCGAACAATGAATTCATCAGAAAACATTAACCACTTGGCTACAGCCTTATGTAAAGCCCAAGCGGCTATGGGCGGCGCCGTAAAAGGCTCAGCCAACTCATTTTACAAGTCATCCTATGCCGACCTGACAAGCGTGATAAAGGCCATCAAACAGCCCTTTGCTGATAACGATTTATCGTACACTCAATTCCCCATTAGTGATGAAAATGGCATTGGTGTTGTCACCCGATTGATGCACAACAGCGGGCAGTTCATTGAGATGGGTTACACCCTACCAATCGTCAAGCGCGACCCACAGGCTGCAGGGTCGGCATTAACATATGCTAGACGTTATGCTTTGCAGTCAATGGCTGGTATCCCTACCGCAGACGATGATGCAGAATCTGCTGTCATTCGGGGTGATGACAAAAAAAATGTAATCAGCGATGCCCAACTGTCGGCGCTGACCGACCTGCTCGACAGCACCAACGCAGATGTAGGAAAATTTTGTACCCACTTCCAGATTGAATCAACAAAAGACCTTCTTGCTTTGCAGTTTGATCAGGCAATCGCCGCACTCGAAGCGAAGGCATCGAAGTGATCATTTTAGACGATGAGCAGGGTTCTCCTAGATGGCTGAAAAGTCGTTTAGGAAGGCCATCGGCAAGTATGTTTAGCAAGCTCGTTACTAGCACTGGTAAGCCGTCTGCAAGCGCAGAAAAGTATATAAACGACTTAGCTGCAGAAAGATTAACGGGCCGTTCAGAGCCGTTCTTTGTGTCTGATCACATGCAAAATGGCACCGACCGTGAGCCGTTTGCCCGAAAAGCTTATGAGTACATCACGGATTACGAAGTGCGCCAGGTAGGGTTTTGCCTCGACGATTCTGAGGAATTTGGCTGCAGCCCAGATGGACTAATCCTTGCTGACAACTTGCGGTCGGGACTTGAAATAAAATGCCCGGCACCGGGAACGCATGTCGAATATATGCGCGATCCTCAAAAAGGCGTGACAAAATATTTTCAGCAAATCCAGGGTTGTATGTGGATCACAGATCGTCCTACTTGGGATTTCTTTTCTTGGCATCCTCAAATGCCGCACGTTCTTGTCACAGTCCCGCGAGATGACAAATTCATTGAGAAATTATCACAACAGGTTCACCTAGCCGTGAACACAATTAACGAAACCGTCGAAAAACATACCGGAGAAACAATATGATAGTAGCAGTGAATTTTAGAGTAGATTTAAATAAGCTTGATCAGGCAAGACTATACGAAGGGAAAAATGGTAGCCGAACAGTCGATCTCACATGCTTTATTTCGCCAGAAGAGCCAGACCAGTACGGGCAGCATGGGGGCATTCAGCAAAGCACAACCAGTGAGGAACGTCTTGCAGGCATGAAAATGCCGTATGTCGGAAACGTCAAAGCCTTCTGGAGCGAAGGAGTGACAATTGTGAAAGAGGCACAGCCTGCATCTTTTACCACTCAGCAGACCGTTGCGCCAAAAACGAACTTTCAAGCGCCTGCAGCCGAGCCTGATTTTATAGATGATGTCCCGTTCTAATGGATACTAAAACGCGGTGGTGGGACTGGCATAAGGCAAATCCTCAAGTTTATGAGTTGTTTGAAAGCTTCACGAAAACAGCCATTGACGCCGGGTTGCCCCATTCATCAGCCTGGCTTATTGTTAATCGGATAAGGTGGGAAACGGCAATAGAGACAAAAGGTGATACCTTTAAAATCAGCAATGATTACATCGCTTATTACGCAAGGTTATTTATGAAATGGAACCCAGAGCATAACGGGTTTTTTAGGACTAAAAAATTAAAGGATGAAGGATAATGAACGACCAATTTGTGACGTTTGACGCGCTAAAGCATTTAACGGGGTACAAGCGCGATTCTGATGTGTCAAAGTGCCTAAAAAAACAAGGGATAGTCTGCTTTGCCGGGCGTAAAGGCCCGTGGACCACTATAGGCTTAATTGAGGCGGCACAAGGGCCGGAGAGAGAAGTTAATGCTGATTGATAAGACCAAATATTGTACGGATCACGGGGTTAAAGCTCACAAAGTCAGTAATTGGATGCAACGGCATTGGACAAAAGGATTGCATTATTTTGTAATAGGCCGTACAACAATGATTGATACTGAGGAGGTTGAACGATGGATACGCCAAAATACCCCAGAGGAATTTACAAACATGGCGACAATTTGCGAATTAGAATCTGGAACAAAGGAAAAATTGCCTACCAAGAAACGATTTCGTGCGACCCATTCTCAAAAAGTGACATTCGGAGGGTGGCAAAACTCCGCGCAGAGTTAAGCGTAAAAATAGGGCTTGGTTTATCGTTTATCGAAGAATCTGCCCCTAGTGAGTTGCAGGCTTTTTCAGCCATGGCGCAAGAATATATTGAGACACACACTGGCAAGTATTCAACCGTTTTAGGATATATAGGAATCCTTAACAAGTATTGGATTCCGCTTTTTGGCAAACACCCTTGCGTTGCCATTACAAAGCGAGAAATTAAACTGGCGTTAGCATCAATGGATGTTAAAAGCAAAACGCGAGATAACATCTTAGGCGTACTTAGAGGCGTATTAGATTACGCAGAAGTTCCTTTAAATCCTGCTGCACTTATCAAAGTAAAAAAACAACAATCTAAAGCTATTGAGCGATACACTCCAGAGGAGCGCGACAAAATATTAAATTGTTTTGTAGGGGACGTTTATGTGTATTTTGCTTTACTTTTTGGCTGTGGGTTGCGCCCAGGTGAAATAACAGGTTTGCTCAGAAATGATTTTGACGGAACTGATTGGCACGTTCATCGCCAAATTGTTCGCGGAAAAGTTGTAGAATCGACCAAAACTGCACATAGACGAAAAGTGTATGTCCCTGATTGGGTCAAAACCGCACTTAAAACTATTCCCCCAAGAATTGATAGTCCCTATTTTTTCGTTAATGACAACGGTGGATTTTTTAAAGATCAGAGGCATTTTAACAGGGCCTGGCTTAAAGCACATACGCGAAAGCAGATACATTATCGAAAACCATATTCCGCTAGACACACAAGAGCCGCTGAACTGTTGAGCATGGGTCTTTTAGCTCCAGATGCGGCAGTGCAACTAGGTCATTCTACTGCGGTATTTCTAAACACTTACTCTGAGTTTATTAATGAGTATGCAGCCAACCAAGACCCAAGAAGATTTGAGCCATTGCCAAGCACTGCCCATAAGCGTTAATTAAAGTTCTTGGGCAGTTTTTTGGGCAGTGAATATGCGATTAATGACTCTCAGTGAGTGTTGAGAAAAACAAGAAGTGAGGTTCTATGCACCTTTCAACCGTCATTGGGAATCAGTGAGAGTCAATGTCGCGGGTTCAATCCCCGTCGTCCACCCCATTATTTCCCTATATAAATCAATGACTTGCGGTTATTTTACTGAGAAAGATTGCTCTTTGGGCAGTTTTTGGGCAGTTTTGTTTTTTAGAAGAGCCTCAATAACACCATAAAACGGGTGTGGTCTTGCGGCTGTCTACATGCACAAATGTCTTCGCAACACCCACCGACATGCCCATAGAAAGAGCTTGTTTTACTATCGTTCTGCGCTCTACACCATTCTGTACTTTGATGTCTGCAGCTAGTCCCTGGCAATGGGTTCCAGTGCCGGGCTTTTCTTTGTTGATTTCAGCCGAATGCGTGGCCGATCTATACCCAGATGTGACCGTAAAACCAAATCCACAGCGGTCGCGTAGCTCGTCCAAAATCGCTAAAAACTCCTCGGACATTTCATTCTCGCCCGTTTCTTGGCAGTCAAATTCTGACCGTGAAAAATACCTCATTCAATTACTCCAAATAGTTTAAATACAAGCCAGAGGCACAAAGGTAAAATCACAAGTCCACCTGTTCCCCACAAAAGCGCAGCCCAAAATAAGGCAATATTCTCGGCTCGTTTCTTTTTGCGTAGATGTTCTGCACGTTCTCGATTCCTTTTGCACTCGCTTTGGAATTTAAGCCAGTCCGAATGCATGTCTGCCCGTCCCGCGTAGATCATATATTCCTTCAACCAGGCTTCCTGCTCTTTTATCTTCTCAAGCTGCATGAAGCACTGCAGTTCTGTTTTGCCACCACCTTTGTTCGCTTTTTTGGCTATCAGGGACTTATTATCAAAGAATTTGGTAGCCTGGTCCGCTACATCATAAAGCTCCTTTCCGTTGCTTAGAGCGCCCTTAATGACCTGAAAAGCTGCATTGGCAGCAGCTATCTCGGCAAGCATTACCTTTCCCTCTGGACGCCTTTAACCTTCTCGGCGGTCCTCATGGCCCCAAGACCTAACATGCCCATGAGTACACTTGTGAGAAGTGAACTGTCAACAGGTGGCACAACAACCCAGATGCCAATAATTGGCGCTAAAATCGTGGAATACAGTAAAGCAAATCCGCAAATCCAGCCGATTGCTGGCCTCCACCCGGCAACAAATAGGGATTTATGCGCCGCCTCTGTTGCATTGACCGTCAACTGCCCTTTAGCAAGCTCTAAAGCATGTTTGTCGGCCATTGTTGCTAATTCAAAGGCTAGGGCATTCTTTTGATCTTTGTCCTCAATAAACTTGTCCAGAAGGCCCGTTACAGGCCCAATCAATGCAGATAGCATGGTTATGTCCTTTTGATTACTTTCGCTCTAGCATCATCTTTATTAGCTGAGATAGGCGCTCATCAGAGGCTTGTGCAAGCTCTTCTTGACGCGACAATGAGTCAGCAATGTTCTTAATAGCCTGGGCGTTTAACGCGGTGCTAGTGGCGTTAGCATTTGATCTTTCGTATGTTCCCGCAATAATCTCGCTTATTCGCTCAATCTCTTTATCCGTAGCTTGTGCCTGGGCCTGCATAGCCCCATATCCGACACTAAACGACACTAACGCCGCAACGATTGGCAACGACCAACCGGGTAACGTAATACTTGATGTCATTTAATAAGTTCCTTTCCATACCCTAAATGCATCAAATTCACCTGATAGCATTTTCTTGCGAATTAGGTCTTTTTTAGCCTCGGTATCACTCCAAGACAAGCCAGCTTCTTTCATCCACTGAACGACGAGATGAATAGGTATTCTGCCGACTAAACGATTCTCGCCAGTTTGCCCTAGCCCCTGATCTCTAATTTGTTTGGCTTCTTCAATATATACGTCATTGTCAAATGTCTTCTGAATTTCAATCCCTTTCTCGGTAGGAATAATCTTTTCTTTGATCAACATCACTTTTCTCCAGACGATAAAAAGCCCCCCCTTTCGGGGAGGCTAATTTACAGCGTAGTTACGTTATTTTAAGAAACAGCTAGGTCAGCAATAAGACCGCTGGCAGCTTCATTCTTACATACTAAAGTAAGCTCCGTGACCACTTGACGAGTAGAGTTATCGCCATTTTTGGCAAGTTCTACGTTCTTGGTTGGACGCAATACTGCTACGTTCCACATATCATTCTGAGCAATCAGAATGTCTCGACCGCGTATCAAGCGGCTTGGTTGAAATTCAACCGTTCCCCACATCTGTTATACAAAGGCTCTTTATCCTTTGCTCTCCGGATTTCCCCGGAGTATCGGACTATATCTTCACCCTCTAAGGGTGTCGCGCACTCGTGGGCCTTTACCGTCCCAAAGGGACTCCATGACCTAGTCTCTGAACCTTTACTACATTGCTGTAGCACTTGGCTGCTGATTGGCTTATCTTTACGACTTAGCTTTCCAGACAATTCACGCGATTATCTCTTGCCACTTACGCAGCAGAGGCCCAAAGGAATTTAGGCGTTACATACACATCTAGCGACTTAACTACTTTTGCATCACCAGCTTGAACAGTTGACCGCTGGTTGTTGTTTCCGGTGAAACCTACATCAGTTATGCAAAGGCTCTTTATCCCTTGCTCTCCGAATTTCCTCGGAGTGTCGGACTATATCTTCATCCCGGTGGGATGTTGCGCGCTCGTGTGTCTTTATTGACTGTTCTAGTCTCAATGACTTAGTCTCTGAACCTTACTGCCGTCCCCGACAGTCTTGGCTGCTGATTGGCATATCTTTCGACTTAGCTTTCCAGCAATTCACGCAATTATCTTTTTTAGATTGCTCTAAAAAGGCCCAAGGGAATTTAGGCAATGTTCATTTGATAAGGAGACAGATAAACAGTATCTGGTTGCCCACCAGCAGTCCAAATGCTCTGCATAGTTGCATCAAAGATAGCCTGCGTAAGATCACGAGGAGTACCGTCATCTGTACGAGCGCCGCCAGTACCATTTGGAGCCGCACCAGAATTACCAGACGCAAAGCTGTCATTAGTAGTTAACCAAATTGGCGCACCACCTAGCTCACGAGCAGCGCTTGCACTACCTGCGACTACAGCGTTATTGGCGAATAGTGCCAACTCTATATCAAGTTTTTGCTCTTTGGCGACCTTAACTACTTGATATGCCATCTCGCTATTCTTACCTGCTTTTGACAAGCCTGCATCAGTATCAGGAACGACTACTGCGTTCTTGAAAATCTGAGTCCGATTCCCAAGCCGGGTAGTAGCTGAACGAGCTTCTGCACTCGTTGCATCCCCTTCGATGTGAGCATTCGCGGCAGCGGATCGCAATGAGTCAGTTTGATACTCATGCAAAGTTGCAGTTGCTTTTGTTTTTTTACAAGCAGAAAAAAACGGGGTGTCTTCTGGACTCACCGATTCTATAATTCCACTTAGGTCTTCTTTTATCGAATTTGATCCATCGTAGGAGTCAAACGTATTTGATGGTTGTGCCATGATAATTTCCTCAAGAAATGTTAACTGCCCAAGATTAACGCGACTGCGTCATCAATTGAGCCACTGGTTTTAAGTCGGTTCTGTTTATTACGAATTTCTTTAGCGCCTAACTTAACTTTCTTTGATCCTGCTTTTAACGGCTGCGTTCTCTTTTTGTGAGTTGCTTTTTCAACTGCCTTGCTTTTGCCTGCCACAATTTCACGATACTTTCTCGCGTCTTCCAAAACTCTTATTGCCCTATGGTCCACAATCGTCGATATCTCATCCGGGGAGTACCCATATTCATTACCAACCGCAAGCATCTGCTCTTTCATCACTTTGCCCTTATCAGGATCACGAAGATCAGGCATGATTTCGAGGAGCTTAGACATCTCTTGGTTACGATGTGCTTCTAGAGCTAAATTCTGGGCATGTGCCTGGTCATTAGCGACTTGTTGATACTGCTGCATTTCACCTTGGTAGGTCTGCATATCATGCTCAAATCTTGCGTTTGCTTCGACGTACCCGATGGGATCGGTGTCTAGCATGGCGAGGTCTGGCTTAATAGGCTGACGAGCTGCGCCTCCATTTTGCAGTTTCGCAAAAAGGTCTGTCACTTGCTGACGAGATTCAAGTAATGCGTTGTAAACGTCTTCAGTTTGCTTTCGCGCTTGAGCGTTTTCCTGCATTCCTTTTTTAATGAACTGTTGACCTGAAAACCCTTGCTTGAGTTCTTCGAGAGTTACAGCCTTTTCCTCACCATCAATTTTGACAGTGTAAGACTGGCTCTCCTGAACGGCATCGTCTTCGTCCTCACCTTCATCTTCATCCTCATCTTGTTCATCTTCATCTTCATCTTCATCCTGCGACTCAGGCTCCGGGCTTTCGCTATCGTCTTCGGTATACTCTACCTCTTCCTCAAGTTCAGCTTGTTCGGGTTGCTCTAAAAGCAGTTCTGCGGCACTTTCGATGCTGCCGTCCATCATAGGTTCAGTCGTTTCCACGTTGCTGTTTTCCTTTTTGTTTATCGTTAACCGCATCGTTCAGCAAAGCTGCGTTGATTTTGGTTTCGATGGTGGTAAGCGCATCAATTAAGTTTCGCGCTTGGTTGATCGCCTCATCGTCACGAGACTGGTTTAAAAAGACGCCAATGGCATCATTTCTAACATCTTCAAAAAGCTCCTTAAAGACATCGTCTTTTGCAAGACGGTCATATCTTTGCGCCTTTTCTTTTATATTCAAAACCTACCACCAGTGACTGCCTGGGCAGGTGAATCTTGTGGGTATCTAGGGATCGCCTGGGCCTGTTTAACGCCCTGAACGTCAACAGAGGTTTGGTACTTACCGTATATCTCAGCGGCCTTTACAAGTAAATCCTGATCCATTTGATCGCGCACCCGGTCATCCTGGGCAATCGCCTTTTGAGCATCAATTTGTAATCGAGCCATATCACTTTGTGACTTAGCTTGTGCCTTCATTTGCTCGGCTTGGAGGTAAGCGGCTGCTTGATCCATTGGAGGTTCTTGCGTCTGGGCCTGTTGCTGCATTTGCAATTCTTGCTCGGCAGACATTGGCTTAAAGTATCTGTCTATATTTCTTAATCCACCCATTGCCAGCATATCCGCTAGGGTGTTTCGGATTTCAGTCATACCAACCAAGCCATTTGCTACTCCGTAACTACTGAATATCTGGACCTGCATTTCAAGCGCCTTGGTCAGTGCGGCTAGTCGCTCACCTTCTTTGCCCGTACCCAAGCCTACGTTGACAGTAACGTCCATTTCCTTATTCCATGACCGAGGATCAACAGGCATAAAATCATTACCTGCAATCGCCATCATTTCTTTCTTGTCACAGTTCTCTATAGTCAGCTTTAACATAAGCTTGAAAAGCTGGGTTACGCCGCCCTCTGCCAGGTTCCTTGCCATTACCTCGATTTGCGTTGCAGCGCCCTGAATGGTTGCGTTAACCGCTGTGGCTGTTGTCCCGGTTAAGGCGTTAGGGTCTAGTCCTGAACTAGCTGCAGATACGCCTGTTTTTTGGTCTATCTGGTCATCAAAATACGCAACCGCTGCGAGGGTCTGACCTGCAACAAATGGAACTGTTAACTGGTTAATTGCGCCCTGCTGTTTGGTCCTGACTACCCCGCCGATTTCGTTATTTAGGAAGTCATCAATATTGACCTGACCCTCAACAATCTCAGTTCGCGGGTTATTTGTTAACGCGACATTATCCAAAACACCGCGCAACATTGCTGTCGCTGCGTCCTGCTCTGCAAACAGAATATCTGCAAGAGAATTACCTACCCAGGTGTGCGGCTCCGGGTCGTGCTGGAACATTGCAAACGGCAAATCACCCCACGGCTCGTAATCAAGTAGCTCATCACTACCCCCGCCAAGGAGAATCTTATGCATTGTTGGGTCGCCCGTACCGTCTACGTCAATTTTCATGTAGACCTCAGACACAACAACCTTTCTCATGCTTGGATCGAGCATCTGCTCTTCGTTTTCAAAAGAAAAGTTCTGGCGCTCAAATCGTTCTTCATCCGCAAAGTTATCGGTATCAGACGAGGTTAATTCAGAGACTGTTTCAAAGTCATAGCCCATTGCGACTAGCTCGCCAACGCGCATATCACGCTTGTGAACTACGCAATAAGCATCGTCAATTGAGGTGGCTTCAGAGCTAACAAAAAACTCTTCTGGGGGCAGGCTTTCAATGACGAGATCGCCGTACTCTTCGGTTACTGATATCTTTACATCGTGCTGGGTCTGCTCAATTTCCATGCCCATTTCATCAACTACGATGCTGACGTTTTGGGTGTGCGAAATAACCTCTACGGACGGGTCGTTAACAATTAAACTAAACTCCATGTCGGGCAGGTCTTGGTGATCGTAGGTTTCGCTTTTCTTTTCAATATTCCAGTAGCATTTAACAACGCCGCATTTCTTTAACAGCGAGTCACTAAAGGCATCTTGCAGCACCCGATAGCCGCCTAATTGGTTGAACTTGTAGTTCACATACTTGGTAGCTTGTTCACTAAACTGGGCATCTTCTGGCCCCATCGGGGCAAACTCAACAGGCTTGTCTGTGGATAAAAACACCCGCATAAGACTTGGCTTAATAGCGCGTATCTTGTCCCTAATCTTGGTGGCTACAACCTTTGATCGACCATCCTCTTCACCGATATCAACCCGGCCATCGTAGTAGCGTTGTGCTTTAAGTCGGTCAGAGACTATCTGAGAATTAACAAAATCCTCGGCACTATCCACGGCATCTGACGCAATACTTTTAATGTCATCGTCACTTAGCTTTTTGAGTTCCATATTTATTTTTTCCACGAGAAAAACCGCCAGTTAAGGCGGTATAAGTATTGAGTAGGGTTATTTAGTACAGGGCTTGGGCTGGATCAGCCTCAACGGTTTGTTGCCTTGCTCCTTGCGTAACGCCTTCTGAGAAACCTTTGGAAGCTCTATTAGCAAGTTCATAGGTATTCTTGACAAAAGCAGCTTGCGCCGGAGACAGTTTCGCACCTTCGCGAACCTTGTCCATTAACCTTAGTGCTTCCTGGGCTTCACGGCCACGAGACTGCGTTAATACTCTTGCCACTTCGGACAATATTTCATCTTTTTTGTCCGTCAGCGCGTCAGGCGTTTGCTGAGTAATTAGTTGGACAAGCTTTTTGGGTATATCTGTCAGTTCGCCTCGCGCTGCCGTCATAATAACGCCAGGCGCAAGGATATCGTCAATGGTGTCATTTAACTGCTTTCTAACGGCTGTTTTGGAGTTGCCTGACAGCCCATTAAGTAATTGCAATCCAGAAGTCACCTCGTCCAAGCTTTGAAATAATACTGCCGCCTGGTCTTCACCTAGTATAAGACTCAATTTTTTACGATTTGCTTTAGTCGATAAAACCCTCAACAGCTTGCGTGACTCTTCAAAGGTTGCACCAGATTTGTCATCTGCTACGCCACCAATATTTTTCTTGGTCTGATCAAGTATTGACTCTATTTGACTCCTAGCGCCTAGCCTAACAGCCTTCATGTCAGCATCTGTCGCGTTGTTTACAGCGTCCAACAATGTGTCAAATGTAACATTATCGTTTAAAAACTTACCGCCTAACTTCATTACTTCGGTTTCTACTATTTTCTCTTGCCCTAGTTTGATCGCGACACCATATTCAGGTACTGCTTTAATGCCTGCGTTTCTAAGCTTTTCTGAAAACTTTTTATATCCAAGATCGGCGGTGCGCTCATAGGTTTCCTGAAGTGCTTGTTTTAAATAATCTAACTGAATAACATTAGGCATTTCAACGACTTTAAACGTGCCGTCAGCTAGTTCTTGTGCCATAAACTGCATATTTTTTTTACCATCAGCAGCCATATTTAAATTGGCACTTTGTATCGCTTTTCTAAATTCTCTTGGCGCATTTTTAGCCAAATCACTCATAATTTCTTCAATTTCCATCCCTGCGTCAGACGCATAATCTATGGGTCGGCTATACGCCAGCTTGTACGCTTCTTCCCTGCCAGCAGCAGTTCTTTGTGCAACGGCATCAACGGCAGTTTGCATTCCTAATGGCGGCTCACCAAGGACTTCATCCATAAGCGGGCGTAATGTTTCAGCTTGACTGCTTGCTCTTGTTTCAGCAGCATCGCTAATGATCTGCCCAGCATTTGGAGTGCCAGAGTTTTGTATCGCATCACCTAGCGCAGCAATAGACTTATCAGCGTCAATGATCATACCGTCATCGCCAGCCTTGTTTAGCGCCGTGGTCATTTGCTGAAGATTCATGTTTTGCACAAGCATGGTATAAATTACGGCTGCAGCACCTGATGAGATATTTAACTGGTTTTGGAGCGCCGTGATACCTTTGCCTTTACGGGTCATAGATTCGATAAGATTGCCGCCATACTTCTTAATGACGCCACCTGCAGCGCCCATTGCCCTTTCAAGCGGCACTCCGATTACAGTGCCGTACACGCCGCCTTTAGCGGTGTCTGTCGCAAGACCTGCAATATCACCTTCTGTTAAGTCTGCCTCTGACTCACCAACGGCTGCTCTTGCGCCCTGTAACGAATTTCTTTTAATGACGCCCATTGCGCCCTCAACGAGAGGAGCAGGATTTCGTCTAACTAATGATGTAATAATGCCCTGCGTTATCGCGCCTAGCATTTCTCCAGAGAAAGCTGTTTTTGGGTTTTGCTTACTGTAGGCTTTTAACCCTTCTCTTACCTTATCCCTAGCCTGCTGATACGTTTGTGGGTTACCTGTAATCGCGTCTGGCAGATTACTCATTACAAACCCTTCTGCCTCGTCCGAAGTGTAATCAGTAAGCCCTTGCGCGAAAGCCCGTCCAAAGCCTGATTCAACAGGTGCAGCTGTTTCACCCTGCTCCCTTTTTAACTTTGCTGTTTTCCAAGGTTGACCGTTTTCTTGCGCTTCTCTTTCTCTTTTAGCTGTATTCCAAGGCTGCTGGTTTTCCATATCAAATACCTACCTTTTCCCACGACGATTCTTTTTCGATATTACCACCTATATACCGATGCCCTTCCTTAATATCGCCTAAGTTCATTTCTTGAAGCGCCGTATAAAAGTCCGAAATATTAGGCTTCGGTCCTTTGTAGCCTCTAAGGGTATAGTTTTTGTCAAAGTAATCAGCCATTGCCTGACGTTGTTGCCTAGAAATTTCCATCTGCTGATAAAGTTTTCTCAGTCGCCTTGCGTTATCGGCTGCAGACAGTGTTGGGTTGTAGGCTCTCGAAATTAACTGCTCGCCTTCTTTCTGTGCAAACTGCGATCCTAAAATAACTCTCAGATTTCTTTGAACAACTTCTTGAACCATCTCTTTGGCGTTTTCGGCGTCTGGGTTAACTAGCCCTAATAACCCAACACCATTAAGCATCCCAATTAATGGGCCTGTTAGCTCTTCACCCGCCTCTAACCTTTGCAGTACAGTATCTATCTGTGCCACGTTAGCCGACATATCTGCGCCACCGCCTCTAGTCCACTCCAGATGTTCAGTTGCATAAGCCTTATCAAGCTGCTCTAAACCTGGCGGTAATTTAGACGCAGCATTATTATTAACAGTTGTACCACCACCGCCAATCTTGCTTATTTTTGTACCATCACGGCCTTCAGTTACGTTATACATGGCTTGTGGGTCGTAAGCTCCACCACCTGGGCTATTTAACTCAGCACCTGACTTTTGGGAAATTATATCCCTGCCTTTCATTTTTTCTGAGGCGTATACTTTAAATATTTCCATATAAGCATTTGGGTTAGCTTGTATAGCCTTTAATGCAGCCGCCGCCAATGGGTCAGTTGCTGCTTGCTTTTGCAGCGCGGCAATCGTTGCGTTAGCATCTAGGCCGTCAAGCCGTCTGGTTTCGCCCATCTTAATGGTGTCAGCAGCAGACGCCGCTATCCCAGCATCAGGGTTTAAACGCATAGAGTTAAAGCCCATCTGTAACTTAGCCATCCTGACCGGGTCGGCTCTAAGGTTCTGAAAGCCTGTACCGATACGCGACAGTAAGCCTGGCTCTATGTCGTTGTATGATTCTTGGCTCATTGGCATACGATTGGCAACCGAAGTCGGGTCTTCTCGTACCATTGCACCTTGAGCTACTGGCATTGCAATCGCTGACATATTTGCTTTATTTGCCTGCTGCTGCTTTAAAAGTTCTAATTCTGCTGGTGTCATATTATCGTCCTAATGCTTTTGCGATCATTGCTCTAAGAGCCGACGAGCCACTTTTATCGTCCTCTTCTTTTTTTCCAAATTGATTTACTAGCCCTTGCCCGTAAGCCGCCATCGGAATACTGCTGGCTTGCAATAATCCACCGCCGCGCTGTACTGGGTCTATGACTGGCGAAACAAAACCTGATCCGCTATAACCTTCCGCACCTTGACCCATGCGCGCAAGATACGGCTGCATTTGCTCAAAGAAAGTCGGAGGCACAGCAGGTTCGGGTAAGTTAAGTCCTGCACTTGCTATCGGGGCAGCTTGTTCAGCGTTATTTATTAGCAGCTTTTCTATTGCTAATTTTTTTAACTTTTCTTCTGCGTCTTCGTTTGGATCGTACATATCACTATCCTTTCTTCATTCCCGCGCCAAGCGTCAAGTAATCAAATAACCCTGGCGTCTTGCTTGTGTTAGTTGTTTGTGGAACTGGCGAGGCACCTAGCGCCTGCGACAACAACCCAATACTGTCATATGGCGAGCTTTGATATTGGCTGTACTGGTTCCGCGCTGCATCAATTAATAGCTGATTAATGCCCTGTTTCATTGCGCCGTCTTGTGCCAAGTTACCTGTTAATTGCTGACCCATACCAAAACCAAGGTTACTGAGATCACCAAGCTGCCTACCTGCTGCCAGCCTTTGCTGTGATCCTGAGAGCCCTGCTGCCTGATTAGCCAGTTGTGCGTTTTGATTTTGCGTTGCGTTAAACTGATTAGCTTGATTGAAGGATGATTGGTTAGCTAGACCCGCAGTGTTCTTTGCTTGCGCTCCAAACTGTCGCGCTTGATTGAGTGAGGCTTGATTAGCAAGAGCCGAGTTATTTGCTGCTTGTGCGCCAAACTGATTCGCCTGATTAAATGCCGCCTGGTTAGCTAAGTTGGCGGTGTTGCCAGCTTGAGCGCCAAACTGATTAGCCGCTTGCTGCTGTGCGGAGTATTGCTGTGCAGCTTGATTAAATGCTGACGCGCCAAACTCATTGGCACGATTTGCTGCAGCGGCATTTGTCAGTCCTGCTGTGTTAGCGGCTGACGCGCCAAATTGACTTGCTGCATTATTAGCACCTTGATTAGCGAGACTAGCCTGCAGGGTACTTTGCAGATCGGTAAGACCCATTTGCTGTGCATTGTTAAATCCAGCTTGGCGCAGCGCAGAGGTTGTTTTAGCGGCTTGATCGTAATAGTTCCGGTTGTTCTCCGACTCGCGTAAAGCATGTCGAGAGCCACCAAAAGCGCCTGCTGCGGTAGCATTCGCGCCACTACTTTGCTGTTGCATTTGCCTGGCCCGGTCCATATCGCCCAGGGTGTTATCAATCACCTGGCTATCATACTGATTCATATACCGCGACAGATCAGAATCGCCAATTTGACCAGCTTGCACGTTGTTCGCGCCATAGCCCGTTGATCCAGCGTTTGTCGACCCGTATCCGGTTGATCCTACATTCGCAGCATTGAAACCTTGCCCAGACGCTTGTGCAGCATCATAGCCTTGGCCTGTTGAGCCTGCAGCTTGATAACCATTGCCTGACACTTGTGAGGCTCCATAGCCTGACGGCGAGATGTTATTCGGCTGGTAATTCATTTCACTGCCAGCACCCGCAATGGATTGGTTTATCCCATCCGCTGCAGTTTGATTGATATTTGGCTGTCTTGGGGCTGCAGCAATACTTGGTGGGGGCGGTGGAGTTGGAGTTGGAGTTGGATCAAACCCTGGATTCGCATAAGGAGGTATCGCACCTGGTTCGCTAGGCTGTATATCAATACCTGAAACTGGAGGTACATTACCGCCTCCTTTACCACCTGATGCTGGCGTGGCGGCAGGAATACTTGGTGGGGGCGTTGGAGTAAGCGGAATGTAGGGCAAACCTCCTGTAGGATCAACTGCGCCATCAATTAAATCTTCAACATTTGAATTCGCATTAAAAGGTATCGCACCTTTTTCGCTAGGAGGTACATTACCGCTACCTGCTGGACCGCCAAAACTTTGGGCCAATGAAGGAATGGCTTGGTGTTGGTAAAACTGGGTCGGGTTATTGAATTCCTCTATTTCAGCAGCCGTTGGCTGTCGCATAGGCGCAGTAGGAGTATTTGCGGCTACTTCGTTAGCTTTTTGAAAATACTGGGTTATACC
>Ga0209279_10000300_pt1 | contig 33903 bp, 34 predicted proteins | sample CoawatmetaG00DNA_3_FD_187508 | JGI IMG/M metagenome (GOLD analysis project Ga0209279, IMG submission 187508) | Marine microbial communities from the West Antarctic Peninsula - Coastal water metaG006-DNA (SPAdes) (version 2) | ecosystem: Environmental > Aquatic > Marine > Coastal ...
TCTGCGCAATGCGCCCACCAGCCTGATGAAAGACTTGGACTACGGCAAAGACTACAGATACGCTCACAATGAAGAGGGCGGTTATGCTCCAGGCGAGAGCTATCTGCCTGAAGAGCTCAGCGGCAAACAGTATTACCAGCCCACGGATCGTGGACTGGAGAAGAAGATTTCTGAGAAGCTCGCCTATTTGCGCAGCCTCGATGCCAAACAAAAAGGAATTTTGTAATGAATTGGATTGCCGTTGCTGTTGGTGGTGCTCTGGGTGCCATGGCCCGCTATGCGGTTAGCACCTGGATCTTTCAGGTGTCGAGTCATAAGTTCCCCTATGCCACCCTGACAGTCAATGTGCTGGGCAGCTTTGTGATGGGAATATTATTTGTCGTGATTATTGAGCGTAGCGCGTTGCCTGTGGAAATGCGCAGCCTATGGATGATTGGATTTCTCGGTGCTTTTACAACCTTCTCAACCTTCTCGCTAGATGCCCTGGGTTTGTGGCAAAATGGCCACCTTTTTATGGCGCTGCTCTATGTGCTGACGACAGTGGTTTTATGTCTGCTGGCGATCAGCAGTTCAATCTGGCTGACGCGCTTACTGTGATTTTTAACCCTATATTTTTTAAGTACTTTTTAAGGACACCACCATGCTTGACCCGAAGCTATTGCGCTCGGATTTAAATGCCGTTGCTGAGAGCCTACAAACCAAAGGCTACCGCCTCGACTGTGAGGCTTTTTTGGTCCTTGAAGCCCAGCGCAAAGCGCTGCAGGTAGCTGCAGAGAGTCTCCAGCAGGAGCGCAATGCTTACTCCAAATCCATGGGCAAAATGATTGGTGAAGCCAAGGCGAAAGGGGAAGACATTGAACCCTTAAAAGCCAAGGGCGAACAGATTAAAAATGATTCAGCAGCGGCCGATGCGGCTCTGACTGAGATCCAGGGGCAGCTGGACAGCTTGCTTCAGGGACTGCCCAATATTCCACACAGCTCTGTGCCTGCGGGCAAGACTGAGGATGACAATATTGAACTGCATCGCTGGGGCACGCCGCGGCAGTTTGATTTCGAGATCAAGGATCATGTTGATCTGGGTGATGGCCTTAATGGTTTAGATTTTGATGTGGCGGCTAAGATTACTGGCTCGCGCTTTTCTGTGATGCGCGGCGGTTTAGCCAGCCTGCACCGAGCCCTGACCCAGTTTATGTTGAATACCCATATCAATGAGCACGGTTATGAAGAGGTTTATGTACCTTATATCGTTAATCGCGAATCACTGTTTGGTACCGGTCAGCTGCCGAAGTTTGAAGAGGACCTGTTTAAGCTCGACGACGAGCGTGAGTTCTATTTGATTCCCACCGCTGAAGTACCGATCACCAATCTGTATCGCAATGAAATTGTCGATAGCTTGCCGATTAAGTATGTGTCTCATACGCCTTGTTTTCGCAGTGAAGCTGGCAGCTATGGTCGTGATACGCGGGGCATGATTCGTCAGCATCAGTTTGAGAAGGTTGAGATGGTGCAGTTTGTGCATCCGGATGAGTCCTGGGATGCGTTGGATTCTCTGGTGGGTCATGCGGAAGCGATTCTGCAGAAGCTTGAGTTGCCGTATCGCAGTGTGATTCTCTGTGGTGGTGATCTGGGTTTCTCTGCGGCCAAGACCATTGACCTTGAGGTTTGGTTGCCGTCTCAGGAAAAGTATCGTGAAATTTCATCCTGCAGTAATTTTGCCGACTTCCAGGCACGACGGATGAAAGCGCGTTTTAGAAATGCTGAGGGTAAGCCGGAGTTGTTGCATACAGTGAATGGTTCGGGTTTGGCGGTAGGACGTACATTGGTGGCTGTGATTGAGAATTATCAGCAGGCTGATGGGTCGATTGCGATTCCGGCAGTGTTGCAGCCATTGATGGGTGGGAAGACTGAAATTCGTTAGGGCCAATGCACTGGATATACAAAAATCCTCTTATCTCGACAGAACGTAGCGACGAGAGATCTCTTTTGAGTGTTGAGTGTTGAGTGTTGAGTAGTGGGTGTGGGCAAACCCATGCAGACCCTTTGCGATCGGTCCCATGGGCTTGCCAGTTTCAGCGTTCGCGCCACTCGCTTATGCTTTTCGCTACGAGCTTAGACAGGACGCTCTCTCAATCTGAAAATGACAGGTCCATAAGCGGGCCCTGATTGATCGCAAAGGATCTGCATGGTTTTGCTGGGAGATCGAGGGTGCTGATGGAAGATCTCTCACATGCTTTCGAGATGACAGCTTTGTAACGGCTCGTGATGGCACCCAAGCCTGTCATCCTGAGCGCAGCCGAAGGATCTCCTGAACAGAGAGCCCAAAGTCTGAGTCTCTGCCAAGGTTGTGAGATCCCTCCACTGCGGTCGGGATGACAGCCTTGTAGCGGCTCGGGATGACAGTGTTGTAGCTGTCGGGATGACAGCACTGTAGCGGCTCGGAATAACAGCGTTGTAGTTGGATGGGATGACTGATTGGGCAGTGTCATCCCGACAGAGCGTAGCGACGAGGGATCTCAATAAGGGATGCCCCACCAAACAATATTACTCAAATAGAGAACCCATGGATTACCTACCACTCTTCCACAACCTTAAAGGCCGTAATATCCTCGTGATCGGCGGCGGTGAAATCGCCCTGCGTAAAGTGCGTCTGGTGCAAGAAGCCAGCGCCATTATCACCATCGTGGCTAAAGACTTCTGCCCAGACCTATTAGAGATGGACGCCCGAGACAAGGAACATGGCTGCAATGGGTTAATCCTGATAACTGCCGGCTATGAACACCAACATATGCTCGACCTGCCGAATATCGTTATGGTGATCGCGGCAACTAATGACCGCGATCTCAACCGCCTAGTTTCCGAACACGCCCAGACAGCCAATATTCTCTCCAATGTAGTGGATGACCCCAAATTCTCCACAGTGATTTTCCCATCCATTGTCGATCGCTCGCCAATCCAAATAGCAATCTCCAGTGGCGGCGATGCACCTGTGTTAGTGCGTCTATTGCGCACCAGATTTGAAGCCTTATTACCTGCAGGCATGAGCAAACTAGGTTCACTGGCTGGTAGCTTCCGCGAGCGGGTCAAAGCCAAGTTCTCCAATGGTGCCGACCGCAAGGCATTCTGGGAAGAGGTCTTTCATGGGCCGATCGCCGAGCAGGCTTATGCCAATAATCTCGATGAAGCTGAGCGTATGCTGACCCACAAGCTTGAATCCACTGATGAATTTAAAACCGGTGAAGTCTATCTGGTCGGCGGTGGCCCCGGGGATCCGGATCTGCTGACCTTTAAAGCCCTGCGACTAATGCAGCAGGCGGATATAGTGCTCTACGATCGCTTAGTATCCCCAGAGGTGCTTAATCTCGTGCGCCGTGATGCAACGCGAATCTATGTGGGCAAAACCGCTGGCGATCACCCAGTCACCCAAGACAATATCAATCAAAAACTTGTGGATTATGCCCTCGAGGGCAATCGAGTGGTGCGCCTTAAAGGTGGCGATCCGTTTATCTTTGGTCGCGGCGGTGAAGAGATTGAAACCCTTGCCGAGCACGGTATTCCCTTTCAAGTGGTTCCCGGCATTACTGCGGCCTCTGGCTGCGCCAGCTATGCAGGCATTCCCCTGACCCATCGCGATCACGCCCAGTCAGTGCGCTTTATTGCCGGCCATTTACGCTCTGGCAAGATGGATCTGAACTGGCCAGAACTGGTGCAGCCCAATCAAACCTTGGTGTTTTACATGGGTTTGAATGGCATGGAGACCATCTGCGAGCAACTCAAGCAACATGGTTTGGATGCCCAGACACCGGCGGCGCTGATCGAGAAGGGCACCACTGACCGTCAGCAGGTGTTTATTGGTGATCTCGATACCCTACCCGAAATTGTACGTAAAGCCGGTGCCAAGGCGCCGACTCTGATAATTGTTGGTCATGTGGTGAGCCTTCACGACAAGCTGGCTTGGTTTAATGTAACGGAGAAAACACAATGACCACTGAATTTGATTACGACCTATTTGTTATTGGCGCCGGTTCTGGCGGCGTCCGCGCTGCCCGTATGGCAGCATCCAAGGGCAAGAAGGTTGCCGTGGCTGAAGAGCGCTATCTTGGCGGCACCTGCGTCAATGTCGGCTGTGTGCCGAAAAAACTGTTTGTCTATGCCTCCCAGTTTCCTGAGTCATTTCACGCCAGCAAAGGCTATGGCTGGTCTGGAGCTGAGGCGCCAACCTTAGATTGGGCTGTCTTGCGGGATAATAAAACCGCCGAGATCGAGCGCTTAAACGGCATTTACAACAATATGATCAATAACAGTGGCGCCGATCTATTTGACGGCCGCGCGACTGTCACTGGACCTCATCAGGTTGAAGTGAATGGCAAAGGCTACAGCGCCAAGGCAATTTTGGTTGCCACCGGCGGCTGGCCCTATATTCCAGAATTTCCTGGTAGCGACCTAGCGATCAGTTCCAATGAGATGTTCTTTCTCGACAATCTGCCGAAAAAAGCGGTAGTGGTGGGCGGTGGTTATATAGCCGTGGAGTTTGCCGGTATTTTGAATGGTCTGGGTGTCGAGACTCACCTGGTCTATCGCGGCGCCAATCTGCTGAAGTCCTTTGATCGCGAGATGAGCGACAAGGTGACCGAGGGTATGGTGGCCAAAGGGATGCATATGCATCTGAGCACCCAGATCAATGAAATTGTTAAGACCGACGGCGGTCTCTCGGTGGTGCTGGATAACGGCAGCAGCTTAGATGCTGGGCTGGCTCTCTATGCCACAGGTCGTCAGGCGAATACCGCTGGGCTAGGCCTTGAGCACACCAATACTGTATTGCGCCCCAATGGCTCTATTGTGGTGGATGATAACTTTGCTACCGGCGATCCCAGCATTTATGCCTTGGGGGATGTGATCGATCGGGTGCAGCTTACGCCAGTGGCGATTCAAGAGGCCATGGTCTTAGTCGATCATCTTTATGGCGAGGGCCTTGCGCGGATTGATTACGGGGATATCCCCACTGCGGTGTTCTGTCAGCCTGAACTGGGCACTGTGGGCCTTGGGGAAGAGCAGGCCAGAGAGGAATACGCTGATATAGATGTCTATGTATCGGACTTTAAGCCAATGCTACAGACTCTGGGTGGCGGCAACGATCGCATTACCATGAAGCTGGTTGTGGATAGCGCTTCTGACCGAGTTGTAGGCTGTCATATGGTCGGCGAACATGCAGCTGAGATTATTCAGGGTATGGGTATTGCGCTAAAGGCCGGTGCCACCAAGGCGCACTTTGATGCCACTGTGGGCATTCATCCCTCGGCAGCCGAAGAGTTTGTCACTATGAGAGAGAAGGCACGTTAAGTCTCATAGCTATTAATAACAACGCCTTAGCGGCATTACTTAATGTGACTAGATAGATATTAGAACTGACTTTTCGCCCGCTCAAGTAAACATAGGCTGACGTATTTCAGATCATTAAGCGTCTTGATACTGTCGGCCTTATTCTGATTAACCACCACTAACAGCAGTGCGTGGTTAATCTCGAGAAACCCACGGCCGAGACGTGATAGCTCAGCAGGGCGCTCGGCCACTTCTAGACGAGCAAACATACGCGCCATAGAGGTAATAATCAGCTCATCGTGAGCCGTATCCAAATCCTTTAGTTCCGGCACACCAAACATCGCCTGCACCAGGGGTAGCAAACCGCGCTGATTGGTATAGGCCAAGAGCATGCGCTCCACGGCTTTGTCGACAAACTTCTTCAGACTCATGGTTTCCAAGAGCTCAGCCTCTAACTCCTGCAATACAGTGTCAATCTCCCCCAGCCACTGCTCTGCAAGGGCATAGAGAATCGCGTATTTGTTGGGAAAGTAGTGATATAGGGTGCCCACAGACATCTCTGCGCGCTTGGCTACTAGGATCGTGGTCAAATCATCCTGACCCACTTCCTCAAGTAGCTCCGCTGTAACCTCGAGTATCTTGGCGCGACGCTCTAGGGCGCGCTTCTGGATCGGAGCGTTGCGCGGTGTCAGTGTACGAACATTGGTCATGGTTAAATCCTGTCGCGAAGGGCGAAGTAAAGCATGCCAGCTACCATACCGGGCCAGCGCAGTAGGGTGCCGCCGGGGAATTTGCGGGTAGGTAGGCTGGAAACTAGATCAAAGCGCTCAAGCTTGCCGCTAATCGCCTCTGCAATCAGCTTGCCGGCGAAGGTGGCTGTGGGTACCCCATGGCCTGAATAGCCCTGGAGATGCCATATATTGTCGCCAATGCGGCCAAAGTGAGGCATGCGGTTAAGGGTGATGGCCAGTGTGCCACCCCAACCATAGTCGATTTTAGTGTTCTCCAATTGAGGATAGATCTGCAGCATATATTTGCGTACAAAGCCTTTGATATCGCTGGGGAAGCCACGGCGGTAGTTTTCACCGCCACCAAAAATAAGCCGATTATCTGCGGAGAGTTTCCAGTAGTTAATCACAAAGCGGGTGTCCTGCATGGCTGTGTCCTGGGCACTGACAGCCTGGGCTAACTCATCCGAGAGGGGCTCTGTAGCCAGAATAAAGTTATTGATCGGCATGATATAGCCATTGATACGCGGCTCGAGCTTTTCAATATAGCCATTGCAGGCAAGCACTAGTTCGCTGGCGGTTACTGAGCCATTGGCGGTGCGCACAACAACGGAACTGCCCACTGGAGAGGTGGGTGTAGAGCTAGGTCTATAGCTGAGTACCTTTGACTGCTCACAGATTGTTACGCCGGCCTCTACTGCGGCGTTGGCTAAGCCTTGGGCATATTTGAGCGGATGCAGGTGCAGGGATGCCTTGTCCCACTGAGCGCCGTAATAGGCCTGACTGTCGAGAAAGTTGGGCAGGGCGCCTGCAGCCACATACTCCATTTGCTCAAACTGATAATGCTCACGAAGGTGATCAACCTCTTCCTCGAGCTCTCGACAGTACTTGCTGCGGTGCGCCAAATGCAAAATACCTTGCTTCAGATCACAGTGGATCCCGTGCTTGTGGATAAGCTGCTTAACCGTATCCACAGCCTCTAAACCCATATCCCAGAGGCCTCGAGCTATCTCGCTGCCAAACTGTTTTTCTAGGTAGTACTGATCTTGGCGCTGGCCAATTCCCACATGCCCACCATTGCGTCCAGAGGCACCAAAACCGACGCTTTCGGCTTCGAGAACGATCACAGAATAGCCCCGTTCAGCCAGATGTAGCGCCGAAGAAAGGCCTGTGTAGCCAGCGCCGACAATACAGATATCGGCGCGCTGATCACCTAGCAGTGATGGAAAGGCTGCTTGTGGGCCTGTGCTGTGAGCGTAGTAAGAGTTTACTTCTTGCATGGAAAAGGGGGCTCAGACTGATTAAGAATTGACATTACCACCTTTTCGAATAATAATTCAACATTAATTGAATAATTATTCGAAATACGCGATAAATCTAATACTTATATACAACCTGTGGATAGGTGCTTTATGCAGTCGGAACAATCAGTGGAAGAGTGGCTTAAACAAAATAAGATCACCGAAGTGGAATGCTTGGTGCCGGACATTACCGGTAACGCTCGGGGTAAATTTATTCCGGCCAACAAGTTTGTTAAAGAGGATAGTCGCCTGCCTGAGGGGATTTTGGCGCAGACGGTTACTGGAGAGTACTCGGACGATTTCTGGGAACTCCTAGGCACAGTTGACGGGGATATGCTTCTTGAGCCGGATCCCAAAACAATGCGCAGCGTGCCCTGGGCCAATGAGCCTACGGTGCAGATTATCCACGACTGCTTTACCAAGGACGGCAAACCCCATCCTTTTTCATCGCGCAACGTGCTCAAACGTATTTTGGCGCTTTACGAAGCTGAAGGCCTAAAGCCTGTTATCGCCCCCGAGGTTGAGTTTTATCTGATTGAGAAGAACATTGATCCCGACTCCGAGCTGAAGCCGCCAATAGGACGCTCCGGACGCTATGAAACAGCGCGCCAGTCCTACAGTATTGACGCGGCCAACGAGTTTGAGGATTTTGTCGAGACCATGTACAGCTATGGCGATGCCATGGGTCTGGATCTGGATACGCTGATTCACGAGTCTGGCGCGGCGCAGCTGGAGGTCAACTTTATCCACGGTGACCCGCTGGATCTGGCGGACCAGGTGTTTACCTTTAAGCGCCTAGCCCGCGAGGCTGCACTAAAGCACAATATCTATGCCACCTTTATGGCTAAGCCAATGGCTTCAGAGCCCGGCTCGGCAAAGCATATACACCAGAGTGTGCTGTCATTAGAAGACGGTTCCAATATCTTTGCCACTCCAGACGGCGAGTACAGTGAGGCGTTTTATCATTATTTGGGCGGACTGCAGACTTACACGCCCTTTGTGATGAGCTTTTTTGCCCCCAATGTTAACTCTTATCGTCGCTTTACCCGTGAGGTTGCAGCACCGATCAATCTACACTGGGGCTTTGATAACCGTACCACTGGACTGCGCGTACCTGACGCGGCACCTAAGGATTACCGCATTGAGAACCGTTTCCCTGGGGCCGATGTTAACCCTTACCTGTCAATTGCCGCCTCTTTGGCCTGTGGTTATCTGGGCCTTAAGAAGGGCATCAAACCCTCCGAACCTTTCCACGGCAATGCGTATAACGAAGAGATGCAAATGCCGCGAACCCTCGAAGAGGCCCTTCGTGGACTTAAGGAAGACGAAGATATTGTTGAGATCTTTGGCAGCGAGTTTATCCAGCTCTATACCTCTATTAAGCTGGTGGAATTCGAGGAATTTAATCGGGTGATTTCCTCCTGGGAGCGGGAATTCTTGCTGCTGACGGTTTAGACCAACCGAGAGCTACGAGGCAAGAAATCGATTAGCTGGATATAAAATCAATAATCCAGCTTGCTACCAACGCGCCATGCTCTTGCTCTTGCAGTGAGGCCATGGCGTTTTTGTATATGGCCGGCGGATAGTTCTTTTCACGCAATCTATAAAGCGCCTGAGCATAGTCATGAGAGAACTCGGGATGGCCCTGAAAACTAAGAATATGCTCGCCAATGGCGCTCATTGCTACTGGGCAGATATCGGTTGAAGCCAGCAGAGTGCTGCCGGGGGCGGGCACTGTTACCTGATCCTGATGACTGTAGAGCAAATTGATAGTTGAATTACCGCCATCCACCACGACGCCCGCATTGGCAGCGGCTTCAGCAAGGCTGGTGGGCTTAACCCCCAAGCCCCAACCCACAGCGGCTTTTTCCACCTTACCACCCAGCGCCGAAGCAATAACCTGGTGGCCAAAACAGATGCCAACAGTCTTCTTTTTATAGCTATGTAGGATCTCAACAAAGCGATGAAGCTCTTCAATCCAAGGCTCTTGGTCATATACGCTGCTTTTACTGCCGGTAATAATATAGGCGTCAACTTCATCTATATGGCTGGGGTATTGCTGCCGATTCACCGCGTAGCTTGTAAATTCGAGGGATCTCGCGTCAATGCCAAGATCCAGATTGGCGGCAACCACCAAGTCTTCGACCATCTGTGGGTACTGACCAAACGCTGGAGCCAGCTCAAGCGAGACGTCATCCGCTCGTAGAATGCCAATTTTGATTGTCACTGATAGGTTCTCCGGTAGGGTACATCTACTGTAATCGAGGATGTTCCATACTTATAAATTAGATTAAAATAGCTATTTAGGTAGCTGATATTTATAGAGTTATATATTGGCTTTAAACGTCACGCCCTTTGCCAGACTTCGCACGCTCTTTCATATCTGACTGTATATAGACCTGATCCGTGGTGCCCATACTGGCGTGGCCAAGGTCATCTGACATATGTTTTAAAGGTCTGGTCGCAATATCTTGCGACGCGCCAGTATGTCTCAACCAGTGCGTTGTAGCTTCACGCAGTGCTTTTGCTTCGCCACCAAAGCCCTCAGCCACCATCTTATCGTAAGCCAGATCAAAACCTTCCTGAACAATACGCCGCAACTGTCTTGATGTCATACCTCCTGAGCCGCGGTTTTTTGCCACCATAGCGGAGTTAATACCAAAGGATGAATTCAATGATGATCGGTAACGCTGATAGCGGTCAATGTAAGGCGAAAGGGCGCTCGGCACAGAAACATCCCGCAGCTTATTGCCTTTGCCCAGCACTTTAAGCCAGTTATTACCGTCGCTGTCCTGCCAGTAATGTTTCCACACAGGCTGCCAATTAGATCTGTCCGAGAGCTCAGATACTCTTAAATAGAGGGTTTTAAGAGTCGCGATCACAAATAACGTGCGCTCGTGCATAGGGTCTTTGTCAGCCGCGGTCTCGGCGCATTCAAGAACAAAGTCCCACTGTAGATCTGACAACCGCTTAATGGTCTTTTGGGTGGCGCCTTTAATGAGGTAGGGCGACTGTTTACGAATTGCCGGAATAGGATTGCCAAAGGCATAGCCCTCATCGGTCAGATAGTCGTAATAAGCGGATACAGCCGAGTAGCAGATCTTCATCGCTTCGTGACTCAGGGTGTGGCCGTCTTTTGACACTTTAATATCAGTGCCCTCCACCATTGCCTGCTTGCGGTCTTCCTTGGCAAGTTTCCCGGCAAATGGCCGCCAGTTTTTGTTTTGACGGCACTCTCCGCCGATTGTTTTAAAGCGATCCTGCACAGAATCACCAACCCAGGCTGCCGGCGGATTGTGGACAAAGTCGAAATAACTCTCTAGATCTGGGCGCTTGAGCTGGATAACGCTTTTGCCGGCGATGGTCCAGGCCCAGAGCAATAAACGCTCAACCTCATTGCGGTAACCTCTAAACGTGGCTTCGCTTTTGCGGCTGTAACTTTTCAAAAAGGATTGGGTGTAGAGGAAGTCTTCACGCGCCTCGGGGATTGGCTTGCAGATCTTATCGAGAAATAATTTCGAGTCTGGGTAGCCATCGAGCATCTTAATGGCCATTGGCAACCGTACAAAAGACTTGTGCGCATCAAACATTGGGCAGGCGTTAAAGGCTTTGGACATTAAAGTAGTTTCTCAGATTTAGGGTAAGTGAGACTCTAGCAGCCTCTTCCGGCCCTGTCTACTAAAGTCCACTAATTGAGATTAGAGGACATAGCGGATGATAAGGGTAGCCCTGCCTTAAGCTACAATAATACCCAGCACACTGAGCGAATTAACAAACAAGATGTCTATAGTAGTTAAATCGACTTCTGCTAAACTAGCTCCACACTGACAAGGACAACAATTATGTCGCGCGCTATTCTCGCCTTCGTACTCACTGTTTCATTTTCGCTGACCGCTATAGCCATTGCTCCAATCGAAAAGCAGTCAGATCAGACCGCACTCTATCGTGAAATTCTCGATCGTCTCGCCACCCGCCATTACCGTGGCCAAGACATTAACGACGAACTCTCTCAGCGCTACCTCTCTACTTATATAGAGATGCTAGATCCCATGAAGAGTTATTTCCTCCAGTCCGATATCGAAGAGTTTAATCAGTGGTCCACCAAACTGGATGATTTAGCCCGTCGCGGCGATCTAGCCCCAGGCTTTGAGATGTTCAATCGCCTCCGTGACCGTCTGCTTGAGCAGTTAACAGCCAATATCGAGCTGTTAGAGAGCGACTATGAATTCGATTACAGCATTGACGAGACCATTGTTCTCGACGGTGAAGAGCGCCAATGGTTGCAGAGCGGTTCAGAGCAGCGGGATTACTGGCGCAAGCGCATAAAAGACTCGTTGATCCGTCTGTTACTCAACGATAAAGAGCCGGTTAAAGCCCGCGAACTGTTGGTAAAGCGCTTTAATAACCAGATAACCCAGATGGAACAGCGGGATAGCCAGGATGTCTTCCAGCTCTATGCCAACGCCCTCGCCTCGCTCTATGATCCGCATACGTCTTATTTCTCCCCCCGCACCACGGAAAACTTTCAGATCAATATGTCATTGTCCCTCGAAGGCATTGGCGCCGAGCTGCGCACTGAAGATGAGTACACCAAGGTTGCACGGGTTATTCCCGGTGGACCAGCCGATATGCAGGGCATTTTAAAAGCGTCAGACAAAATCATTGCTGTGGGTCAGGGCGACAAGGAACTTGTGGACGTGATTGGCTGGCGTATTGATGATGTGGTGCATCTTATTCGTGGCGCTAAAGACTCCACAGTGAGATTAGAACTTATTGAAGGTGGCAGTGACTCTGGTGATAGCACCAAAGTAATTGCCATTGTCCGGGACAAGGTCAAGCTGGAAGAAAAGTCCGCTCAGAGCAAGATCATCGATATCAATCAGAATGGTGTTGATTTAAGGCTTGGTGTGATCGACATCCCTGCCTTTTATATGGACTTTGATGCCTATCGCAAACGCGATCCCGAGTATAAAAGTACGACTAGAGACGTGTATAAATTGCTTGGCGAGCTCCGCGAAGAGAAGGTTGATGGCATTGTTTTAGATCTGCGCAATAACGGTGGCGGCTCACTCCATGAAGCCACTATGCTCACTGACTTATTCATTAATACAGGCCCTGTGGTACAAATCCGCAATGCCTACCAACAGGTATCGCGCGACCAGCGCGCCATGATGCGCGCCGCGTACAATGGACCCCTGCTGGTTTTGATCAATCGTTTGAGTGCCTCGGCCTCAGAGATTTTTGCCGGCGCGTTGCAGGATTATGGACGTGCTGTCGTGGTTGGCAGTCAGAGCTTTGGCAAGGGCACAGTGCAAGATGTCACTGGCCTCAGTAGTGGCCAGTTAAAGCTCACAGTATCGAAGTTTTATCGTGTCTCCGGTGACAGTACCCAACACCGGGGCGTGGTACCAGATATTGAATTCCCCTCCCTTTATGACAAAGACGAAGTGGGTGAAAGCCAGCAGGACAACGCCCTGCCCTGGGACAATATTCACAGCGTGCCGTTTAAATCCATGCCCGGCGTTAAGCAATTTGTACCGCTATTGACTGCGGAGCATAAGCTGCGTATCGCCAACGACCCTGACTTTGTGCACCTAGTGGATTCACTGGAACTGAGCAACAGCTGGGATGCTGACAAGGCTGTGTCGCTGAATATTGAACAGCGTCGAGCTCGCAGTGGCGACTGGGATAAGCAGCGTTTTTTGCTTGAGAATAAACGTCGTAAGCTAAAAGGCCTTGAGCTCTATGCAGATCAAGAAGCCTGGAAAAGCGACAACAAAGAAACAGACGATGATGACAGCGTAGCCGAGACTGAAGCTGAAGGCGATGACTCCGCTGAAGGCGTTGCTAATAAGCGTGAGAATACAATTGATAAAGCTGAAGTAGATGACTCTTTAACTAACTCTCCAACCAGCTCTCCGGCCAGCTCTGAAGACAGCTCAGTAGCAGGTACGGAGAAAGCCAAGACTGAGGACGAGAAAGAAGAGGACGATATAGCAGAGACTGATCCCATGCTCCAGGAGGCTGGCCATATTCTCGCGGACCAAATTCGCCTATTGGCAAAACCCGCCAGCAAACAAATGATGGTGCGCTCACAGAAGGTCGAGAAATAGTTATGGCAGCACGAATTGTTTCATTTAACGTCAATGGTTTGCGCTCACGTCTAGATCAGCTTGAAGCGATGATTGTGCAGCACTCGCCGGATATTATCGGCCTTCAGGAAACCAAGGTCAGCGATGAGGAGTTCCCCCACCAAGCGATTGCGGATCTCGGCTATCAGGTGAATTTTCATGGTCAAAAAGGCCATTATGGGGTTGCTCTGCTGAGCAAGGTCCCCGCCATCGCCGTTACTCGCGGTTATCCCTCTGATGAAGAAGATGCCCAGCGACGTATGATTCATGGCGAGTACTCTATTAATGGTCAAACCGTGCATGTGATCAATGGCTACTTTCCCCAGGGGGAGAGTCGTGTTCACCCAACAAAATTCCCCGCCAAAGAAAAGTTTTACGCTGACCTGCTAGCCTATTTGGATAGCAACTTTAGCTCCGATGATCTGGTTGCGGTGATGGGTGATATGAATGTCGCAGCCCATGATATAGATGTGGGTATTAAGCCAGAAAATGCCAAGCGCTGGATCAAGACAGGCAAGTGCGCGTTCCTGCCCGAAGAGCGGCAATGGTTGCAGAACTTGCTCGACTGGGGCTTACGGGATAGCTTCAGAGAGCAGAATGCCACCGACAATAGCTACAGCTGGTTTGACTATCGCAGCAAGGGTTTTGACCTGGAGCCAAAGCGTGGCCTGCGTATCGACCTTATTCTGGCTTCGCCGTCACTGATGAAACTAGTTGCAGAAACGGGTATAGACACTGAAGCCAGAGGCTTCGAAAAACCCTCGGACCACTGCCCTATTTGGGCTGATTTGAGTCTCTGAGCTTTTTATTCAGGGGTTTTTATCAAGGGCCTTGTAACAGAGGGCTTTTTAATCAAAAGCTTTCTAGCTTAAAACTTTCGAGCGTAAAACTACTAGTTTAGATACTTCGCCAGTCAACCAATCTCCCCCGCCACCGTTCAACACAGCGACAGGCAAATAAGGAGATAGACATGAAAAAAATTCTAACCATTTTGACCCTTAGCGCTGGATTACTGGCGTTTCCTGGAACTGCTCTGGCGGATCGGGATAGAGCTGGGGCTGATAATAGCGCCTCTAACCAGAGCTATGAAAAGCACAGCCTAAAGGCTGATCGAAACCATCAGCGGAAAGACAGCTACAGAGTTAAAAAACATGCTGACAAAAAATACCTGCATAAGAAATATCAGCACAAAAATTATGCGCACAAAAAGTATCATGCTGAGACAATTAGACAACACAAGCTAGCAAGAAAACATCAAGATAGGGTCGCCGCCTACAGGCATTTTAACGGCAGTAAATACAGTTACTGGCGCGATCGTCGCGACTATAAAAGGCACCTCAGCTATAGTGAGCGGCACGGCTATAGAGAACTGCGCAAGCATTACTACGGCCACAATCATGATCGCTACAGGACCCATTATCTGCGCTATCATCAAGGTCATAAACGCAGTCATCACCAGCATGACGACAGTTACCTGGAATGGGTAACCACCATGCTTCTGCTGAATGAGCTTTTAGATGATGACTATCGCTAATTCTGAGTTTACTGCTGCGGAACTGGAGCTGGACCTTTTAGAACCAGAACCGCAGACAGCTCGGGTAAACCCTGAGGGCAGTTATATTGAGATCAATGTCACCGATAATCTCTGGGGTACAAACCGTTGCGCCATGGTCGAGGAAAATAAGCTTGAGCAAGCGAATACGAATAAAACGATGCCTGAGTTAATGGCTAAGTCTGGGGATGATTTGCCCGTGGATGAAGTGGCTATCGATAAAGTGCTCATAGATGAAGTGTTCATAGATGAAGTACTCATGGAGAAAGTGTCCATGGATGAATTTCTTCAGAGTATCGAGCGCCGCGCCTTTCATATGGCGAGAATGGCCACAGGCAGTCGCGATGACGCGCTGGATATAGTTCAAGACGCTATGTTCAAGCTGGTGCAGAAATACTCAGCCAAGAGCGCCAGTGAATGGCGCCCACTGTTTTACCAAATCTTAAACCGCAAAATTACCGATCACTATCGTCGCAACGCAGTGAAAAACAGGCTTTTTAGTCTCGCCAGTTTTGGTATGAAAGCTAGCGATGAAGGTGCCGACCTAATCGACCGTGCTGAGGGTCGTAAAAGCGACGCCCCCGATCAGACTGTTGCTCGGGAGCTACAGATGAAAATACTCTCTAAGGCGGTTGCCCAGCTACCCGGACGTCAGCGCCAAGCTTTTATGTTGCGCTGTTGGGAGGGAATGAGCACCGCCATAACCGCTGAAACCATGGGTTGTAGCCAGGGTAGTGTCAAAACCCACTACTCCCGAGCCATGCACTCCCTGAGAGTCTCACTGGAGGATTACCGACATGAATAGCAATACAGAGCGCAGCGTGCAGGAGCAGCTTGTAGCGCTGGAGCAAGACACCACTAACCAAGATCTGTTTCGCCTGGCTCAGGGGCGCAACAATGCCCTGCAGCAAAAGCGCAGAAAGACTGGCTCGATACTCTGGCCAGCACTGGCAACCTCTATGGGTTCGGCCCTACTGATCGCCGTGCTCTATACTCCCGCAAGTTTGCTAATGTCCCCCGAAAGAGAAATCATTGGGGATGATTATTACTCCGAACTCGCGGAAGAAAACTTCGAGCTCTACGATGACTTAGAGTTTTATGATTGGTTAGCCGATATAGAGAGCTAATCAATCTCTTAATGTAAGCACTTAATGTAAGCCCCTGACTGAACTGCTCGAAACAGAGAGCCCGTAAAAAAGGCCGCGTAAAAAAGAGATAGATGATGAAACATAAGCGACTAACAATATTAGCACTGCTGGCTGCACTGGCCTGCTTCGCCCTGCCCGTCGTGGCTGATCAGCACAGTGATAAGCCGATCCCCTGGCAGGACCTGCCAGCTGACGCGCGCAGCGCGCTGGCGCCTATGGCAGATCGCTGGAACCAACTAAAGCCCAAGCAGCAGCATCGTCTATTGCGCAAGGTCGGAAACAAAAAATTTAAACAGGGTGCTGATCGCTGGAAGCAGCTCTCGCCAGAGGAGCGCGAACGGATTAAGCAATCTCGAGGACGCTTTAAGGAGTTGCCCCCAGAAAAGCGCAAAGCGTTGCGCCAGCGATGGGAGAGCCTGTCTGAAGGCGAGCGCAGAGAGGCGACTAATGCACGCCGAGCGCTGAGCCATTATCCGCCCAAGCAACGCCATCGTCTTCTTGAAGAACTGCGCAACCTTCCGCAGGAAGAGCGCCGAGCTAAACTAGAGATGCTTGCAAATAAAGAGCTTAAAAATAAAAAGCCTAAGGATAGGGATAAAAAACCTAACAACGCAGAATAACCAAGCGAAAAATCCAAGACAAAAAAAAGACCCCAACGGGGTCTTTTTTATTACTGCTCAAATAAACGCATAATCAAATTGATTAGAGCGCAGCGTCAAGCTCAGGCAGTGCAGTAAATAGATCTGCAACCAAGCCGTAATCAGCAACCGAAAAGATCGGCGCTTCTTCATCTTTGTTGATTGCAACAATCACCTTGCTGTCTTTCATGCCCGCCAGATGCTGAATCGCACCGGAGATACCCACGGCAACATAGAGGTCTGGAGCAACGATCTTTCCGGTTTGACCCACCTGCATATCATTGGGTACAAAGCCTGCGTCAACAGCGGCGCGAGATGCGCCAACGCCAGCGCCGAGCTTGTCGGCAATGCTGTAGATCATGCTGAAGTTGTCACCGTTGCCCATACCGCGGCCGCCGGATACAACAATTTTTGCTGCGGTCAATTCTGGACGATCTGACTTGGCGACTTCTTCGCCTTTAAACTCAGACTTACCGGCATCGTGAGCAGAGGCAACTGCTTCTATAGTGGCAGAGCCACCCTCAGCAGGAGCCGCGTCAAAGGCTGTACCACGAACGGTGAGGACTTTAATCGCATCACTGCTCTGTACTGTGGCGATCACGTTGCCCGCATAAATTGGACGCTTAAAAGTGTCTGCACTAACCACTTCGCTAATTTCAGAGATAGCCTGAACGTCCATCAACGCGGCAGCTCGAGGTAATATGTTTTTAACGGTTGTAGTAGCAGTTCCCAACACATGGCTGTAGGCGGCACCGACTTCAGCAATCAGCGGCGCAACATTCTCTGCCAGCTGATGGCCGTATGCCGCATTGTCTGCAACTAATACTTTACTGATACCAGCAACCTGAGCGGCTTGCTCAGCAACGGCCTGGCAGTCACTGCCAATAACCAGAATATCAATATCGCCCCCAATAGCTTGGGCTGCGGTAACTGAGTTCAAAGTAGCAGGCTTGAGGCTGCTGTTGTCGTGTTCAGCGATAACTAAAATACTCATGAGATCACCTTCGCTTCGTTTTTAAGTTTGTCTACTAACATGGCTACATCTTCAACCTTGATACCGGCTTGACGCTCGGCGGGCAATTCAACGCCCAGTAAGGTGACACGAGGAGCAATATCCACACCCAAATCATCAGGAGTCTTAACATCCAATGGCTTACGCTTGGCTTTCATAATATTCGGCAGCGAGGCATAGCGCGGCTCATTCAAACGCAGGTCGGAGGTAACAATCGCTGGCAAACTCAACTCAAGAGTCTGCAGGCCACCGTCGACTTCGCGAATAACAGTCGCTTTGCCATCGTCTAAGCTCAACTCTGAGGCAAAGGTCGCCTGTGAACAATCCAATAAGGCCGCGAGCATTTGACCGGTTTGATTGTTATCACCGTCAATGGCTTGCTTGCCCATTAAAATAAGGTCTGGAGATTCTGCATCGCAAACCGCTTTCAAGCACTTGGCAATGGCCAGTGGCTCGAGAGACTCATCGGTTTCAACCAGAATGGCGCGATCTGCACCCAGAGCCAGCGCTGTGCGCAACTGCTCTTGGCACTGCTTGGGACCAACTGAAACGGCAATCACCTCAGTAGCTAACCCTTTCTCGGCAAGACGCACTGCTTCTTCTACAGCAATCTCACAGAATGGGTTAATCGACATTTTGACATTGGCCAGATCAACATCTGAGCCGTCAGACTTGGGTCTTACCTTGACGTTGTAATCAACGACACGCTTTACAGCTACCAGTACTTTCATAGTTTTCCTTCTACATGCTGAATAAAATGGGTGATTTAAAATGCCGCACGATGGGGCTACGGTGACAAGAAAATTAGACCGGTATAGTGCCTATCTTGGCCTCATAAATCAAGTAAACCGAGGGCCTTACTCGACCGGCGAGTCAGCGCGGACGCCACGTCGTTGTTACAAATGGCGGTTATTTACAATGACTATAGCTATGCCATTATGATGCTTGTAAAATGGCGTGAGTAAACAACATTAATGTCTGGGGAGAATGAGTTTGGAACGCGAATTTATGGATTACGACGTCGTCATCGTCGGTGCCGGGCCTTCAGGCCTGGCGGCAGCATGTCGACTAAAGCAGGTTAACGCAGATATTTCTGTCTGTGTGGTAGAGAAAGGCTCCGAAGTGGGCGCTCATATTCTATCTGGCGCTGTTTTCGAACCCACGCCACTCAATGAGCTTTTCCCCGAGTGGAAAGAAATGGGTGCCCCGCTGCTGACCCCAGTGACTGAAGACGATATCTTTGTCTTCACCGGTGCGACTAAGCGTATCAAGGTTCCGGGACTGTTTGCGCCGAAAACCATGCACAATGACGGCAACTACGTGATCAGCCTGGGCAAACTCTGCCGCTGGTTGGCCGAACAGGCCGAGAATCTTGGCGTTGAAGTCTTTCCAGGCTTTGCTGCCGCAGAGATTCTCTACGGCGAAAATAACGAAGTGCTTGGCATTGCCACTGGTGATATGGGTATTGGTCACAATGGCGAGCAGAAAGGCTCCTATATGCAAGGCATGGAGCTGCGCGGCAAGTACACGCTATTTTCCGAAGGCTGTCGCGGTAGTCTCGGCAAGCAGCTGATTGCCAAATACCAGCTCGACGCCGGTAAAGATCCTCAGCACTACGGGCTCGGCATTAAAGAGCTGTGGACCATTCCAGCTGATCAACACAAACCTGGCTTGGTAGTTCACTCAGCCGGTTGGCCCCTAGACGAAAGCAAGTCACTGGGTGGCGGCTTTTTATACCACTTAGAAGACAATCAGGTTGCCGTGGGTTTGATTACTAATCTTTCCTATACCAACCCCCATCTCAGTCCCTACGACGAGTTTCAGCGTTACAAGCACCATCCTGAGATCGCCAAATACTTACAGGGCGGCACGCGCATCACCTATGGTGCCCGTGCACTGTTAAAAGGCGGCCTGCAGTCCCAGCCAAAAATGTCTTTCCCTGGCGGAATACTGATTGGCGACGATGCGGGTACGCTTAACTTTGCCAAGATTAAAGGCAGTCACACAGCGATGAAGTCGGGCATGGTTGCAGCTGAAACAGTTGCCGAAGCTCTGGCGGCTGAGAAGGCGAATACGGACCTTGTGGAATACGCAGCAGCCTATAAGAGCTCTTGGGCCTATAAGGAACTGCATATGCAGCGCAACTTTGGTCCAGCTCAGCACAAGTTTGGCAATATTATTGGCTCGGCTTATGCCTTTATCGACATCAATATCTTTAACGGCATGTTGCCTTGGACGCTGTCCGATAAGGTTGCCGATCACGAGACTCTGAAGCCCGCTAGCGAATGCCCTAAAATCGACTATCCCAAGTACGATGGTAAACTGAGTTTTGATAAGGCTTCATCGGTATTTATGTCGAATACCAACCACGAGGAAGATCAGCCCTGCCATCTGGTGTTAGCTGATCCCGATCTGCCAATCAGTAAAAACCTCGAGCTCTATGATGAGCCAGCACAGCGTTACTGCCCTGCTGGTGTCTATGAGGTGGTGGCCAACGATGATGGTAGCCAACGCTTCCAGATCAATGCCCAGAACTGCGTGCACTGTAAAACCTGTGACATTAAGGAGCCCAGCCAGAATATTAACTGGGTTGTGCCTGAAGGTGCTGGCGGGCCGAACTACCCGAATATGTAAGCTGAAAAGTTTGTCTTAGAAGAACAATGCCCGTATCACTGATGCGGGCATTCTTTTATAGATGGTTTTTTTGCAGAGGGTGCTTTTTAGCGATCTAGACGCTGCCTAGAATAAAGCGCTCGCCCATACTGCTAATACTCAGAATATCGTCCGACTCTACATTTGACTCTACATTTGACTCTGCCGCCCACTCAACGATCTCATAGAATACATTGCGGCTTAACAATGCCTTGAGATTGCGTCTTATTAACACCAATGGCAGCGGCTCTTCTGAACCGGGAAAGGTTTGCATAGACAGCGGATGCTGGCTGTCGACTATGACCACATCGCCAGTGCGGGTGGTCAGTTTTATCGCTTGAAAACCATCTCGGGTTTGGCGCTCTGCAGCAAACACAAATAGAGGGGCAACTTCCACCTGAATCCGCCACTTCTCCACCGGCGTTATGAGAAAGTAGTCACCCTCTTCGTACAGCAGTATTGACGCAAACAGTTTCACCATTGCTGGACGTTTGATTTCGCCACCCTCGTGAATCCAGCGTCCCTCACGATCAACTACCATATCCATATCACCGCTAAGCTGCGGCTTCCAAAGATGTACTGGGGGCATTGAAGCGGAAGTTTGCTCTTGAGATGCAAGCAAATCGGCAAATAGGCTTTCTAACTGATCAGTCACCCGCAGCGCTACTGCTTGCCAGGTTCGGGTGAGTTAAGAGCTTTAGCGATGGCCTTAGTCGTTGTCGGATCACGGTACTGGCCGCTGTTGCCGAGGGTGACACCAACGCCGGTGATAAACTTCATCAAGTCGGCACTATCGAGACGATAGTTCCAACTACGACTGAAACAGAGTTCTACTGCACCCTGGGCCAGGGCCCAGCAAGCTAGATAATGATAGTGCGGGGGAACATCTTCGAGCACGCCGCGCTCAATAAGGCGGGTGATCATGCTGTTAAGAGAATCTTCATTGGAACGTCGCATGGCGTGCAACTGATCTAGCTGGTCAGAAACATCGGCAGCAGCAATCAAGCGAACTTCGAGGTGTTGAACCAGACGATCGAGCTCTGGCCGCGCTAGACGTGATTCGAAATAGGCTTTCGCCGCAGCACCGGACTCGCCGGCCTCGGCTTCGGCTATACCTTCGGCCAAACGCTGAGTAATGCTCTCTTCGTAGTCGAGCATAATGCGCACAAGAATTTCGTTTTTAGTAAGAAAGTGCTTGTAGACCGTGCCCTTGCCAATTCCCGCTTTGGCAGCAATGCTGGACACCGTAACCCGATCTATACCCTCGGATAGAAATAGCGACAGCGCAGCGTCGATAATCTTCTGCTCACGATTGAGAAAAATCTTTTTCTTTTCGCGAATTCTATCTGCACTGGAGGATTTGCTATTCATATAAAAGACAATCTTCTCTCAACCCTGTGGAATACCATTAGAAACCTAAAGTCCGTCAAAGACAATATCTAAAGGCTCAGCTCGCGGTTACTGGCGCGAATAAATTCACTCTTCAAATCTGCGAAGCTCTGTACGGCAGGAAACTGCGGGAACTCAGCAATCACATTGTCCGGGGCATGGAACAGGATTCCCGCATCGGCTTCAGCCAGCATCGTAATATCATTATACGAGTCACCGGCGGCGATGGTTCTGTAATACATGCTTTTAAAGCCAACTACCGCCTGACGCTTGGGATTAGCTTGACGCAGGTGATAGTCGATAACCGTGCCGTCTTCAGCTGTCTCTAGCTTATGACACAACAGGGTAGGATAGCCGAGCTGCTTCATCAGCGGGCTGGCGAACTCATAAAAGGTATCTGAGAGAATAACCACCTGAAAACGTTCGCGCAGCCAGTCGACAAATTCAATGGCTCCTGGCAGCGGTTCTAAGGTCGCAATAACCTCTTGAATTTCATTTAAACCTAAGCCGTGCTCGCGCAGTATATCCAAGCGATAGCGCATTAGTACATCGTAGTCCGGCTCGTCCCGAGTGGTCTTCTTTAAAGCTTCTATACCAGTTTTTTCGGCGAAGGCGATCCAAATTTCTGGGACCAAAACTCCCTCCAGATCAAGACATGCGATTTCCACAGATAGTACTCCTAGCGATTCGATTTTGACTGCACTTTACGTGGTTCCAGAGGCCTGTGCAATTGCCAACGGAGCGGATAAAAAGTTATAAGCCTATAGCTGCTTATTATTTTTACTAATTAAACGGTTTTGCTATAGTTCCGCCCTTCGCAACCTAACGGATAATGCTAAATGAGCTCGATCACCAACATTGTTGATATAGACAGTGAACTGGCCACCCAGTCACCACAAGAAATCCTCCGCTACGCGCTCGAGAACTTTGACAATATTGCAATCTCGTTCAGCGGCGCCGAAGATGTAGTGTTGATCGACATGGCATACAAAATCCGCAAAGACATACAGGTATTCTCTCTAGATACAGGTCGCCTGCATGCCCAAACGTACAGATTTATTGAAGCCGTGCGCAACCACTACGACATTAAGATCGACCTGGTAATGCCCGAAGCCGCCAAAGTGGAAAAACTGGTTAAAGAAAAAGGCCTGTTTAGCTTCTATCAGGATGACCACAAAGAATGCTGTGGGGTGCGCAAAATTGCCCCCCTGCGCAAGCAGCTATTAACTGTTGACGCTTGGATCACCGGCCAGCGCCGCGATCAGAGCCCCGGCACTCGCGCTGCAGTACCTGCAATGCAAGACGATAAAGCCTTTGCCCGCCCAGATGACAGACTGACCAAGTTCAACCCATTGGCCAGCTGGACATCAAAACAGGTGTGGGACTATATTCGTGAAAACAATGTTCCCTACAATGAGCTCCATGACGAAGGTTTTGTCAGCATTGGCTGTGAACCCTGCACCCGTCCCACTGGCCCCGGCCAGCACGAGCGCGAAGGCCGCTGGTGGTGGGAAGAAGCGACTATGAAAGAATGTGGTCTACACGCAGTGAATATCATCAAATAAAAGCGGGTTATAGGAGAGAAATATGAAAATCACCATGGTCAAAAAGATCTTTGCCGATGGTTCTCCCTGCAAAAAATGTGGCGAGGTAGATGAGAAGATGCGCGCGGCGGGTCAGCTCGAGCGGATCGATCGCACAGTGATTGCCGATGAGTCGAATGATCAATCAGAGGGCATGATCCTGGCCGCAGCGCATGCTGTTGATCGCGCCCCTTTCTTTATTGTTGAACGGGATGGTCAGCCAGCACAGATTTACACTGTGTACTTTAAGTTTGTCAAAGAAGTGCTCGATGCAGAGACCAGCGAGGAAGATGAAATCGCTGAGATTATGAATGACGTGGATCTGGACTTTCTATAGACCGGCTTTTTAACAGAGGCAGGCCTGCTACGCAGTTTGTCTTTTGCCGCTGCCTTTTAACAGAGCCAACCCTACCTTAGTGGTTTGGCTCTTGCCGCTGCCATTTAACAGAGCCAATCCTGCTGCCCCATTTGTCTCTTGCCGCCGGGGGCGCTTCCTTAAGTGCTTATAAACTCTTTTTGATTTAGCAGACTGGCAATTTCATATTGGCGAAGTATTCTAACTGCGCCTCTTTGCTCGGCAGTGCCATTGCTTCATCCACCACAGTACGGGTCAGGTGCGGTGCAAAGGCATGAATAAAGTCATACATATAGCCTCTCAAATAAGTGCCTTTGCGAAATCCTATACTGGTCACGCTGGATTCAAACAGGTGCCCTGCCTCTATGGCTACCAAATCCGTATCTAAAACCGGGTCATAGGCCATATGAGCGACTATGCCTATGCCCAACCCCAGGCGCACATAGGTTTTGATTACATCGGCATCCGTGGCGGTAAACACAACCTTGGGCTCCAGATGTTTCTGACTAAAGGCATCGTCCAAGCGTGAGCGACCGGTAAAGCCAAACACGTAGGTAACAATGGGGTACTCGGCAACATCTTCAATGGTTAGATTCGCCAACTGCGCCAGTGGGTGGTTTTTCGGCACCAGGATACAGCGATTCCAGCGATAGCAGGGCATCATCAATAGATCGTTATAGAGCTCCATGGCTTCTGTGGCAATGGCGAAATCTACAGTGCCGTCTGCGGCTTTCTCGGAGATCTGCACCGGTGTGCCCTGGTGCATATGCAGTGAGACCTCTGGATACTTGGCAATAAACCCTTGAATCACCGTGGGCAATGCATAGCGTGCTTGGGTGTGAGTGGTAGCTATAGAGAGGCTGCCTTTATTGGGGCTGTTATGTTGCTGGGTCAACTGCTTGATGCTTTCCACTTTGCGCAGAATATCCCCGGCGATTTTAAGAATTTCTTCTCCAGTGGGCGTCACCCGGGTCAGGTGTTTGCCGCTGCGGGAGAAAATCTCCACACCCAACTCGTCTTCGAGCAGGCGGATCTGCTTGCTGATGCCTGGCTGAGAGGTGTAGAGGCTTTTGGCTGTGGCTGACACATTGAGGTTGTGATGGGCGACTTCCCAGATATAGCGCAGTTGTTGCAGTTTCATTGTATTTCCTCGGCGATCTGAGGACAGCTAAGCCCGATATTCGGCGCTATCCTGATGTTATGTCTGTTTGAAACATACCCCTATCTATACGATAAAGCTATAAAAATATACAAAACTATTCCTTCTTAGAATACCCTCAGCTTGCTAAAGTGGCGCAATTATCCATCCTATAAGTGACTGCTTTACTCAATGATTGATCTGATTCTCTATATAGCCTCTGGCGCTGCTGTGGGTCTGGCCATAGGCCTGACTGGCGTCGGTGGAGGCTCGCTGATGACACCGCTGCTGATTCTGTTTGGCTTTCCCTACAATGTCGCCATCGGCACCGACCTGCTCTATGCGGCGATTACTAAGGCCGGCGGTGTTGTCAGTCACCAGAAGCAGAAAACCATTCAATGGCGCACTGTCCGCATGCTCGCCCTGGGCAGTGTTCCGGCGTCGGTGATTACCGCCCTATTCCTTAGTCAGGTATTCAATGACTCATCCGAGTACGAAACTATTTTGACTCGCAGCCTCGGTGTGATGCTGGTTTTGACGGCAATGGTCATCCTATTAAACGGGCGCTTGCGACAGAAAGTTAATGTAAAACCTGAGACTAACAATAGTTTTTTCACGCGTCACAACGATGCTGTAATTTTCTTGGTGGGTATCTTTTTGGGTGTGTTTGTCACCCTTTCATCGGTGGGTGCCGGCGCTTTTTGTGCCGCGGTATTGATGGTCCTCTATCCCCACATGCCGGCCCTGAAGATCGTTGGAACCGATATAGCGCATGCCGTACCCCTCACCCTAGTGGCTGGTCTCGGGCATCTCATCTGGCTGGGCAATGTTGATTTTATGCTGTTGGGCTGTCTGTTGATCGGCTCACTGCCAGCGATTCATCTGGGTACGCGACTAGCGCGGAGCATTCCAAGCAATATATTACAGACCGCAATCGCCACCCTACTTCTGGGAATGGGTCTTAAATTTGCGGTTTTCTAGATATCGGAAAATTAAAGCCTAGATAAAATCTGAACCAAATCGAGCGACAAAAAAACCGAACATCAGGGCGTAAAAAAGGTAGTAGAGCACCGAATGGCGCGCTTTTTTACGCACCTTTTTTAAAGCTTGGCCTGCCTGTTCAGCAAGATCACGTTGCTCTATCTCAATCTGTAGGAAGTGCAGGGCCTCACCGGTGGGCTGGTCTTTATAGCGCTTAAGTATCTCTGCGTCCGACAGCTGCAGGTATTTCCGAGATCGTAAAACAGCCATAGTTAATACCCTCGCACTTTAATACTCACCTCGAATACCCACCTCTAACCAGGCCTTACTCTTTAAGCTCATTGGCGACACCGTGGGGAACATGGCCTGTGGCCACATGCTCGCTGGCGGAACTGCAGTGAACCTGCTGATCATCGAAGAAGACATCGGCGCCGAAAGACTTGAGAAAATCCCCTTTACTGAGCCCACCGAGAAACAGGCTTTCGTCTATTCGAATGCCCCACTCGCGCAATGTTCGCACAACGCGCTCATGAGCTGGGGCGGCTCGCGCAGTGACAAGGGCGGTTCGAATCGGACATTCATCTATGGGAAATTCAGCTTGCAGTGAGTGCAGTGTCTGCAAGAATTTCTTAAACGGGCCTGCATCCAATGGCATACGGGCTTCGGCTTTTTCGTTGGCGGTAAAGGCGTCTAGACCGCGCTCCTTAAAGATCCGCTCGGAGGCATCAGAGAACAGCACCGCATCACCATCAAAGGCAAAGCGCAGCTCATCTGACTCACTGATGCTCTTCTGGGATGGCAGCAGAGTTGCCGCGGCCATACCGCTATCCAAAGCGCTGCGAACGTCCTGGGCGTTGGTGCTTAAAAACAAATGACAGGCAAAGGCCGAGACATATCTGTAGGGCGAGTTTCCTCCGGAGAAGGCAGCGCGGGTAATATTCAGTCCATGATGGGCAATGGAATTAAATACTCTCAGGCCAGTATCCGCCGAATTGCGCGACAGCAGAATCACTTCCACCCTTGGCTCGCCACCGAGCTTTTCATTGATTCGCAACAGCTTGGTGACTAGGGGAAAGGCTTCTCCTGGCTCGAGAATATCGTCCTCGTGCTCACGCTGATATTTGGCATAAGCGTCCACGCCCTGGCTTTCATAGATCTCATGGCTCTCACGCATATCAAATAATGCGGTGGAGGAAATCGCAATAACCAGTTTAGGGCCGTTTAATTCAGACATATCATATCTCTTGTAAAATGTGCGCGTCTAACGTGCTTTCTGAGCTGCAGCGTCGATCTCAGCTTGATCTTCTTCAGCAAAGTACTCTTTGGACAGGCGAAACACAACCGGCGCCAAGAACACTAATGCAATTAGGTTGGGAATGGCCATCATACCGTTGAGTACATCGGACATCTTCCACACCAACTCTAAACTCATCTGAGTGCCGAGAAAAATACCCACCACCCAGAGTACTCGGAATGGCACGATCACCTTGGGGCCGAGCAAGAACTCAGCACAGCGCTCGCCGTAATAGCTCCAGCCCAACATGGTGGTAAAGGCAAACAGGATAATACAGAGGGTCAGGATAATATCGCCAAAAGGTAGCTGTGAGCTGAAGGCGGCAGACGTCATGGCAGCGCCATGTAACTCACCATCCCAGACACCGGTAACCACTAGAACAAGACCGGTCATGGTGCAGATAATCAGCGTATCTATAAAGGTACCGAGCATGGCGATTGAGCCCTGACGCACGGGGCTATTGGTCTCAGCGGCGGCGTGAGCAATCGGCGCGGAACCCAAACCAGACTCATTGGAAAAGACGCCTCGAGCTACACCACTTTGCAGAGCCAACATGATCGTCGCACCGACAAAGCCACCGGTGGCTGCAGCACCGTTAAACGCTGTATCAACTATCAAGAAGACCGCAGCGGGCACTTCCGCCGCATTGAGAATCAGAATACTCACGGTGGCCAGCAAATAGATAATCGCCATTAAGGGAACCAGTTTGCCAGCTACTTCTGCAATGCGCTTAATACCGCCGAGTAATACAATACCGACGAGTATCGACATAACGATACCGCTGACCAGACTGGGTACATTGAAATTGCTTTCTAAGACTTGGGATACCGCATTGGACTGCACCGTGTTGGCCAAACCAAAGCCCGCCAGTGCGCCAAAAAAGGCGAACAACATGCCGAGCCACTTCCACTTGGCGCCAAGACCATTCTTGATGTAGTACATGGGTCCACCGACTTTCTTACCCAACTCATCGGTTTCACGGTAGTGAACGGCCAGTACTGCCTCGGCATATTTGGTTGCCAGGCCAATTACTGCAGCACACCACATCCAAAACAACGCTCCGGGTCCGCCGAGAGCGATGGCCGTCGCAACGCCGACAATATTGCCGGTGCCTACGGTGGATGAGAGTGCCGTCATCAATGCATTAAAAGGGCTGATTTCCCCTTCGCCACTGCCTTTTCGGCCTTTGAAGAGCTGCTTAAAAGCATAGGGAATCTTGGTGATACTGATTCCTTTGAGGCCGATTGATAGGTAGATGCCGGTTCCCAGCAGCAGTGCCAGCATACCTGGGCCCCAGATCACATCTCTCATGGTATCGATTATTTGTTCAAACATATCAGTCCCTTTTTTTTGTTTTTAGTGCTTTTTTTATTATTGTTCTTTTTGGTCGCACTGTTTTAGTTAGCCGTACTGTTTTATCCGTACTGTTTTATCCGTACTGTTTTAGTCCTACAAGTTTAGTAGCGCAACTTTAGTAGCCCAGACGATGCTGCTGGGCGAATAATCCAAATAGTCCGCCAGTGTGAACAAAGACAATATCGTTGTTCTGCTGATCGGAGAACTTACCTTTTTTGATATCTTCCATCATGCCAAAAAAGGCTTTGCCTGTATAAACCGGGTCGAGCAAAACGCCTTCTAGAGCGGCAATCTGTTTAATACAATCAAACACCTCTTGATCAGCAACACCGTAAGCCGGGCCAACATAGTCATCGCAGGTATCCGCGATCAGGGCTGAAATATCGGTTTCTGGGCTGTACTGAGCCTGCCATTGCTGCAGGTCTTTACGTACTCTCCGAGTAAAATAGGCAGCGTTATCACAGACCGCATAGGCTTTTACTCTAGTATTGATCTGATGCAACTGACAACCCAGCATTAAACCCGCCTGAGTGCCCGCAGAACCTGTAGCGTGAACAATCGCCTGGGCGGTGACGTCATTGCGCTGAAAGTCCTCAGACAGCTCCTCAGCGGCGGCTATATAACCCCACATACCAGTGCCATTGCTGCCACCAGTCGGGATTGAATAGGCTTTGCTACCGAGCTCAGCGTAGTGCTCTTGCCACTGGGCAAAGAGTTTATCCAAGCTTCGATATTCCTCGAGGCTGTAATGGCTAATCGTGGCACCGGCCAAATGGTCCAGAAGCAGATTACCCACTGGCTTGGGCTCAATATCCGCACGTAATAACAGGTGAACTTTAAGACCCAACTGTGCGCCGAGCAGCGCTACAGAGCGGCAGTGGTTGGATTGCACACCGCCAGAGGTAATTAATGTGTCGCAGCCATTGGCCAAGGCTTCAGCCAAGAGAAATTCAAGCTTGCGGATCTTATTGCCAGAGGTGGCAGCTCCAGTGAGATCGTCGCGCTTAATCCAGATGCGCGGCCCGCCAAGCTGCTCAGACAGTCGCTCTAAGGGATAGAACGGCGTAGGGGTCTGGGCGAGATTAAGTCTCTCTGGATAATTAATCATTTAGCTACCCTCTCTGAACAACTGCTATTAACTACTAGCGAGTTGTAAAAAAGGCCGCGTGAGCGGCCTTTTTTGATTGCGATGTTAGATCGCCTTGATAGTGCCTTTTGGCAGCACCGCGTGAACCGCGGACTTTTGAAACTTAAGCTCAAGTTTATCATTCACTTCGACCACTACATACTCACCTTCAAGCTTGACGATCTTGCCAAGTATGCCGCTAGTCATAGTGACTTCATCGCCCTTGCCGAGACCAGTGATCAGATCTGTGTGCTCTTTCTGACGCTTGCGCTGGGGACGGATAATAAACAGGTACATAAAGATAAACAGTCCGCCAAACATAATCAGCGAGCCGGTGATACCTGGATCGCCGGAACCGGCTGCAGTCTGTGCCTGTGCACTGGAAATAAAAAACATAGTGAGTCCTTAGATTTAATTAATAATGTTAGATCATTAGCGCCGCGACAGTCTTAGGTCTTGGCAGTTACAGTTAAAAAACGGTTATCGCTGGGTTAAAGCTTTATGGATTGAAAGCTTTATGGATTAAAAGTTTTGTAGATAAAAGGCTTTGTAAATAAAAAGCATTACAAGTTCTCTTTAATCCAGGCCAATGCATCGTCGTGATGGGTTTTGGTTTTCACCTTTGGCATCACGTGTTTAATCAGGCCATCTTTGCCAATCACGAAGGTGCTGCGCAGCACGCCCATATATTCACGGCCCATAAATTTCTTCATATCCCAGGCGCCGTAGCTCTCGGTGACCTGATGATCTTCGTCGGACAGCAGAGTAAAGTTAAGCTCCTGCTTGTCTTCAAACTTCACCAGACGGTCCACAGAGTCTGGGCTAACAGCCATGACCACTGTATCCAAGTCGGCGAACTGATCTTTGCTGTCGCGAATACCACAGGCCTGCACTGTGCAGCCAGGGGTCATTGCCTTGGGGTAAAAATACAGCAGCACATTCTTAATGCCACGGAAGTCCGCCAGACTGACTTTTTCGCCACGCTGATTAAAAAGCGCGAAATCGCTCGCCGGAGTTCCAACTTCAGAAAATGCCATGTTTCTCTCCCAATAAGAGGCTGTTTTTAAGGTCGCTTACTGTAGCAAATTTATTGTCCCAGCAACCAGTAAAAGCGTCCCTGAGAGGCTATTTAGCGGCAAAATGGCGTAAAACTCGCAGCTGTAAAAAAGCCGCTTACTCAATGAAGAATAAACGGCCCTTCGATATTGCTGACTAACCGCTGCTAAAATCTAGCGGCTGTGAACAGCCTACGGCAGCAGGTGCTGAACCGCATCGCGCTCTTCTGTCAGTTCCTGCTGAGTGGCTGTCATCTTGGCACGAGAGAAATCATTGATTTCAACGCCCTGAACAATCTCCCAGTCGCCGTCTTTACAGACGCAGGGGAAAGAGTAGATAAGGCCTTCGGTGATGCCATAACTACCATCACTGTAAACACCCATGCTAACCCAGTCGCCGTCGGCAGTACCCAGAGCCCAGCTGCGCATATGAGCTATAGCTGCATTGGCTGCTGAAGCGGCACTTGACGCGCCACGGGCTTTAATAATCGCTGCGCCACGCTGCTGCACAACAGGGATAAAGTCATTCTCGTACCAAGCCTGATCAACCATATCGATGGCCGCTTTGCCATTGACTTTAGTCTGGTGAATATCGGGGTACTGAGTGGCTGAGTGATTGCCCCAGATAGTCATATGGGTCACGTCATTGATCGTGGTGCCAGTCTTGGCTGCGATTTGGCTCAGGGCACGGTTGTGATCGAGACGAGTCATAGCAGTAAATTGACGCGGGTTAATCGATGGCGCGTTGCGCTGGGCAATCAATGAGTTGGTGTTAGCTGGGTTGCCGACGACCAAGACTTTGATGTCTTTTGATGCATTGGCGTCAATCGCTTTACCCTGGGCAGAGAAGATCGCTGCGTTGGCTTCCAGCAGGTCTTTTCGCTCCATGCCGGGACCACGAGGACGGGCGCCAACTAAGAGTGCGTAATCTGTATCTTTAAATGCCACTGCCGCGTCATCAGTGCAAACCATAGCAGTCAGCAGCGGGAATGCGCAGTCTTCAAGTTCCATGGCAACACCTTTCAGTGCTTCCAGTGCTGGAGTGATCTCAAGCATCTGTAAAATAACAGGCTGATCGGTGCCAAGCATTTCGCCAGCGGCGATACGGAACAATAAAGAGTAGCTAATTTGGCCTGCGGCCCCTGTGACGGTAACGCGAACGGGTGATTTCAAGATGGTTCTCCGGAGAAGTGAGTGCACTTAATTACGATAAAACAGTAATGGTAAGAGTCAGAGCCACAAAAAAGTGACCCTATTTCGGGGCGCTATTATAAGGATGCACAGCAAAAATGCATCATTGCCAGACTAATGGGGATCATTTTCAGAAACAATAACCCCTCGCTGGATGGTTTGCTGACATCAGTTGCGCGCTGCGCGCTAAGCGCAGAGCTCTTTGTAAGTCGTCGACATGCGGGCGTAAAGCTGATCTTTAAAGTCGCTGGCTGAGGTATCCAGCTGCGCCACTATTTCGACCAGGTGCTCATTGTCCTCTTTGCCGCCCCACTTCTTGTGGTAGCTACCATCCTGATAGCCGTGATCTTGACGGAAGAAGTTGAGCACGTTTTTACCTATATACCCCACATAGAGCATCTCAAAGTCCATGCAACCACCCTGCATCAACTTGGCGAACCGCACAGGGTCAAAGTCTTTGGTGGCCAGAGTGTGCTGAGTAAAGTCTTCGAGATCAACACGGAAGTCGCCGGGTTCCTGTAACCTAGAAAAAGCCTCAGCAACCTGCTCGGCAATAGACTCTGCAGAGTCGCCCTTTAACAGCATAATACTGAGACCAAAATGCCAAATATCGACCAGTTCAAGAGCCACCTGATCAATGTCCGGATTCTGCTTTTTCCACCATTTCCAGCCCCAATGGTCGAGCAGTTCGGCACATTCTACCCAGATGGCGCGATACCATTCAAAGTTCTGCGTCTGCCACTCGGCATGCACTTTGGTATTCATATCGTTCTGCAGTTCAAGCATGGTTAATAGCTGTTGCTGTTTCATCTGTAGTTCCTAATTCTAGGTTGCTGCTGTGGATTGCATTTTTTAAGCGCGAACAAAACTGTTGCTCTGCTTCTCTGTACCAATGGTTGTACTAGCGCCGTGACCGGTAATCACAACCGCGTCATCATGCAGTGTGTAGAGTCGCTGGCTAATGGATTGTTTGATCTCATCAAAGTTACCCCCAGGTAGATCGGTACGACCAATACTACCCTGAAATAAGGTGTCGCCAGCGATCAGGGTTTTGTACTCATCGAACCAAAAGCTCACTGAGCCCGGCGTGTGTCCTGGCGTATGTATGGCGACAGCACCGCAGCAGTCAAAGGCTTGATCGTCGGTTATATAGTGGTCCGGTTCAGGCAGTGAAACAGTCGGCACACCAAACATAGCGCACTGTTCCTCAACCATATCCCAGAGAAACTGATCGCCTTTGTGCAGATAGATCGGCGCGCCAGTGGCGTTTTTTATTTCTCCTGCGGCCAAAATATGGTCCAGGTGAGCATGGGTATGAATAATCGCCACTACCTTGAGGTTTAATTCTTTTAACAGGGCCAAGATCTTATCAGCATCACCACCGGGATCAACCACCAGTGCCCTGCCGCTCAGTCGGTCGCCGATCACTGAGCAGTTACACTGCAGCGGGCCTACCGGAAAGGTGCGAATGATAAAGTTGGACTGCTCTGTATTTGAACTCTGGGCATTAGTGTTAGTCAGTTCGGTCATGATGGTGATCTCTTGCCTCTAAGCAGGTATTTGGAAAAGACGGTTAAAATTATCAGTGGTGGCACTGGCAAGCTCTTCGAGGCTAATGCCACGCAGGTCTGCCATGCACTGGGCCACTTCACGAACATACTGGGGCTCATTCTGTGAGCCACGGTGAGGAACCGGTGCCAACCAGGGTGAGTCGGTTTCAACCAAGATGCGATCCAATGGTACTTTTACCGCAACATCGCGCAAATCTTTAGCATTGGCAAAGGTGACAATTCCTGAGAAGGAAATATAGAAACCCAGCTCTAGGGCTTGCTGAGCCATTTCCCAGGTCTCGGTAAAACAGTGCATCACACCGCCGGCAGATGGGGTGTGTTTGCGCATCAGTTCAATGGTTTCTTCCCGGGCATCTCGGGTGTGGATAATCACAGGCTTGGCAATT
>Ga0209279_10000301_pt1 | contig 33879 bp, 17 predicted proteins | sample CoawatmetaG00DNA_3_FD_187508 | JGI IMG/M metagenome (GOLD analysis project Ga0209279, IMG submission 187508) | Marine microbial communities from the West Antarctic Peninsula - Coastal water metaG006-DNA (SPAdes) (version 2) | ecosystem: Environmental > Aquatic > Marine > Coastal ...
TCCCAATCTTTATCAATGAAAGCAGCTGTAATATATGAACTATCTTCAAAATCTAAAAGATTCCATTTTTCAGGAAAACCACTGGGGTCTTCAATAAATAAATACCAAACATCAGAAGGTGACTTTATAGATTTAAATTGTGAAAACCATTTTTCAGATTTAATAGATCCTTTTACTAACTGATCATAAGACTTCATGTTTTTTTTCAAAAAATCTAAAGTATTTAGTTTTCCTTTGCTTGTCCATGATTCGGCAGGAGTACCTCCCCAGCTTGCGTTTATTATTCCGATAGGAACATTTAATTCTGTGTGTATTTTTTTTGCGAAAAAATATCCAGCAGCACTGAATTTAGTAATATTCTTACCAATTGCTTTTTCCCAGCTTCCTTCAAAATTATGAGTAGGAGATGTGCTAAGTTGCCTTTCTACTTTCAGCATTCGTATATTAGGGAAATTAGCAATTGCAATTTCTAATTCAGCGCGATCAGTTGTATTACAACAATAATCAAAATCCATTTCCATATTAGATTGTCCGGATGCTAACCAAACTTCACCAATCATGACATCTTCAAATAAACGACTTGAATCTTTATTAATAACACGTACTTCAAATGGACCACCAGCTTTTGGCGTAGTTAAATTAAGTTTCCAATTTCCTTTTTCGTCACTATAACATGTTGATTTCTCACCCCAGCTTCCAGTTACTGTAATTTTTTCCTGTGGTAAGCTTGTGCCCCAAAAAGCTACTTTTTCGTTTTGTTGAAGCACCATGTGATTTGAAAAAAGAGAGTTCAATTTTAAGGTGTTTGTGCCCTCTGACGTACACGAATTAAATTGTAAACTAAGTAGTAAGATAAATATGAAGAATTGATACTTATTTTTCATTGTATAAATTAATTTTTTAATGCGGTATTAATGGCTTGTTCTGCTAATTTTTCCATCACTAAATATCCTGCCCTATTTGGGTGGACAAGATCGTCTGCGGCAGTGTATTCCGGCACCTTCAATCCGCCTTTGTCATCAACCATTGCTGAGAAATAATCCAAATAGATAAAATCATTCTTTTCTGCATACGATTTAAGAGCTTTATTAATTGAAATGATTTTTATTGAGGGTTTTAAATTTGGTTTCCACAAGTACTCTATTGCAGGTAAAATAGAAGAGATTATTACTGCAATGCCGTTAGAGTCTGCAATTTCTGCCATCGATTTAATATTGCCTATGATTGTTTCTAGAGATGTATATCCTGTATTTCCTGCAATGTCATTGGTGCCTGCAAGGATAATAACAACTTTTGGTTTTAAATCAATTACATCGGGTCTAAATCGTAAAAGCATTTGTGGCGTAGTTTGCCCTCCAATACCTCTATTTATATAATCCCTACCTTTAAAAAAACTTGGACTTAACTGAACCCAACCTTCTGTAATTGAATTTCCCATAAAAACAACGCGGTTTTTATTTTCAGCATGCAATTCAAGTTCTAAGTTGGCTTTTGCGAAGTAGCTTACATTTGCAAAGGTATTCCAATCTTGGGAATAGCTTTTATTGGGAATCCCCAAAAACAAAATAAAAGATAAGAAGAAAAAATAATTTTTTGATCGCATGATTTTTGGTTTTTATTTTTTAGTTATTTTCAATGCTGCTTTTACTATTTATTTTTAATAAAAGAGATACAGCTGCATTCTATTTTTATTTTTAGGATTGCTATTATCATCCATAATGTGTTCACTTAAAACAGGGTTTACCCTATATTATATTTTTTATAATTGGAGGGTATTTTATGATTACAGAATGATTGAAATTAGTCTTGAAAATATATTTTTGAGTTGAATGAAAACGATTCTATTCAAAAATACTTTATAAATTAATTCGCATTTTTATAATGAGCACTTTTTTTTTTAATAAAAATATAGATTATATTTGATTTAATAATGAAACTAAAATTATATTAAATAAGTGCAAACAAAGATTTTTCTTTTTGTTGTGATATATTTTCTCCTAACTCTAAGTCATTGTTATTCGCAAAACGAAAACATTTCATTAGAGTTTGATGACGTCCGCATTGAACAAGTTTTTAACGAAATTGAGAACAAGACTGCTTTTAAGGTTTTTTACATGAATGCTGAAGTTGACATGCAACGTAAAATTTCTTTTAAAGCAGTAGAAAAGGATTTGATACATATATTAAACCTTGTTTTTGCTGATACAGATATTGTTTATGAAATCGTTGGAAAGCAGATTTTACTTAAAATAGATTCCTTAAAGAATAAGAGTACTTCTGCTTTTTCTTTAAATGAGAATAATGATTTGGAAGAAGTGGTTATAGAAAAGGTACAAGTTCATGGAACAATAATTGATAAGTTCGGTGTTCCGCTTTCTAGAGTTAATGTTTTGGAAAAAGGAAGCTTTAATGGAACCTCTACAGATTTTGAGGGACGCTATAATATTTCTGTTTCAGGTGTTGCGATTTTAGAATTTTCATCTGTGGGGTTTGCAGCAAAAGAAATCAGAGTTGACAAGCAAACGATTATTAATGTATCTTTAATAGAAGAAACGGAAAAGTTGTCTGAAGTAGTTGTTACCGCTTTGAATATAAAGAAGGAAGTTAGGGGGCTGGGGTATTCAATTACTGAAGTTGAAGGTGAAGAACTTTCAGCAGTTAAGCAGACGAATGCCATAAATGCATTACAAGGAAAGATTGCAGGATTAAATATTACACAATATGCAACTGGAGCAGCGGGTTCTAGTCGGGTAATTATTCGTGGTGCTAGTTCTTTAAATGGCTATAATCAACCGCTTTATATTTTGGATGGAATCCCGATAGGAAACAACACCAATGGTTCTGCTGGTGAATGGGGAGGTTTTGACGGAGGGGATGGCATATCAAGTATAAACCCAGAAGAGATAGAATCGATAAGTGTGCTTAAAGGTGGAGCAGCATCTGCATTGTATGGTTCTCGCGCAGCAGGAGGTGTTATTGTTATTACCACTAAAACAGGTAAGGGGCTCAAAAAGCTTACTGTAGAAGTGAGTAGTTCATTTACTTTTAATGATTTAGATACCTCATTGTTAGATACTCAAACAGAATACGGGCAAGGAGTTTTTGGCAGAAAGCCCGTAAATCAGGCGGAGGCTAAAGTTGCATCTCGCTCTTCTTGGGGAGAAAAACTGGATGGTTCTATGGTGGTGCAATGGGATGGTGTTGAAAGGCCCTATAGTTATGTTGGAAGCAATTGGGACCATTTTTATAGAACTGGAAATACCTATATTAATTCGGTGTCATTGGCAGGAGGACACCATAATTTAAATTATAGATTTTCTGCTACCAATTTAAAAAATGAAGATATTATACCCAATTCAAATTTAGGAAGAAAATCAATGTCCTTAAATATTGGGGCTGTTTTGTTTAAAAAATTAACGGCACAATTAAAAGCAAAATATATTATTGAAGATGTCCATAACAGGCCGAATCTCTCCTCCCCACCTTTTAATACAAGTTTTACAGTAGGAAACTTATCGCCAAATGTTGATGTAAGAACCATGGATCCTGGAGCCAATGCCGATGGTACAGAGCGTATATTTTCTGCAAACCCTTTTTTTGTTAATCCTTATTTTTCAGCGTTTAATTATAGGAATGACGATAAGAAAAAGAGAGTCATAACATCGGCATCATTGCGTTATGATTTTACAGACTGGGCATACCTAAGTGTTAGAGCGGGCATAGATCATTATACTATTAAAAGAGAACGAGTGTGGCCTTGGGGTACAGGGTTTTATCCTTTAGGGGCTATTTGGAAACAAAAATTTAGTTATACCCAAATTGATACAGATGCAATATTGGGTATAGAAAAAGAGATAAATGATGAATTTTCTGTAAATGCTTTTGTAGGGGCTAATAGCAATTATGTTAAGGACCAAGAATTAGTAAATTTAGGACTCTTTTTTGTTGTTCCTGGGTTAGAAAATGTAAATAATACAGAATCTCAAACACCCTCGAAAATATTTAGTGAAAGAAAAATAGGTTCCGTTTATGGATCTGCTGAATTTTCATATAATAGATGGGCATATCTTAATTTTACCGGCAGAAATGATTGGTTTTCCACGTTGTCGTTTCCAGGAAAGAAATCACCGAATGATGATTTTTATTCTTCGGTAAATGCAAGTTTGGTGCTGTCTGATGCTCTGAAAATGCCCGATTTTATAAATTTTCTAAAATTTAGGGGAAGTTATTCTACAGTTGCTAGTGGAGTTGATAAAGCATATCAACTGAGTTTAACATATGATTTTTTTGCTGATCATGAAGAGCAAGAATTGGTGCAGATTAATGGAGAACAGGTGCCAAACGCCAATTTGGTGGCCTTTAGTAAAAATGAGTTTGAAGTGGGTTTCGATGCTCGATTTTTTAATAACAGGTTAGCTTTAGACTTTGCATATTATAAAAATGAAACAGTCAATGATATTGTTCCTGTAAATATCTCTTCTACTTCTGGTTTTACAAGTGTTTTAACGAATACTGGAGTTCTTGAAAACAAGGGGGTTGAGTTATTAATTTCTGGAACTCTAATTAAAACTAAAGACTTTAAATGGAATTCTAGTTTTAATGTCTCACACAATACAGGAACAATTTTAGCAACCAATGATAATAATGCTTATATCTCTATAGGATTACCTCGAACACTCAATATAGAAGTCGCGCAAATAGTGGGAGAACCTTTTGGCACGTTATATGGAAACGCCTACACTAAGGATGCTAAAGGAAACATTCTTTATGAAATGGATTCCAATGGTGTTCCCTTGGCGGTAATTGGTGAAAGAAAGATATTAGGGCAAGGGGTTTCACCAACAGGTATTGGTCATACCAATACCTTTACCTATAAAGATTTTAGGTTGAGTTTTTTGATAGATGGAAAATTTGGAGGACAGATATTTGCAGGTACTAACGCCGTACTTACAACAAATGGACTTCATAAACAGACCCTAGAAGGCAGGGAAAATGGACTGATGGTTTCTGGAATCGATGCCGCAACAAATCGAGCATTTACAACAACTATTGCTCCCGAAAATTTACAGGGGTATTGGGGCAGGATAGCAGGCGCTGGTGGAATAGCAGAACATTTTGTTGAGGACAATGATTTTATTAAATTTAGACAGTTAAGTCTAGGATATAGTTTACCAAAGAATGTATTGGAAAAGACATTCTTGGAAACTGTCCATATTTCAGCGACCGCATATAATTTGTTTTTTATTAAAAGAAGTGTGGAAAATATAGATCCAGAGTCCAATTACCAAACAGGAAATGCGCAAGGACTTGATTATTTTGGTATTCCGCCTTCAAAAAGTTATGGATTAAATATAAAGGTTAAATTCTAAGAAGATGAAACATTCAAGTTCCCTAAAAGAATTGCTATTTAAGTTATTATTTGTGACTTATTAAAACAATAAATAAAACCAAATGAAAAAATTACTTTATTTAGTATTGGTGGTATTTGTTTTAAATGCTTGTGATCAAGGGTTTGAAGAGTTGAATATTGATCCCGTAAATCCAAGCCAAGCCCCAGTTGGGAACAAGTTATCTACCATCGAATTATTTAGTTCTGGAGGTCTCTTTGAGAACCACAGAGTAAATATTATCTATAATGCTATGATGATGCAACATTTGTCTTCTCCCCTTTTAAATTTTGCAGAAGGAGATAAATATATTTTGAGGAAAGATTATGCGTCTGCGCTGTTTGTTCACTATAGACAACCCGTGAAGTGGATAGAAGATTTATTGGTACAATTGGATGCTGAAGCTGCGCCAGATGAAATGAAAGCAATAGTTAGGATACTTAGAATTTTTGTTTTTCATAGATTGACTGATCATTACGGGGACATTCCCTACAGCGAAGCGGGTAAGGCGTTTATTGACCTCATATATGCTCCTAAATATGACGCGCAAAGTGATATTTATTTAGACATGCTTGAAGAGTTAGAGGCCGCTGCTGCCATATTGAGTTTAGATTCTGGTACTTCTGCATTTGGATCTGCAGATTTCCTGTTCCAAGGAGATTTGATTAAATGGAAGAAATTTGCAAACTCTATGATGTTACGTTTGGGATTTAGGTTAATAAAGGTTGCTCCTGCTGCTGCAAAAAGTTGGGTTACGAAAGCGATATCAGGTGGTGTAATGCAGTCCAATGCAGATATTGTGTACTTTCAACATGCCACTACTCCGCTTTCAAGTCAAAATGGTTCTGCTGCTGGTTTTGCTCAAGATGACCAGATTCGTTTAAGTAATACATTTGTGAACTTTATGCAAACTAGAAATGATCCACGGTTGCCAATTCTTGCAGCACGTAAAAGTGATGGGAGTAATAATTATATAGATCTCAAAGGTCTTCCTAATGGATTAGACGCAAATTTATTATTACAATTAACTGGTGAAAATGATACGAATGACTATGCTGAACCAAGTGCAATTTTAAAAAATTTAGGAGCACCAATGTTTTGGCAAACCTATGCCGAAGTTGAGTTTATGCTCGCTGAAGCAGCAGAGCGCTGGGGTTTTTCGGGAGGAGATCCAGAGCCACATTACAATGCTGGGGTAAGAGCTGCGATGAAAATGTTGGAGATTTATGGGTCTGAAGCCGTAATTGACGATACCGATATCGATGCTTATTTGCTTGCAAATCCTTTTGATGCTGCAAATGCCATTGAACAAATTAATACTCAATATTGGGCAGCTACTTTTTTAAATGATTATGAAAGCTACTCAAACTGGCGAAGATCTGGTTATCCGTTGCTAACCCCTGTTAATTATCCTGGAAATGCCACCAATGGTACTATACCAAGAAGGATGACTTGGGATGAAAGTGAGAGAACTAATAATACTACAAATTACAATGCTGCTGTTCTTGCCCAGGGAGCAAATCTTTTAACCACAAGAATATGGTGGGACATTGAATAACTGATTTTTTATTTCACAATTATTTATTGGTAGAATAAAAAAAAGAATATAGGGTAACTGATAATTGAAGTGTACTATGTATTAGCGCATTTAGAATGAATTGAAACACCGACTTCACAGAAATCAAGATTTTGATGCTGTGATGTCTAAAAAGTCAATCGAATTAAGCACTTTTCAAATTTTTTTTATAAATCTATAACTATTGAATAGAAAAGTATTAAGCGGTAAGATAGCACATTTCCATCTTTTTAAAAAAGGAGATGAGAAGGCGTTTGCTTTTTTTTTTAATTTATACTACAATCAGATTGTCGGTTTTTGTGCAGAGTTTATAAAAGATCGGGATAAAGCAAAAAGCATAGCTCAAGAAGCTTTTCTAAAACTTTGGTTGAACAGAGAGAAAGTTCAAAAAGTAAATGGGATTAAAGCTTTTCTGTACACTTCTGCGAAGAGCGATTGTTTAAATCTTTTTAGACATAAAAAAGTAGTTCATAAACACATAAATAGTAGTTTGCGAAAAAGAGAAGAAAGTTTGAACATTGAAGTATTAAATGCGATAAATTTTGATGTTGTAATGCTTGCGGAATTGGAAGAATTAATAGAGGGGTCTGTTAATGAGCTTCCAGATAAATGCAAGCGAGTTTTTAAAATGCGCCGTATAGATTTTAAAAAAAATAAAGAAATAGCAGCAGAACTTAATATTTCAATCAAAGCGGTAGAAGCGAACATGACACGTGCATTAAAGCACCTTAAAAATAAGCTTTCAGATTACCTTCCTGCAACACTCTTTTTGACACTTTTACTGGTTTTAAAAGAATGGATTCTGATATAGGGTAAATAGATTGTAGGGTGTACAGATAAAGAAGATTATAGAAACATGCATAAAGAGGAAAATAACTTAATCTCGAAGTATCTTCAAGGAGAAGCAACTGAAGAGGAAATTAAAACTTTATTTGACTGGGTGGATAGCGCAGCTAAAAATAGAGAAGAATTTATAACGTACAAAAAAGTTTGGGCACTATCAGCTGTTTCTACGGACGAAAATAGTAATGATTTCAAGAAATTACAATTTAAAATAAAAGCAATTCAAAATAAAAAATTGCGATCTATATCTTATAGATATGCAGCTATTTTAGTTTTTGGTCTTTTTATAGCTTCTGTATTTGTGTATCAATTTAGTTTGAAAGAAAATTCTGAAATTCTACTAGAGTTGAGTAATGGTTCAAAAAAAATTATATCCTTAGATGAAAATCAAGATATTGTCAATCGCGAGGGAGAATTGCTTGGAATTCAGCGAGAGGGTACCATTAGCTATGAAGATATTGCGGATAATGGCAGTGCTGAATTAGTGTTTAATACGTTGTCTGTACCATATGCTAAGCGACTTCATCTGGTCTTTTCAGACGGATCTTCAGTATTCTTAAATGCCGGTACAACCATAAAGTTTCCAATAAAATTTTTAAAAGGACAACCTAGAGAAGTCTTTTTAGATGGTGAAGCTTTTTTTGACATTGTAAAAGATGAAAAACATGCTTTTATAGTGCAGGCCAATCGTCTACGCACTAAAGTTTATGGCACCAAATTTAATGTGAACTCTTACAGAAATAATGATTTGGATCAGATTGTTTTGCAAGCGGGTTCTGTGGGTGTTAAATCGAATGGTGAACAAACTAAAACGAGTGCTGAAATACTATTGAAGCCTAATGAGATTGCAATATTAGATAAGACCAATTTGTTATACAAACAAAAAGTAGATATCAAGAGCCATATTGCTTGGGTAAAAGGAGTGTTTATGTTTAAAAATGAACGTTTTGAAGATATTTTTAAAAAATTAGAAAGACACTACGATGTTTCTATACAAATCAATCAACCCGCTTTGAATGATAGCCGATATACAGGAACTTTTGATATAGAAACAATTGCAGAAGTATTAAAGACATTTAGCAAGCTGAAAGGTTTTTCTTATGAAATTGATAACAAAGAAATTACCATTAATCCTTAAATAAATAATAACAACGCTTATGAAATAAAATAGTGCCTTAAAAAAAATCAGGAAATGCGCTAACATCCCCTGATTCAACAAGTTAATTTAAATATTCACTAACATTTAAACTTTACAAAATTATGAATAAAAATTCAGATATTTTAGAGAGAGCTACTTTTTTTCCTAAAATAAACTTACAAATCAATTTATTGGCATTTGTTTTGCTTTTATCATTATCTCAAGTTAATGCGACTAGCATTAATAGCCCAGAAAAGCTAACTACTTTAATGGAACTCAATGATGAAATTTCAAAAAAAGAGAGTGTCCAGAAACAGGTTACAGGAGTTGTAACTGACAAGGCTGGATTGCCACTTCCAAATGTAAACGTAATTGAAAAAGGAACCAATAATGGAACCATTACAGACTTTGACGGGAATTATACGTTAGAAGTATCTGATGACAATGCTGTTATACAGTTTACTTACCTCGGTTATAAAGAGATAGAGGTTTCTGTAAATGAACAAACGGTAATTAATATTTCTTTAGAAGAAGGAAATGAAGCACTAAACGAAGTTGTTATTACTGCTTTTGGATTTGAAAAGAAAACAAAATCTGTAGGTTACTCTATTACTCAACTTAAGGGTGATGAAGTAAACCGTGTTAAAACAGGAAACCCATTACAGGCTTTGCGTGGTAAAGTTGCTGGTGTTAATATTAGCAACGGTGCAACAGGTATAAAAGGATCTGCAAGAGTTGTAATTAGAGGTAATAGTTCTTTTAATGGTGCGAATCAGCCCCTATACATTATCGATGGTATTTCATTACAAAACCAACAGTTAGGATCTGCTGGTGAATGGGGTGGAGTCGATAACGGAGACGGACTTTCAGCGATCAATCCTGATGACATCAAGTCGATTAGTGTTCTTAAAGGTGGAGCAGCAGCTGCACTTTATGGTTCAAGAGCTTCGAACGGTGTTATTATTATCAAAACCAAAGACGGCAAAGGCGGTCAAAAAGGTTTGGGTGTTGAAGTAACTAACCAAACGGTTTTTACAAGCATCAACGATTTATTTGATCCTCAAACAACTTATGGGAATGGAGTTAATGGCGGTTTACCAACAAATCCTATGGATACATTTAATTCTTGGGGTCCAAGAATGGATGGTTCATCGAGAGCAACGTATGATGGTACCAACCAACCTTATGAGTATGCTGGTAATAATTTAGATAAATTCTACTCTACAAGTGTAAATACAACAAACTCTGTTGCGGTTACATCTAATACTGATAAAGGAAGTACTCGTTTTTCTGCTTCACACACACAAGGTGCAGATGTTGTAGCAACATCAAAACTAAAGCGCGTTTCTTTTGCGCTTAACACTTCTCAAAAATTATCTGACAAATTAACATTTAATACAAGTGTTAAATTTACTGATACAGACGAAGAAGCAAGTCCTGTTGTAGCAACTGCTCCAATGAGTCCCAATGGAACAATTCGATATTTTGCACCAAACATTGATGTAAATGACTTTAAAGGTGAATACGGAAATGGAACATCAGATGGTATTAATGAACAGAGTGTAAGTTCTAATTTTTATAATACCAACCCTTGGTTTGCTTTGGAAAACAACATTACATCTGCTAAAAAACAAAGGTTATTGGCTGCTATAAATGCAAGGTATGATGTGTCTAAAAGTTTATATGTTAGGGGACAAGCTGGATTTGATAAGGCTACAAACCATTTTAATAATCAAACTATTAATGGAGCACCTTTATTTCAACCAGGTGTTGCTTACAACCCCGCTGGACAGTTGTTTGAGCAGACACAAACAATCAACCAATATGATGCAGATGTATTTATTGGAACAGACAATTTAAACATAACAAAAGATATTTCTGTGAATGGTTTTATTGGAGCAGGAACTTTTTCTTTTAATAACGAAAATGTGGGTATTTTTGGAAATGGTGTTGTTATCCCAGAACTTTATACCGTTTTGAATACGCAATCTCAAACAGGGTTATACGGGTACGGAGCAAAAAAGATCAACTCTGTCTATGGATCTGCTGAGTTTTCATTTTTTGATAAGGTTTATTTAACAACTACACTGAGAAACGATTGGTTCTCCACGCTATCTGCAGAGGGGAAAACAACGCCAAATGATGATTTATATGGTTCGGCAAGTGTATCCGTTATTTTATCTGATTTAATAGCGCTTCCCAAGGTTGTTTCTTTTGCTAAATTAAGAGGTGGTTATTCTCAAGTTGCTGGTGGTGCTGACCAACCTTATGGGTTAAGTTTAACCTATGGTCTAGTTGGAAATCACTTAGGAAATCCACTTGGATCAATTAGTGGTGGACCAATTCCAAATTCTTTCATAACTCCATTTGAAAAGAATGAGATGGAACTTGGTTTTGATGTGCGTTTGTTCGACAACAGGCTTTCTGTTGATTTTGCATACTACTCAAATCAAACTTTAAGAGACATTGTGAATGCTTCGGCATCGAATGCTTCTGGTTTTAATAGCACAACAATAAACTTAGGAGAGATTACAAATAAGGGTGTTGAATTATTACTAAATTGGAAAGCAATTGATAAAAATGATTTTGGATTAGATCTAACTTTAAACTATGCTAACAATCAAAGTGAAGTGGTTACAACGGACGAGAGTAACGGAATTCTTGCGGCTGGAGTAGGTGCTTTATTTCAATCAAACATAGGGCATATGCCAGGTGAGCCTTTCGGCGTTATTTATGGTAGTTCATATGTAAGAGATGAGCAAGGTCAGATTATTCACGATGTTGTTAATGGAATTCCATTACCAAGAAAGGAAGCAGTCAATAAAGTTTTAGGATTAGGAGTTGCTCCAACTCAGATTGGCTTAGGCACTAACTTAAGATACAAAAACTTTACATTTAACTTATTCCTTGAAGGTAAATTTGGAGGAAGTATCGTTTCAAATACCAATCAATCCATGAAACAGTATGGATTGCACAGAGCAACTGTTCCTGCAGGTGGTAGAGAAAATGGCTTTATTCCTGATGGAGTGTTAGCGGATGGAAGTCCTATTACTCAAACTTTAACAGATGCTGATATTCACCGTTACTGGACAGATAATCAGAAATATGCTATTGGTGAAGAAAATGTTTATAAGAACGATTTCATCAGAATTAGCCAGTTGAGTTTAGGGTATAAAATTCCTGACAATGTACTTAAGAATATTTTTATTGAAAGTGCTAATGTTTCTTTAGTTGGAAATAATTTAGGTTTTTTACTTAATAATGTTCCAAATCACGATCCAGAGGCTTATTACAACACGCGTAATGGTCAAGGTGTAGAAGCGATTTCAATGCCAATAGGAGAATCCTTTGGTTTCTCTGTTAACCTTAAATTTTAATTAAGATGAAAAAACTAATAATTTTATTTTTAATACTAACCATGGTGTCTTTGACCTCGTGTGACAATGACTTTGCAGATCTTAATATAGATCCAACAGCAAGTACAGATTTAGATATAAAGCCAAAATTTGCTTACTTATTCCTAAAATCGGCAACCGAAGAATTCGAGTTGTCTTATACGCAAATACTTTGTGCAGGACAACTTGTACAGCAAGTAATGGATCAAGATTTTCCACAATCTAGTATTTACACCGTTCGTGAAGACCTTCAGTTTGCCTGGTGGGATACGCAGTACGCGACTACAATTAAATCAGTTGTTGATATAATTAGTCAATTAGAATCTGAGGAAAACGCAGGAACTGAAATGGGTATTGCTAGAATATGGAAAGCATTTCTTTTCCATGTGTTAGCAGATCAGTATGGAGATACACCTTACTTTGAAGCTGGAATGGGCTTCTTAACAGGTGTAACGCGTCCAGTTTATGATGATGACCAACAGATTTATATGCATATGTTAGGCGAACTTGAAGCAGGTGTTGCTCAATTAGGTGCAGCGTCTACGCTTGGAAGTTCAGATTTAGTTTTTAATGGAGATACTTCTAAATGGAAAAAATTTGGAAATTCATTAATGCTACGTTTAGCGATGCGAATTAAGAATGTAGATCCATCTGCTTCTTCAGCATGGGCACAAAAAGCAATATCTGGAGGAACAATGCAATCGAATGATGATACTGCTTATATGAAACATCAAGATGGACCATTAGACCTTAATAGAAATGCTTGGGGTACTTACGCACCAAGATATGTTAATGCAAAAATTGGAGCAACATTGTACGATTGGTTAGCTGCTAATGGCGATCCACGTCTGAACATCCTTGCCGATCCTTCAGGTCCAGCAGCGGGAAATCGTTATGGTTTGGAAAATGACCAATTATTGGCAATATATGGAGAGACTCCTGATAGCTATGCAAAGGTGAATCCAATGATTACTAAAAATGATTCTCCTTGGGTATTTCTTTCTTATGCTCAAACTGCCTTGTTAGAAGCAGAGTTTGCTGCTTCAGCTGGAGATCATTCTACAGCAGAAGTGAAGTACAATGCAGGTGTCGCTGCTCATATGCAAATATGGGGCTCTCACTATGATGCATCACTTGCTGTTGACAATGCTGCGGTTAGTGCATTTCTTTCGGCGAATCCATATGTTGCAGCTGAAGGAGAACGCATGATTGGTGAGCAGTATTGGGCTGCCTCATTCTTTGATTTCTTTGAAGGATTTTCAAACTTTAGAAGATCTGGATACCCAGAACTTGTTCCTTTTGGAGGACATGATGCGCATCCTAGTAATACGACAAACGGAGCAATCCCAAGACGTCTTATGTATCCTGCTGGAGAAGCATCAGTAAATGCTGATAATTATCAGGCGGTTTTACAAGCTCAAGGACCAAATAATCAAGTCACTAGAGTTTGGTGGGATGTGAACTAATTAAAGTTATATTTTGAAATATTATTTATTTTAATTAAATTGATTGAATAAAGGAGAGTTTAGCTCTCCTTTATTTTTTTTGTTAAATTTCTGTATATGAAAAAGTTACGTAAAGTGTATTTTTTTTGGTTTTTGGGTATTTTAGCCGCTTTGTACATCTTTTCAATAGCTATTCCCTATTTGTCTTCTAAACAAGCACCATTAAACAAGCGGTTTACATTACTAGACCCTGTAACTACAGGGATTGATTTTAATAATAAAATTAAAGACACTCAAGAGCATAATATTCTACTATATGCTAACTTTTATGGGGGTGCAGGTGTAGGCGTTGGAGATTTTAATAATGATGGACTTCAAGATCTCTATTTTGCTGGTAATTTGGTCTCCGATAAATTATATATCAACCAAGGAAACTTAACCTTTAAAGATGTCACAACTACCTCTGGAATTATTAATGATGGCGGTTGGTCTACCGGAGTTACCGTAGCGGATATTAATAATGATGGTTTTTTAGATATCTATGTGAGTAGAGAACTTTATGATAATAAACCAGCATTGCGAACCAACTTATTATATATCAATAATACAGATGGTACGTTTACAGAGTCTGCCAAAAAATATGGTGTTGATGACTCTCAGAGAACACGACACGCTACTTTCTTAGATTACGATAAAGACGGGTTTCTAGACCTCTTTTTATTAACACAACCTCCAAATCCTGGGGGCTATTCAAAATTTTCTGGAACCACTCTTTTAAAACCAGAATACCATTTAAAATTATTCAAAAATACAGGTAAAAACTCATTTATTGAAGTGAGTGAAAAAGCCGGTATAAAATATACAGGTTTTCCTAGCGGAGTATCTGCAAGTGATATTAATAATGACGGTTGGACGGATCTTTACGTGACTAATGATTTTTATGCTCCAGACTTTTTATTTATAAACAATCAAGACGGCACATTCACCAATCGTTCGGATGCTGCATTAAATCAGATGTCCTATTATAGTATGGGTGTAGATGTAGCCGATATTAATAACGACGCACTTTTAGATATTTTTGTAGTCGATATGGTTGCAGAAGATAATTTTCGTTCTAAGTCTAACATGAGCGGAATGAATCCAAAACGTTTTCAGCAAGTAATTGACGATGGTGGTCATTACCAATATATGTATAATGCCGTGCAGCTTAATAATGGAAATTCCACATTTAGCAATGTTGCTCAACTCACCGGAATGGGCGCAACGGATTGGAGCTGGTCAAATTTAATTGCCGATTTTAATAATGATGGACTAAAAGACACCTACATTACCAACGGGCTACTTTATGATATACGGAATACAGATGCAGATAAGAATGTAGCACGCTTTATAGATAAAACTAGATACGATTGGCTTCAGAAGTATCCTGATGGTGGAAATATTAAAAGTCTTTTTGACATATTAAATTTAGAAGATATAACAGCATTAATGCCATCCCAACCTTTAAAAAATTATGCATTTAAAAACAATGGCAACTTAGAATTCCAAAAAGTGATGGATGATTGGGGATTGAATCAAGAATCCTTCTCTAACGGTTCTGCCTATGCTGATTTGGATAATGATGGAGATTTAGACATCGTTGTTAACAATATCAACAGTGCGGCATTTGTATATCGAAATAATTCAGAAACTTTCTCAAACAGTAATTTTATTAGATTAGAACTCATTAATGAGGCACATAAACCTGTCTTAGGGACTAGAACGAATTTATATGTAGGAAGTGAAGTTCAAACGCATGAAACCACGAATGTTCGGGGAATCTATTCTACAAGTGAGTCTTTTGTGCATTTTGGACTAAATGATGCTATAAAAGTAGATAGTATTGTTGTCACATGGCCAAATCAAATGAAAACAGTAAAAAGAAACCTTACTGTTAATCAAACGATTCAAATAGCAATGAATACTGCTTCAAAACCTACTGATACAGGCAAAGTTAAAAAGAGTGATGTTCTTTTTACAAATAGTTCGGAATCATTTGATCTGAATTTTAAACACACTGAAAATTCATTTGACGATTATAAATATCAGGTATTATTACCCCACAAACTTTCACAAATAGGGCCAGCGATGGCTGCAGGAGATGTAAACAATGATGGTTTGGATGACCTTTATCTTGGAGGTGCCAGTGGTTTTAGTGGATACTTATACATTCAAAATAAGAATGGTTCTTTTACCAATCGTAATATTGATTTTTGGAAAAAAGAAAGCCCTTATGAAGATATAGATGCCCTTTTTGTAGACATTAATAATGACGGTTTTCAGGATTTATATGTAGTCAGTGGAGGAAATGAATATCCTGCAAATGATGTGCATTATACAGATCGCCTGTATATAAACGATGGTAAAGGTGGCTTTTCAAAAGGAGCTATTTTAAATATAACTAGAGATAGTGGTGCTGTTGTTAAAGCGGCAGATTATGACAAGGATGGAGATATGGATCTTTTTGTTGGAGGAAGACATGTGCCACATCAATATCCATTGCCAGCAAATAGTATGTTTCTTAAAAATGAAAATGGACAATTAGTAAACGTTACACAAACCTTGGCTAAAGAGTTGAATGGTATTGGTTTGGTTACTGATGCGGTTTGGAATGATTATGATGGTGATGGTGATACTGATCTAACCTTGGTTGGAGAATGGATGCCAATTACTTTTTTTAGAAATGATGAAGGTGTTTTAAATAAAGTTGTTGCCACTGGTTTAGAAAATGAAACAGGTTGGTGGTTTAGTATAGAGAAAGGAGATTTTGACAAGGACGGCGATGTAGATTTTATTGCAGGAAACCTTGGGCTTAATTATAAATATAAAACATCAAAAGAGAAACCTTTTGATATCTATTATGATGATTTTGATACAAATGGACGCAATGACATTGTTCTTGGGTATTACCAAGATAATAAGCATTTTCCTTTAAGAGGTTTTTCTTGTTCATCAGAACAAATACCAGATTTAAAAGGTAAAATAGAAAAATACGATGTTTTTGCAGCGCTCGAAATAGAGCAAGTGTATGGAGATGAAAACCTACAAAATGCACTGCATTATAAGGCAACAACATTTGCTTCTTCTTATATAGAAAACATAGGGAATGGTCGTTTTAAAATGACACCATTGCCAATTGAAGCTCAATTTTCAAACATTAATGATATGGAAGTAGCCGATTTTAATAAAGATGGTTCTTTAGATGTTTTGACTGTGGGTAATCTGTTTGCTTCAGAAATTGAAACTCCGAGAAATGATGCAGGTACTGGACTTTTGATTTTAGGAGATGGTAAGGGCGGATTTTCAGCATTGACCAATAAAGAGAGTGGTTTTTTTGCCAACCGAAACGCAAAAAAAACAGTCATTATTTCAAATAAACAACAAAAAAAGCTTTTGATTGCTAATAATAACGATAAGCTTCAGTGTTTCACTTTAAAATAAAAATAAATCAATATATGAAGAAGTATCTTTTATTAATTATGATTAGCGGGGTTTCTATGTTCGGTTTTTCTCAAGAAAAAGAGGCTCTTAAAAAGTCCAATATTACGTACTTTAATCGCGATCATTTTTTAATAGAAGGGACCGTTATTGCGGACTCTCTTAAAGAAAGCCCTTATGATCGCTTGCCAATTTCTTATAAAGAAAAAGTAAGAGAGCCAGTATGGGATTTATCAAAAGCATCAGCAGGAGTCTCTGTAAGGTTTCATTCAAATTCGACAAGTATCCATTTAAAATGGACTCTTTTAAATGATTTTTCAATGAATCATATGCCAGATACAGGAATCAAAGGAGTAGATTTATATGTAAAACATAAAGATTCATGGAGATATGTAGGTACTGCCAAACCAACAGGTATAATAAATGAGCAGGAGTTAATAAAAAATATGATTCCTAAATTTCGAGAATACAAACTATTTTTACCCTTATATGACGGCCTTACAAAATTAGAAGTTGGGATAGACAGAAACGCTACAATTCGTAAGGCGCGTCTTAGTGAGAAAAAACCAATTGTTTTCTATGGCACAAGTATCACTCAAGGAGGATGTGCTTCTCGCCCCGGTATGGCGCATACCAATATTATATCTAGAAAATTGGATGTAGATTGTATAAATTATGGATTTAGTGGAAATGGAAGAATGGAAACACCTATTGTTGAGCTAATCTCAGAAATTGATGCGAGTTTCTATGTAATTGAATGTTTACAAAACATGAACTCAGAACAAGTGAAAGAAAGAGTTATACCACTAGTGGAAATTATCAGAAAAAAGCACCCCCTTACTCCAATAGTCTTTGTGGAAAACATGCAATACAAAAATGCTTTTTTAGACAGTGATATTGAAATTGAATTAAACGAAGAAAATATGGCGTTGAGAGCGGAATATGATAAGGCTCTACAAAAGGGGTTTTCTAATATATTCTATATCAAAGACCTTCAAGTTGAAGGAATGGATAATGAAGGTACTGTTGATGGTGTTCACCTTACCGATTTAGGATTTTTAAGATACGCAGATTATCTAATCGATAATTTTAAACAACAACAACTTATTAATTAACAAGGGAGAACAGGCTAGTAATAAAAGACAAATAAAATGAAAAGAAATAGGATGCAACAAAAACTATTTTTAATAACGATTGCTTTGATCTCTATAAGTGCGTGTACAAATCAAATATCAGAAGGAACAAAAAACAGTACTAAACTAACAAGTTTCGTAGATCCATTTATTGGAACTGGAGGCCACGGGCACACTTATCCCGGAGCTACGATTCCTTTTGGAATGTTACAGGTGAGTCCGATTAATGGAGTGAATGGTTGGGATTGGTGTTCTGGATACAATTACTCAGATAACATTGCAGTTGGTTTTAGTCATTTGGCGCTAAGCGGAACGGGAATTGGGGATTTGTTAGACATCTCTTTCATGCCAATTAATAAGAAAGTCGATCTTTCTAAATACTTTGAATCTCGCGATAGCATTCCTTACAAATCAACTTATAGTCATAATAATGAAAAAGCATCTCCAGGGTATTATCAAGTTTTTTTAGAAGATCCAAAGATAAATGTTCAGTTGACAACTTCCCAAAGGACGGCTTATCACAAATACACCTTTACAAAAGAGGATCAGCAATCGATAATTATTGACTTGGGTTATGGAACCAACTGGGATTCTGCCACCAAAACACATATTACTTTGGAAGATGTGCAAACCATTAGCGGTTACCGATTCAGCACAGGTTGGGCAAAAAATCAAAAAGTATTTTTTGTTGCCAAATTTTCAAAACCTATTAAAAATCACAAGATCTATTCTGATGGGAATTTAATAAATGCCGTTTCAACTACAGGAGTAAAAACAGCTTCACAGTTATTTTTTAACAATAGCAATACAGCACTTCAAGTAAAAGTGGCTTTATCTTCAGTAAGTATTTCCAATGCAAAGGAAAATTTAGATACAGGAGATTTTGATTTTGAAAAAATTCAAGTAGCCGCAGATACGAGCTGGGATGGTGCATTAGCGAAGATTCAAGTAGAAAGCCCCACAGATTCTCTTAAAACTATTTTTTACACGGCAATGTATCATGCACAGCTAGCACCGGTAACTTTTAGTGATAAAAATGGAGAGTATCGGAAAGAGAATGACACGATTGCAACGGCTTCTGACTATACCGCATATTCTACACTGTCGCTATGGGATACCTTTAGAGCAGAACATCCTTTGCTAACACTAATCGCTCCAGACAAAGTTTCTGACATTATTAGAACCATGATGTCTTATTACGAAACAAAAAATATATTACCAGTTTGGACTTTATACGGCAATGAAACAAACACGATGACTGGGTATCATTCGATTCCTGTTATTGCAGAAGCCTATGTAAAAGGAATTCGTGGTTTTGATGCTGAAACTGCATATCAAGCGATGAAAACAACGATGATGCAAGATGATCGTGGCTTGAAGGAATATAAAAAATATGGATATATCCCTTATACTTTAATAGACGAATCCGTTACGATAACTTTAGAGTATGCATATGACGATTGGTGTGTTGCACAAATGGCAAAGGCATTGGGTAAGGAAGCAGATTATCTATTTTTTTCAAAACGTGCGCAGGCATATCGAAATTTATTTGACAAGAATACTGGATTTATGAGAGCGAAATCAGTCGATGGAAAATCCTGGAGCCTGCCTTTTGACCCAAAATATGCTGTACATAGAAATGGTGCAAATTATACCGAAGGAAATGCCTGGCAGCACAGTTGGTTTGTGCCACATGACGTGGAAAATCTAATTGCAATGCATGGAGGTACCGAAACATTTACAGCGCGTTTGGAACAACTTTTTACCGAGAGCTCTGAAATAAACGGAGATAACACTTCACCTGATATTTCTGGTCTTATTGGACAATATGCGCATGGTAACGAGCCGAGTCATCATATTGCATATTTATTTAATCATGCTAATAAACCTTGGCGCACACAATATTGGGTACGTGAAATTTTAAAGACGCAATACAGCACATTGTCTACAGGCTTGAGTGGTAACGAAGATTGTGGTCAGATGTCTGCTTGGTATATTTTAAGTGCTATCGGTTTTTATTCGGTGAACCCTGCCTCTGGCAACTATGAAATTGGAAGTCCCATATTTGAAAAAACAACGATTACCCTCTCAGAAGATAAATCTTTTATAATTGAGGCAGCAAATGTTTCAGATAAAAATAAATACATCCAGTCTGCGATGTTAAATGGTGCGGTTTTCAATAAAACAACTATTTCACATCAACAAATTATAGCAGGAGGCACCTTACATTTTGTCATGGGGTCTTTACCAAATAAAAAATGGGGAGTTCATAATACTAAAATAAACGAATAATGAATAGCATAGATGTAATCATAATAGCACTGTATATTATCTTAACTGTTGGTGTTGGTATTTGGGTTTCTAAAAAAGCGTCAAAAGGTCTTGACTCTTATTTCCTTGGAGGGAAATCTATCAAATGGTATTTTTTAGGCTTGAGCAACGGTTCTGGAATGTTTGATGTTTCTGGAACGGCTTGGATGGTGGGTATTTTGTTTTTGTACGGCGTAAAAAGTTTTATGTTCATGTGGCTCTGGCCTATTTGGAATCAGATTTTTGTCATGATGTTTTTAGCTGTTTGGATTCGAAGATCGAATATAATGACAGGCTCAGAATGGATTTTAACACGTTTTGGAGACCAGAAAGCGGGACGGGCTTCCCATTTAATTGTAGCTGTTTTTGCAGTCATTGCTGCGGTTGGTTTTATTGCCTATTTCTTTGAAGGTGTTGGTAAATTTATGGCCATTATATTGCCATGGGATCTTACGCTTCAACTGGGAGAATTAATGCTTTTAAGCTCAGAGCAGTCCTATGCACTCATTATAATCGGTTTGACAACAATTTATACCATTAAAGGAGGAATGTTCTCTGTAGTTGCAACGGAAGTATTGCAATATGGGATTATGGTACTGGCGGGCTTATTGGTAGCTGGATATGCTTTTTTTGCCATCAGTGATGTTGAAATAAACAATGTGATTACAGCAGAATGGAGAAATGTTTTTTTTGGATGGGAGTTGGAAACCCATTGGACTGCAAAGTATCAAGCATTTAATGATTTAATAGATTCTGAAGGATTTAAGATGTTTGGAGCCTTGATTGCTATGACTTTATTTAAAGGTTTTTTCGCAAGTATCGCCGGACCTACACCCAGTTTTGACATGCAAAGAATTCTATCAACAAAAACGGTTAAAGAAGCTGCATATATGGCTGGGTTTACAAATCTTATTTTATTTATACCACGGTATCTTTTAATAGCGGGTGTGGTTGTAATTGCTTTGGTTTCTTTGAGTCCTGAAATGATTGGCAATGTTAATTTAAGTGGAGCTGATCTGGAAGTATTGTTGCCAAAAGTTATTAATTTCCATATTCCTGTGGGTATTAAAGGTTTATTACTAGCGGGTTTATTGGCTGCTTTTATGTCTACGTTTTCTGCATTTGTAAATTCAGGTCCTGCCTACATCGTAAATGATATTTATAAAAAATATTTCAAACCCAATGCGAGCGATAAGCACTATATAAAAGCAAGTCATTTTGCTTCTTTAGCTTTGGTTTCTTTGGGGGTGTTTATGGGCTTTTTTGCAGATTCTATTAACTCACTTACATTATGGATTACCTCTGCGCTTTTTGGAGGCTATGTAGCTTCTAATTTTTTAAAATGGATTTGGTGGCGCTTTAATGGTTGGGGGTATTTCTGGGGAATGTTGTCAGGTTTAATCATCGCGTCCTTGCAATTTGTGCTCGATCAAAATAAAGGAAACTTCACGGAAGGAACCTTGCTGTATGATGCATCACACGTGCAAGCAATTTACTTGTTTCCAATAATTTTTATAGTGTCGCTAACGGGCTCTTTTTTAGGCACCTATTTTACTCCAGCGACTCCTATGGATACTTTAAAATCGTTTTATAAATCAGTAAGGCCATGGGGGTGGTGGGGTCCTGTGCACACAGCGCTTTTGAAAGAAGACGGTAAGATTAAAAAAAATACAGACTTTTGGAAAGACATGCTGAATTGTGCTATTGGTATTGTTTGGCAGTCTAGCATGATTGTTATGCCCATTTACTTTGTAATTAGAGATTATCCAAAGGCACTTATTTCCTTAGTGATATTTATAGTAACTTCCATTGTGCTAAAATATACTTGGTTGGATCGCGTTGAAAAAATAATTGACTAGCAAATAATATTAAATAGAAAAAAATAAAATGAAAAATATTCCTTGGCAAGATAAACCAGTAGGTAGTGATGATGTAATGTGGCGTTACACAGAAAATCCAATTATAGACCGGTATGCAATTCCATCTTCTAACAGTATTTTTAACAGTGCAGTAGTTCCTTTTAAAGATGGATTTGCCGGAGTTTTTAGATGCGATAACAAAGCGGTGCAAATGAATATATTTGCAGGTTTTAGTAAGAATGGAGTTGATTGGGATATCAATCATACGCCTATTGAAATGATGGCAGGGAATACAGAAATGATTGACTCTGACTATAAGTATGATCCTCGCGTTGTTTTTATTGAAGATCGCTATTGGATTACATGGTGTAATGGGTACCACGGCCCAACGATTGGTATTGGGTATACGTTTGATTTTAAAGAATTTTTTCAATGCGAAAATGCCTTTTTACCTTTCAATAGGAATGGGGTCTTATTTCCAAAAAAAATCAATGGAAAATATGCAATGTTAAGCCGTCCAAGTGATAATGGTCATACACCCTTCGGAGATATTTATATCAGTTATAGTCCCGATATGAAATATTGGGGAGAACACCGTTGTGTAATGAAAGCGACTGCATTTGAAGACAGTGCTTGGCAGTGCACAAAAATTGGTGCGGGACCGATTCCTATTTTAACGGATGATGGTTGGTTAATGATTTATCACGGTGTGATTAATACCTGTAACGGTTTTCGATATGCTATGGGAGCCGCGTTGTTAGATGAAAATGAACCAGATAAAGTAAAATACAGGACACAGCCCTATTTGTTAGGCCCGGCGGCACAATATGAAATGGTTGGTGATGTTCCCAATGTAGTCTTTCCATGTGCAGCATTGCATGATGTTGAAGAGGATAAATTAGTGGTATATTATGGTGCAGCAGATACCGCTGTGGCCATTGCTTTTGGGAAATTGAGTGCTGTAGTACAGTTTACAAAAGAGCACAGTTTATAGTGTTTTTTTTGCGTGGATATCGAGCGTACGATTAGTTTTAAAAAGGATAAGAATGAACACATATTTTGAGAAATACTCGCTACTAATTTTGTTGTTTTTTTTCAGTTTGACAGGAGTTTCACAAGAAAAAAATAATGAAATGCCACAGCAGCACATTGCCTATAAAGTATCTGAACCTTTGGTGATAGACGGCAGTGCTAGCGAAGAATCCTGGAAACAGTCTCAATGGAGTACAAATTTTATTGATATTGAGGGGCGCAAAGTACCGCGCTATCAAACAAGAATAAAAATGCTTTGGGATGCTACTTATTTCTATATTTTGGCAGCAATCGAAGAGCCACACGTTTGGGGGGATATAGAAGAACGAGATGCTATAATATTTCATAATAATGATTTTGAAATATTTGTAGATCCCGATGGGGATACGCATAATTATTATGAATTAGAAATAAATGCATTGAACACTGTATGGGATTTATTTCTAACAAAACCCTATCGAGAATTAAATGCACCCGTTTTAAACGATTGGAATATTACGGGATTAAAATCTGCGGTATCTGTAAAGGGTACTTTAAATAATGCTTCAGATGAGGATTCAGGTTGGGTCTTAGAAATTGCGATTCCCTGGGCTGCCTATAAAACTTCTTACTTCCATGAAAATGTTCCTATTGACCGTTTTTGGAGGGTTAATTTTTCAAGAGTTAATTGGGAATATGAAATTATTGATGGGAAATATGCAAGGAAAAAGGATGAAAATGGAAAGTACCTGCCCGAATACAATTGGGTGTGGTCTCCGCAAGGTGTTGTCAACATGCATGAACCTGAAAAATGGGGCTATGTCTATTTTTCATCGAACGAAGTAGGAAATGAAACAACATTTACCATACCGCAAGATGAGAAAATCAAAAGAGAATTATACAAGATGTATCGCGCTCAAAAGAAATATTATTTAGCGCACAATCAGTGGCTCACAAGTATGGATCAAGTTCTATTGTCAGCTCTAATAATTGATGGAAAAACATTAGATTTTTCTATGGAGAATTATCGTTTTGGATGGGTGATTTCAGTAGAAAGTCCTTTTACAAACAACGTATTAAGTATTAAAGAAGATGGAAAATTTAGTAGTAAATAAAATAAAAACTAAAATGAAAACTAAAAACACATTACTATTTGCATTGCTCTTGGCATTTTCGAGTTGCATATCTAAAGGGGGGTCCCAAAGCATTTCTGACGCTGAAAATAGAGAAACTACAGTGCAAGATTTTGAATTTTCCACTTGGATAACATCTAAAAAAGAAAAAACAAATGCTGCATATCATACAGAATTTAAAAAATATAAAAGTGCAGGTATTGATGCAGTTTTGATAAATACCCTAACAGACCCAAAAGAATTAGAGCGATTGGTTCCGATTGCAAAAGAAGAAGGCTTAAAAGTGCATGCCTGGATCATGGCTATGAACCGTCCTAACGATTCAATTGCCTTGCAGCATCCAGAATGGTATATGGTAAATAGAGACGGAAAGTCTTGTTATGACACGCGGCCTTATGTGGACTATTACCAATGGTTATGTCCAACCAGGAAGGAGTCTAGAAACCATATATTAGGATTGGTCGAAGGTTTGGCAAAAGTAGCGGGGATTGAAAGTGTACATTTGGATTATATTCGTTTTCCAGATATTTACCTTCCCATTGCTCTTTTGCCTAAATATAATTTGAAACAAGATACAGAAATGGCAGCATATGATTTTTGTTATTGTGATGTTTGTATTCACGAATTTGAAAAAGTACATCATAAAAATCCGAGAGACAGCGATAATACTGCAATTGATATGGAGTGGAAAAACTTTCGATTAAATGCTATTAAAAGCGTGGTAGATGACGCATATGCTATTGTACACAAATACAACAAAAAATTAACGGCTGCAGTCTTTCCGTATCCAGAAATGGCCGATCATATGGTACGCCAGCGCTGGGATAAGTGGAATATTGATGAGGTATACCCAATGATTTATCACAGTTTTTACAACGAGGAGATTGATTGGATAGGCTATGCTACACAACAGGGAGTCTTAGATGTACAAAATAAAATAGCTATAAATACAGGTGTTTATCTGCCGCCATTTACTGCTTCGGACGAACTAAAAGAGGCTGTTTTATTGGCAAAAGAGAACGGCGCGAAGGGAGTCGCTTTCTACGAAGGACCGGGACTAAAACCGGCATATTTAACCGCAATCAAAGAATTGAAAACAAGTTTTAAAAACAAATAAAATAACTAGTATAACCAGATGTCAAACAGAAGAAATTTTATTAAAAAAGCAACATTAGGGACGCTCGGTATTGGTAGTTTGTATCGTGCTCAAGATAGCAATGGAGCTCCTATTAATTTTGAAAAAGCTGGCACTCGAAAAGAAGTAAAAAAGCCATTGATTATTTCTACTTGGAATCACGGATTGCCTGCAAATAAAGAAGCATTACAACAATTAAGCAAAGGAAAACCCCCATTAGATGCCATTGTAGCAGGTGTTGGGATTGCAGAAGCAGATCCAAAAGAGCGAAGTGTTGGTTATGGGGGTTTTCCGGATAGAGAAGGAAAAGTGACTTTAGATGCCTGTATTATGGACCACCGTAGTAATTGTGGATCAGTCTCTTTTTTGCAAGGAATTAAACACCCCATTGCTGTTGCTCAAAAGGTATTGCTAGAAACACCACATGTGATGTTGGCAGGAGCCGGTGCACTGAAATTTGCACTATCGCAAGGGTTTAAAGAAGAAAATTTACTCACTGCTGAAACTGAAAAAGACTGGAAAAAATGGTTGAAAGCATCGAAATACAAACCGGTTATAAATACAGAAAATCACGATACGATTAGTATGTTGATATTGGATGAGGACGGAAACTTGTCTGGTGGATGCACAACAAGTGGAGCCGCTTGGAAGATGCATGGACGGGTAGGAGATTCTCCAATAATTGGAGCAGGATTGTTTTTAGACAATGATATTGGTGCAGCGGCAGCGACAGGACTTGGTGAGGCGGTAATTAGAACTGCGGGAAGTGCGATGGTAGTTGAATTAATGCGGCAAGGGAAAACGCCCGATGAAGCGTGTAAAGAAATTGTAGAACGTATCTATAACAAACATAAAAATCATAAGGACATGGAATACCTTCAGGTTGGATTTATTGCAGTCAATAAAGCAGGTATTCACGGAGGTTATAGCTTGCGTAATGGATTTAACTATGCAGTTTATGATAAAGATGCAGGACATCGCATGGAGGATGCAGCTTTTAAGATGTCCTGGGAATAAATAAAAAAAAGGGAGATGAAAGTCAACTTTGTAATTTTACTATTATTTTTAATAACCAGTGCCTGTAAAAAAAATCAGAAAGTAGTGGTTAGAGAGGTGGCGGCTGTCGCACAATATGTAAATCCATTTATTGGGACTTCAAATTTTGGAGCCACAAATCCTGGTGCAATAGCACCTAGAGGAATGGTAAATGTGACTCCTTTTAACGTGGCAGGATCTCAAAATTTACCTTTAGAAAAAGACAGCCGCTGGTTGTCTACCCCTTATGTGCATGAAAATACTTTTTTAACAGGGTTTTCACATGTGAATTTAAGCGGAGTTGGTTGTCCTGATTTAGGTGTTATTTTAACAATGCCTACAACGGGCAAGCTGAATACTAATTATTTGGAATATGGCTCCCCCTATAAAAAGGAGCTTGCAAAACCGGGATATTACAGTGTGAATATTTCAAAATATAACATAAAAGCAGAAGTAACTGCTTCGAAAAGAGTTGGAATGAGTCGGTACTCTTTTCCAGAGGGGCAGTCTAATGTGTTAATAAATTTAGGATTAGGTTTAACGAACGAGCTAGGTGCAATGATTAAAGTAGTTTCACCTACTGAAATTGAGGGTATACGAAACGTTGGTTCTTTTTGCTATTACAAACCAGAGGAATCTTATCCCGTATATTTTGTTGCTAAATTCAGCCACCCAGCTGCAGATTATGGTGTTTGGAAAAAACCAAAGAAAAATAATGGTATTGAGAGTGAATGGATGGGTTATAATGGAAAAACGCGCGTATACAAACAGTATAAGAAAGAAATTATTGGAGATAGTATTGGCAGCTATTTTACCTATCATTTTAAGGAGCCTACTCAGGTAGAAGTAAAAATAGGGGTGTCTTATGTAAGCATCGAAAATGCTCGAGAAAATTTAGAAAAAGAAACAAAAGGAATCCCCTTTGAAGAGGTTTATAAGAGAACGGCTGTAAATTGGAACAATCTATTATCGAAAATTGAAGTTGAAGGCGGCACTAAAGATGAAAAAACGATTTTTTACACGGCCTTGTACCACACCCTAATTCATCCAAATATATTGAATGATGTAAATGGGGAATATCCAACGATGGCAAAAAGAGAAACGGCAAAAACGGAAGGGACACGATTTACGGTCTTCTCCTTTTGGGACACCTATAGAAGTTTACATGCACTGATGTCACTGGTATACCCAAAGCAACAGTCGGACATGGTAAAGAGCATGTTGCAAATTTATGATGAAAGTGGTTGGCTGCCCAAGTGGGAACTCAACGCAACGGAAACAACCACGATGGTTGGAGACCCTGCAGGAATTGTTTTGGCAGATACCTATTTAAGAGGCATTCAAGATTTCGATATTCAGAAAGCATATGAAGCCATGCGAAAAAGTGCGATGCAGTTAGAAAACAATCCACTTCGACCCGGAATTAAGGAGTATATAACTACGGGATATTTAAATACGACCACCACCAATAGTGGTTCTGTTTCCACAACACAAGAATATAATGTTACTGATTTTGCCATTGCGCAGCTTGCAAAAAAATTAGGTAAGAACGCAGACCATTCTTTATTTTCAAAGCGTTCAGTTTCGTATCGGAATCTCTTTGACCCTGCGTTTAATTTGTTGCGTCCAAAAAATTCTGATGGAAGTTGGTACCAACCTTTTGATCCAAATACAGGGGCCAATTTTGTAAAAAACTTAGGATTTATAGAAGGTAATTCATGGCAATATACTTTTATGCTGACCCATGATATTGCACATTTAATGAAAATGATGGGCGGTAAAAAAATGTTCGTCCAACAGCTAGATAGGGTTTTTGATACTAAGCAATTTGACATGGCGAACGAGCCTGATATTGGTTACCCTTTTTTGTACAACTATGTAAAAGGCTATGAGTTCAAAACACAAGAAAAAGTAACTGAATTGATACAGACACACTTTACCAATACGCCAGACGGATTGCCAGGTAACGATGATACGGGTACGATGTCTGGTTGGTTAATTAGCAGTATGATGGGCATCTATCCAAGTTCTCCTGGGGAACCCATTGTCACTATCACTGCCCCTGTATTTGATAAAATTACCATTCACTTGGATCCAAGGTATTATAAAAACAAAAAATTGATTATTGAAAAAGAAGGTGCTGGAAAAATTAAGCAGATAATGGTCAATGGGAAGCTAAAGGATTCTTACTTTTTGACACATCAAGAATTAGTGAATGCATCTATTTTAAAAATTAAACTAAACTAAATACAATGAAAAGAAGAGATTTTATTTCAAAAAACGGCTTGCTTTTGGGAGGCCTTGCATTTGCTCCAATCAATGCCTTTTCATTGCCTACTGATTTCTCCGAGAAAGTATTCGTTTCAAACAGACCAATGCCAGAGGAGAGAACTTTTAAAAGTTTGGAGGTAGAAAAAACAATTGAAGAGGTGAAAGCGAGCATTGCCGATAAAGAGCTTGCCTGGTTATTTGAGAACTGCTATCCAAATACTTTAGATACGACCGTTGATTACGAAGTAATTGCTGGAAAGCCAGACACTTTTATCATTACTGGAGATATTGATGCCATGTGGTTGCGAGATTCAACAGCTCAGGTTTGGCCATACATGCCTTTAATTAACAAAGAGGACAAACTTAAGAAGCTTATTCAGGGTTTGATCAGTAGACAAGTGAAGTGCGTATTAAAAGATCCGTATGCGAACTCTTTTTACAAAGATCTTACGAAGAAATCCAGTTGGCAAAGCGATACGCCAACACCAATTCCTGGCGTACATGAGCGCAAATGGGAAATAGATTCTTTATGCTATGTAGTGCGTCTTTCTCATGAGTACTATAGATTAACAGGAGACACCACTGTATTTGATGAAGATTGGGACAACGCCATGCGTCTTATTGTAAAAACATTTCAAATGGAACAGCGTAAAGATGGTCTTTCCCCCTACGAGTTTACGAGGGTTACAAGTAGAATGACCGATGCACCTTTGTTTAATGGAACCGGAAGGCCTAGCAAAGCAAATGGATTAATTTACTCTATGTTTAGACCTTCTGACGATGCGACTATATTTCCATTTTTAATTCCTTCAAATATTTTTGCAGTGCTTTCACTACGGCAACTTTCAACCCTTTATAAAGAGGTTTTAGGAGCTCCTGTATTTGCTGCGGAATGTGAAGCTCTTGCCACAGAAGTTGATACTGCAGTACAAAAGCATGCAGTGGCAGAACATGAGGGCTTTGGTGAAATATATGCATATGAAATAGACGGTTTTGGAAATAAAATTTTCATGGATGATGCCAATGTGCCTTCTCTGATGTCTTTGGCATATTTAGGAGCACATGCAGCTTCTGATCCTATATATCAAAGAACCAGACGCTATTTACTTAGTTCGAAAAACCCTTACTATTTAAAGGGAACTGCAGCCGAAGGACAGGCAAGTCCCCACACAGGAAAAGAAAAAATATGGCCCATGGGTATTATTTTGCGTGCAATGACCGCTGTTGATAAAGAAGAAATTATACACTGTCTTCAGATGTTAAAAAACACACATGGCGATACTGGATTTATGCATGAAGCATTTCATATGGATGCTCCAAAAGATTATAACAGGGAATGGTTTGCATGGGCAAACACCCTTTTTGGAGAGCTTATTATTAAAATAAAAAATGAAAATCCAGACATACTATTAATAAAATTTGATTCATAAATAATAGGGATTAGTATAATTTATTAAAACAGTCTAGAATGAAAAAGCGTATCAGTAAGTATCTATTAGTTACATTAATAATTTTCTTATATGCATGTAAAAAAGACAAACCTACCGTATATGAAATTGAGTTAAAAGACAACTGGAGTTTTCAAAAAGTGGGCGATTCTGCATGGCTAAATGCTACGGTGCCTGGCTCAGTGCATCTAGATTTGTTAGACAATAAAAAAATAAAAGATCCTTTTTTTAGATTAAACGAGCATGAGTTGCAATGGATTGATAAAGAAGATTGGCAGTACAAAACAAATTTCGAGGTCTCAGAAAATGAGGTATCAATGCAAAACATAGAATTAGAGTTTTTAGGCATAGACACGTACAGCAAAGTGTTTTTGAACGACTCGTTAGTTTTGCAAACAGACAATATGTTTAGAAACTATATAATTGATGCTAAGCACCTCTTAAAAAAAGGAAAAAACACATTGCAAGTAGTAATAGAATCGCCTATCAATAAAGGAGTTCAAAAGCATGATGAAATAGGATATAAATTTCCTGAATCTGGCAATGATTTAGCTGAAATAGGAGGCGTTGAAGGGGCTAAAAAAGTAAGTATTTTTACGAGAAAGGCCGGCTATCATTTTGGCTGGGATTGGGGTCCCCGATTGGTGACTTCTGGTATTTGGAAACCCGTAAAACTTAGAGGCTGGTCTCACCATAAAATTAAAGATTTATTTATCAAACAAAATCGTTTAGATAGTGTTGTAGCTGGTTTAACTGCAGTAATTGAAGTAAACGTGAAAGGAGACTCTAAAGAATCCAATGTTGAGGTACTCGTAAATAAAAAATCAATCAAACTCGTTGATATTGAATTGGTAAATGGAAAAAATATATTAAAAATTCCATTTAATATAGAAAATCCTGAATTATGGTGGCCAAATGGGATGGGAAAACAGATTTTGTATGATGTAGAAGTGAAAATCAATTCAAACTCATTTACAGACTCAAAATCTCATAGAGTTGGCTTACGCACCATTGAGCTAATTACAGAAGCAGACGCGATAGGGTCCGCATTTTATTTTAAAGTTAATGGGCATGCTGTATTTATGAAAGGAGCAAATTATATTCCACAAGACCCATTCTTGTCCAGACCCAAAAAATCTAATTATGAATTTATTTTAAATTCAGCAAAAGAGGCCAATATGAATATGATTCGTGTTTGGGGAGGAGGTATTTATGAAAATGATGAATTTTATGATTTATGTGATGAAAAGGGACTCTTGGTTTGGCAAGATTTTATGTTTGCCTGCGCAATGTACCCCGGTGATGAATCCTTTCTCGAAAATGTAAAACAGGAAGCTATAGAAAATGTAAAACGATTAAGAAATCATACTTCAATTGCACTGTGGTGTGGGAATAATGAAAATCAATGGGCTTGGCAAAATTGGGGATGGAAAGAAGATGTAGCCAAAAAGCAATCTCAAGAAGTGGCAGATATGATGTGGAAATCATATGATGATTTATTTCATAAAATTCTCCCAGAAGTTGTAAACCAATATGACAGTAATCGTGCATTTTGGTCATCGTCACCAAGCAGCTCACGCGGTGAAAAAATATCCTTTACGAAAGGAGATTATCATTACTGGGATGTTTGGTGGGGGAAAAAACCATTCGAGAATTATAATACAGCAATTCCAAGATTTATGTCAGAATTTGGTTTTCAGTCATTTCCGGAATTTTCTTCAGTAAAAAAATATACGAATCCAGAAGACTATGATGTGTATTCAGAGGTAATGAAATCTCATCAAAGATCAAGTATAGGGAATGTTACAATTGAAGAATATATGTTGCGAGATTATAAAAAGCCAAAAGATTTTGAAAGTTTTTTATATGTGAGTCAATTACTTCAGGCAGATGGTGTCAATATTGGTTTTGAAGCACACAGAAGAAATAAAGACAGATGTATGGGCAGCTTATATTGGCAACTTAATGATTGTTGGCCAGTAGCATCTTGGTCAAGTATAGATTATTTTGGAAAATGGAAGGCACTGCATTACAAAGCAAAAAAATCTTTTCGTAATTTTTTAGTCAGCTATGAGAATAATGAAAAAAGCATAAATGTATTTGTAGTTTCAGATTCCATTAATACTACAAATGCGCAGCTTACTGCGCGTTTAATTGATTTTGAAGGAAATGAATTAAAGCGGTGGAATAAGGATATTACGATTACGGGCAACAGTAACGAAAGTCATTTAGAATTAATAAAAAATGATTTTTTAAATGACACCATAGCTAATAAAACGCTTCTTTACACAGAATTACTCTCAAACACTAAAGTCCTTTCTGAAAACATAATGTATTTAGTACCTAATAAAGAATTGGCCCTTACGACTCCAAGAATTACGTATTCAATACATGAAGATGAAAATCAATTTATTATTGAATTAAAAACGGATAAATTGGCTAAAAATGTTTTCCTGTCAACAAATTCTACTCATAATTTTTCTGATAATTACTTCGACATGCTTCCAAATAGCAAAAAAAAGATAGGCATTAAAAAAGACCCATCAAACAGTCTAAAGTCATTTTCAGACAGCTTAAAAGTTATAAGTTTAGTAGATAGTTACGATGATTAAATATTAAAAACGATGCTAAGAATTTTTTTTATATACGTATTTATCAGCAGCATTGCTTTACGTGCAAATGCCGCAGAATTAGATACGATAGCACTTACAAGTAATGCAATGCATAAATCTATAAAAAGCATTATCATTAGACCGAATACGTATGCGTTAAATAAAGAACGTTATTCTGTGCTTTATCTATTGCATGGCGCTGGCGGAGATTATACACACTGGGCCGCTAACGAGCCCGAAATACAAGCATATGCAGACACTTACAATATGATTATTGTATGTCCAGATGGCGGTTTTACGAGCTGGTATTTCGACAGTCCGGTTGATGCTACATTCAAATATGAAACCTATATATCGGAGGAATTAGTGCCAGCCATAGATCTAAGATATCGCACGATACCCAATAAAGATAATAGAGCTATATCGGGTTATAGTATGGGAGGGCATGGCGCATTTTACCTAGCATTCAAACACCAAGATATCTGGGGAGCCGCAGGAAGTATAAGTGGAGGATTAGATATTCGTCCATTTTCAGATGGATGGGATCTCCCAAAAAGGTTAGGGTCTTATGAAACGCATTCAAAAAACTGGGAGGAAAACACGGTGATTAATATGATACATCTGCTAAAATCAACCACATTAAAACTGATATTCGATTGTGGTGTAGATGA